>Ga0307991_1002980_pt1 | contig 11203 bp, 9 predicted proteins | sample EllFjometagen131_FD_203146 | JGI IMG/M metagenome (GOLD analysis project Ga0307991, IMG submission 203146) | Marine microbial communities from Ellis Fjord, Antarctic Ocean - #131 | ecosystem: Environmental > Aquatic > Marine > Unclassified | place: Southern Ocean | collected 2014-10-08 | reverse complement strand
CATAATATGCCGGTAGATAGTATATTTGTGATACTGATTTTGCCGTTTTCTGTATCCTTCCATAAGTTCCGGCAAAATTCCCTTGAGGAGGCCTGACTTTCTCATCAGATGAAACCCCGCTGAAGGTTTTTTAACCATTAAAATCTTCAGAAGCTCATCCCGTACCCGTTCTTTTGCTACAATATCAATAGCTTGTGCCATAGATTTTATCGCCATGAGCGTTTCAGGTTCGATGACATATCCAAGCTCTAAAGAGAACCTGATAACCCTCATCATTCTCAAAGGGTCCTCTTGAAACCGTTCCAACGGATTAAGGACTGCCCTAACAACCTTCCCTTCCATATCTCGTTGGCCTCCAAAGGGATCTATAATTTGTTTGCTGGCAATATCATAGGCCATGGCATTAAAGGTACAATCCCTATGTGCAAGATCTTCCTCAATGCTTGAGGAAAACCCTTCTGTGCCTCGAAAGGTGGTTACCTCGAAATGACTTCCTTTAGAGACCAGCGTAACAGTACCATGCTTTAGATTAAAGCTTGTCATTTCAGGAAAAAGATCATGGATATTATCCGGCGTTGCATTAGTAGCTAAATCCCAATCCTTAACCCGGAAACCAAGCAAAGAATCTCTTATTGCCCCTCCCACAATAAATGCCTGGTAGCCACTCTTAGTCAGCCTTTGCGAAATATCAAGGACGATATTAGGAATCTCTTTATTATTTACTGTCAAATTCATCTTGTTTTCCTATAAACAACCTGCCCTCTGCCTGAGCAGGAATTCTACTCCTTAAGCCCTTGCATAAACGTATAAAAGTCTCAAAACCCAAACTTATGTAGTTCTTGTAAAGATCTTAGGATTTCAATCCATTCGCCTCAAAATTAACAATCCTGCAATAACAAAATCTTTCTTTAACAGATAGTGACACAATTTTTTCCTTTTTCTGCAACGAAATCAGCTGCACACGATTAGCAGTGAGGCAACGGGATAGAAACTGGGCATCAAAGATCTGCCTTGTTCACAAAGCAAACGGGATGAATTTTTGCCAGACCTCATCAGAGAAAATTAAAATATTGGCATCGATCCCGTAACCATGCTGGGTGACATATTTAATGCGGACATCCCGGTAGCACAAACCTTACCTTGAGTGCTGTTTTAGAGATTCTTAAGCCCTAAGCGAGGGAATGATTCTTCAAGAATAAAAATTCGAGCCGCAAATTCATACCAACATCCACTTTTAAGTTTTTTTAGGAACTACGTTCCCTTTTACAAATATTTAGTTAATAGTTAAGGTTTGATCCTATCTTCAACTATTTTCAAAGATGAGCCACACAGGCATCTATTTCTGCTTCCACCCCTCTCTTCTTCAACCCCACATCAAGCCGAGAGGGCATAAACGCTCTTCCCTGCGCCATAATACGATTCATAGACGTGCTGGTACACAGCATCACATTTCTTCTGATATAACTCAGGGGTGTAAGTCTGCGGCAATCCGCGATCAAAAATATCCTCAATAGTCACACGGACCTGCGCCCTTGACTGCTGCCGCTTACGCCAATCAAGCACCAGCTTCTCCCGCTTTAGCGTATCAAGTAGTTCACGCCCCACCTTCTTTATATGGTGCTTCTCCATTTTGGTGAGGGACATTTCCGGCTTGGTCAAAAGATCAAATATAGCAAGCTCCTCTTCTGTGAGCTGTTCTGAAATACCCCGTTTTTCCTCTTCATTTAGGCCCTGCGCAAAGGAAAGAAGCCGGTTGAAAAATTCATCAATGTTTATACTTCCAGCGTTATATTCGTCGATCATCCTTTGGAAGCGCTCCAGATAATCCATTCGGGTGTGGTTGAGGCGAACCATCTTTCTGAGTTTGCTGCTTATTTTCCCCTTGAGTTTTTCTGCCTCGGTACGCTTTTGCCCCTGCTCGAATCTGGCCTTAAGTGCTTCAAAATCGATTTTGCTTAAGTCCACCACATGCTCTGTAGTCCACGCCCCTGCCGGGTCTCGAATGACATACCCCTCAGCAGCAATCGAATCATCGAGGAGGTTCTCCACCTCTCCCATAACACCGGAAATATCGGCAGGTGGCGTTAGAGAACGGATTTTCTGAGCAATAACATCAAAGAGAATGCATTTGGGAAACAGATCCTTTGCTGCCGGATCAGGAAGGATCGCTTTATAGAACTTGTTCACATTGCCTGCAAGCAAGAGATAGTCTCTTTTGGAATCATCGTTGACCAGAATGGCGTCTACGGCATTATCAAGCATTTTTATTCGTTCGAAGCCCTTCTCCGAGCCCTGGATGGCGTCTAAGTCGACCCTTTTTTTTACACAGAAGTCTGTTGCCTCGGCGATCGCCAATCTCAGTTGTTCAACCAGGGCCGCTTTGTCTTTAACAGGCATATCGCCCTCCTTCACGCCACCACCAGATCCGGAACCATATATCGCCAGGGCCTTCTGCAGGTTGCGGAAAACCCCAACGTAATCGACTATCAGGCCGTTTACCTTATCCCGGAAGACGCGGTTGGCCCGTGCGATGGTCTGCATCAGGGTATGGTTTCGCATAGGCTTGTCGAGATATATGGTCGAGCAGCAGGGGACATCAAAGCCAGTCATCCACATGGCGCAGACAAAGACGATACGGAAAAGATCATCGGGGTCTTTGAACTTGGTATCCAGATCTTCTTTAACAATACGTTTGCGGTGCGGGACAATATCGAGCCCCTTTTTCTGCATCTCATCTATTTCATTCTGTGATTGGGAGACCACAACCGCCATATCAGTTTCTTCCATGTAATGGATCTTAGATTCGATCTCGGCTCGCTTTCCCTCATGCGTAATAGTAAGCTCCTTCTTAAGGATATCTATTTCCTGCCTCCAATACTTGCTGACCTTGTCATACATCCTCACTGCCGTCGCCTTGTCTATACAAACCACCATGGCCTTGCCCTCAAAACCTCGGCCTGTGAAATGTTCTACGATATCCCTGGCCACGGTCTCCAGACGGTCATCCCGCGCTATCAGATGGTACTCCCTGGCAAACTCCCGCTCTACCTTGTTTTCCTGCTCCTCATCAAGCTCGGCCTCTTCCAGCAGGCGCTCCATATCCTCGTTTAGGTTTTCATTGGTCAACTGTAATTCAGGGATGCGGTTTTCATAATATAGCGGGACCGTAGCCCCATCATCTACAGACTGCTTGAAGTTATAAACGCTCACATAATCACCGAAGACCTGTTTTGTCCTCTCCTCACCCACTATTAGCGGAGTGCCGGTAAAGGCGATAAAGGATGCATTAGGCAGTGCCGTTCTCATGTTCATGGCTAATGTATCGTACTGACTGCGGTGCGCCTCATCGGTAATAACGACAATGTCCGAACGTTTCGAGAGCACAGGATGCTCTTCTCCTTTTTCTGTGTGGAACTTGTGGATTAGCGTGAAGACATACCGATGGTCTTCTCGGAGTAATTTACGCAGATGAACGGAACTCGTGGCCTGGGCCTGCTTTTCAGTAACCACGCCCGCATTGGCGAAATTCTTGTAAATCTGATGATCTAACTCCTGGCGGTCAGTAACAATAACAAATGTCCAGTTGCCCGGGATTTTGCGAAGAACCTTCTGGGAGAAAAAAATCATGGAAACGCTTTTACCGCTGCCCTGCGTGTGCCAGAACACGCCGAGTCGCCCCTCTTTATTCTCGATCTGGTCCAAGGCCTCCATGGCCTGTATAACCCCAAGATACTGATGGTTCTTGGCCACCAGTTTGATCAAGCCTCCCTGGGCCTCCATGAAAAGCATGTAATTTTCAACCAGATCCAATAGACGCGCAGATTCGCAGGTCCCGCGAATCATGGTATCAAGCGAGATGATCCCTTCCTCGCCCTCACTGTTGATCTTCTTCCAGTCTGCAAAATGCTCCCAAGCGGCGGAAACGCTTCCGATCTTACTTTTACTGCCATTGGAAAGGATGATCAGGGCGTTGTACCAAAAGAGCTGAGGGATAGCGCTCTTGTAATCGGTCAAATTGTCCGTGTAGGCATTCTGTAATCTCCGGTGACTTGCCTTAAGCTCCATGAAAATTAAGGGCAGTCCATTGACAAAACCAACGAGGTCAGCCCGACGGGTGTACATCTCGCCGGTAATCCAGAACTGGGAAGCCAGAAAATAATCGTTATTCGCCGATTCATTCCAGTCAATTACCCTAACAATCTCAGTTGTATCCCCATCACCATCTGCATCAGGAATTATCACTTTTATGCCGTTTTTGATGAGCTGGTAGATTTCACTGTTAGCCTGTGCCATGCTTAAGCGCGAGTGATCACGTATTAACTCCTCGATTGCCAGATCGAACGCCTCAGCAGGCAGATCAGGATTCAGTTTCTCCAGAACAGGACGGAGGCGGGATACCAAAACGACCTCTGCCTTGGTCTCACGACCCAGCGGACTTCCGCCCTCCTGGTCGAACTCATGGAAGCAGTTGGCCGTCTCCCAACCAAGTTCCTCAAACAAAGCAATTGCTGGTTGCTCAACCAAAATATTTTCTGAATAATCCGTCACTTAAACTCCTTTTGTTGAGCGATTCAGAAAATGGTGCAAAAATATTTCTTGACTTTTTCGGCATAACTGCCGAATATACTAATAGCTCATCTGCCATGTGTAGAAAGAGTTCATTCACCGTCCTTCGGGGCGGTGAATGCATTTATGCCTCTTTTTTCAAATATTTCCTTTCAAGGTTTTCCCTTCGTGATTTCCCGTCAACATGAAATTCTGTTATCACGGGTTTTCCTCTGGGGACCACACAGCACCCAGTACCATAATCTTCTGGTTGTCATTCTCAAGATGGCAAGACTCGTCGCAATAGACGTTATATATAGGGGTCATTGTATAGGCCCTCCTGTTTTTATATCAAGATCAGACACGTCCAGTTCTCCGGAGATGAGCTTGGGGAGGAGGAGGTCGCGGGTACGGCGGAGGTTTGAGTCCTTCGTCAAGAGGCAGTCAATCTGTCCAAGCATTGGGCCGACCGTATTTGCCAGCAACTGGAGCAGCCCTCCGGGGGGAAAGGCCACAGGGGCGGCCGATAGGACTGAAAGGCTAACGTTGGCCTGTGCAGTCTGTACCACACGGCCAAGGCTGAAGTTCACAAACTCCAGTGAGCGGATGTTAAGGTAGAGGTACGGGACAAATAGCGGATCAGACGACCTGATTATCGCCAGTGCTTGATTAGTGTTTGCGGGTAAGACTCTCTCTGGCACCAGTGTCACGCGTCCTATGGCACCAGCGATGGAATATAGTATGTCATCCTTGGCTAACTGCGATCTCCTCAAAAGCGCATGAGTTTCAGTGTCGATCTTTGCAAGTTTTTCTTCACGTATTGCTCCATGATTATCAACTGATTCTACCTTGACAAAATTCACTCCTTCTTCTGTAAATGGTTTGCCCAATGTTGTGGGAGTTGTGCCCTTCGTTATTACATCGGTGAGTTCTCTGAGCGGCTTCACTTCCCACCCCTCCGGAACCTTCCCCAGCGGGGAATCAACCATTCGGGTCTTTTCATGGCCGGGAAAGCGGAACTTGACAAACCACTCGCGGTAGAGGGCCTGGGCCATCTCCTCTAAAATCTTAATCCGCCGCAAGTTGTTTTCGATCAAGTCGTCATAGGCGGAAAGAATTGAGGCAATTTTGCGTTGGGTGGGGAGAGGGTGGACGGAGATTTCGACTTCAGACAATATTGTGCGGGATAGCTCTGTCTGCCCCGTCGCTCCAGTACCAAGTGTCTCGATATACCCTTCGACACCAATCATGGCATACCCAAAATACCTTCCGTCAAGAAGGCTAATGTCTGGGCGTACAATACTGACATGTGAGTCAGCGGTTGCGTTGTCTGCTGGACGAATAACTTGGGCGACGCGCCCTAGGGTACCTACACCTGTTGAGTTGACGAGTCCATCCCATTGGCGAAGACACTTATTGGCATTGATTCTTGTTTTTTCTCGACTCGAAAATCGTGCATTAGAAAAGTCAATACGATTGTCTCTGATGCAACGCTGGTTAACTACCACAAATCCTGAATCACCGTATTTAGGTGAGATTCCTCGCGAAATGAATGTTGTGACTTCAGCGAGGGCTTTTTTGCTCATAAAGTTTTCCCCTCCAGCAATTTCACCACATTCTCCGAAATCCGCGTTTCCAACTCCCTCGCCTCTGTATTGAGCAACTCCAATTCCTCATTCAATTCTAACAACCTCTCAAAGAAGTCAAAGTCATCTTCCTCCCGCTCAGCAACGCCAACATACCGCCCCGGATTCAGGCTCCAGTCCTGGACCTTTATCTCATCAATAGTTGCCACTTTGCATAAGCCGGGCACATTCTGGTATAAACCATCTGAAAACTTTTCGGCAAGCATCCCGGAGCTTTCGTGACTATTTTCCGTCTCTTCATCCCGGTAGAGCCGTACGATATTGGCCAGGAATTCGATCTGCTGGGGTGTGAAATCGCGGTGGGCGCGGTCGATCTGGCGGAAGATGTGACGGGCGTCTATAAAGAGGACCTTGTTTTTACGATCAGTGTCCTTCTTTCCCCTATCCAGAAAAAAGAGGGTGCAAGGCAAAGTTACCGTGTAGAAAAAATTAGGGCCGATAGCCACCATCACATCCACGGCCCGATCCTCTATGAGTTTTTGGCGGATATCAGGTTCAGATGCGCGGGCGTCGCTTGCGGAGTTGGCCATGACAAAACCGGCCCGGCCATTTTCGTTCAGGGTGCTGTAAAAAATCTGAATCCAGAGGTAGTTGGCGTTGTTCACCCTCGGCATGCCAAAGGGAAAGCGAGGATCATCCTTGAGACGCTCCTTGTCCACCCGGTTTACATTAAAAGGTGGATTGGCCATGACAAAATCAAACTTACCTGTGCTGTTGTGCAGGTCTTCGTAATAGGTGTTTCCCTGCCGGCGCCCGCCAGACCATGCACCGCGAGGTTCATCTTGCATAACCGCACGGTCTCGGAGACTCGTTCCTCGCCATACACACTAATTTCGGCGCTTGGATTTTTCTTATGTTCCGTCACAAACCGTGCGCTTTGAACAAACATGCCTCCTGAACCGCAGGCGGGATCGAAGATGCGGCCATGATACGGCTCGATAATATTCACAATGAGCCTGACAATCGAGGTTGGCGTGAAGAACTCGCCGCCCTTCTGTCCCTCGCTCATGGCAAAATTGCCAAGGAAATATTCATAGATTTTACCAAATGCATCGCCCTTGATGTCCATATGGATCGACGCCATGAGTTTGAGCAATTCGACTATCGAAGCATTGTCCAGTCGGTTGTAAGACTTGGGCAGAACGTCCTTGAGATCCGGATTGTATGCCTCGACTGCCTTCATGGCATCGTTGATTGCTTTTCCAATGTTTTCTCCTTCCGGTAAATCAAGCAGGTTCTTTAAACGGGCCTCGTCCGGTAGGTAGAGCACACCTAATGCCTGATAATCAGACTTGCCGATCTTCTTCCGTCCGGTGCCTTTTCCCTCAAGTCCCTTCTCGGCCTGGCTGAACTTGTGGTCAGCATAGCGGAGGAAAATCAATCCCAGGACCGGAACCGAATATTCAGAGGCCTTCAACTTGGAATTGGCCCTTAATTCATCTGCTGCGTCCCAAAGTCTCTTTTCAATCTCGTTGTTATTCTGCGCCATTGAAAATCCCTTAACATTAGCCTTAATAACTTTTTTCTCTATACTATTTAGAAAACCTAATGTTGTCTTAATTATCTCCCCTTGGCTCTATTGATATTCAAAAGATCATGTTATATTCCTCCCCGCCTGCGGACGGGCAGGAATCAGCCCTTCGTCTGCAAAGCTGAAATATTTGTTGTCGCCTATAATGATGTGATCTAATACCTTAATTTGCATAGTATTTGAGGCTGCGATCAACTCCTTTGTAATCTCTTTATCGCTCGCGGAAGGCTCTGGACTGCCTGATGGGTGATTGTGGACAAAGATAAGGGAGACGGCGTTATGTTTAATAGCGCTCTTTATAATTTCGCGCGGGTACACCGAACTTATATTTAATGTGCCTTCAAAGAGGTCTTCTATATCTATAGGCTGATTTTTTCCGTCCAGGAATAAAACCTTAAATATCTCTTTTTTGAGACCACGCATGGAATGGTAAAGGTAATCAAAGACCTCTTTTGATGATCTGCATATAGGTTTCTTAAGGATTTTCTCTTTAAGAAACTCCCTGGCGACTTCCTGAACAAATTTTATTCCGAAGACATTGTGTGGCCCAATTCCCTTGATTTCTTGTAGCTCTTCCAGTGGTGCTTCAAGAACACCCCTTAAGGTTTTAAATTTTTTAATAGCTGCTTTTGCCTGCTGTTTACAGTCCTTTCGAGGGGTTCCAAGGGTTAATAGCAACTCGACTATCTCATAGTCATGAAATCCTGATATACCGGATTTTATAAATTTTTCTCGCAATCGCCTCCTATGGCCTTCTTGGCTCTTTAGCCTAATTGGTTTTTCCCTTCCTTGCTTCCCTTTGTTCTCTATATTGGAGTCCATTTATGGAATACGTTTTTCTATAAGTTCCTTTGTATCTTCCATAATTCAATGTATCATATTGCGTGCAATTTGCGTGCAATTTGCGTGCAATCCTATGTTGGCTCTTTTATCACGTATTTTATTGCCCTTCCAATTCCTGTTTTTTCGATAAAACCTAATTTCTCTAATTGAGCAAGATCATAATTGGCCGTCCTTAAGGAGACTTTAAATAGCTCAACATACCTGGCTCTCCCGATAGAGGGATTATTGAGAAGAAATAGTAATACACTTCGTTGCCTTTCGTTTAGATCCTCTTTAGATGCCCTCTCTATAATTATATCTTTTTTTATGGCAGATTCACCCCTGCTTTTAACCTCAAGCATCTGGGTTTTTAAAGCATTAGTAAAATATTCAAGCCACAAGGTCATATCCATATTATTAGACCTAACAGTTTGGATAGCATGATAGTAATCATTTCTCTTTTGGTCATAAAATTCCGAAAGAGAAAAAAGCTTCTTAAAATCATAACCATTTTTGTAAAGCAGGAGTGTGCAAAGAAGTCTTGCTGTTCTTCCATTACCATCAACAAAAGGATGGATATGGACAAACTGAAATTGAGTGGTTCCGGCAATAATGATTGGTGAAACAGCTATGGGGGTATTCAGCCATTCAACAAGTTCCCTCATTAAATGTGGCACTTCATAAGGTGGGGGTGGAGTATAGATAATCTTATTGTTTATTGCATTAACAACATAGTTTTGAACCTTCCTATAATTGCCAGGGTCTGCCGAATCGCCTCGCACGCCTTTTACAAGAATTTTATGAATCTCTCTGATAAGTCCTTCGGATATGGGACTCTCTTTTTCTAAATAGTGCGAGACAAAATCCATTGCTTTCTTATAATTAAGAAGCTCCTTTTTATCATCTAGATGAACACCGGGGACTTCCTTTCCTATAAGTATTCTTTTTGCCTGATCGAGAGTTAATCTTGTGCCCTCAATGTGAGTTGAATGATGTGCTTCAAGAGCGATGGCCTCACTCTGCATCTCCCTTATCCATTTTCCCTTTAACTGGGCAGCCTCAAGGAACCCTCGAGCCCTCTCAATCTCTAAAAGGCTGTTATTTATTTTATGTGTAATGGAATATCTTGGTTTAAACATGCTGTGCTCAGGAATTAAACTGTACACAAATCAGTCTTTGTTATAGAGCCAATCTTTGTTTATCAGGTTCAGGTCTCTTCATAAAGATTAAAATTTAACTATAAAAACAATATGTAATTACACTACTTCAATCTGTGCATCATAGACAAAATTCCTGGCTCTTGAGATCAATTGGTTTTCCCTTCCTTGCTGCCCTTTGATCTGTTTCCTTTTCCCAATCATTATTTACATTACCTTTTCATTGCTTTTTTATTGCAAAATTACAAGGTAAATTCACAATCTCATTTTACCATTAAATTTTCCAGCTTTCTAAAAAATTGTTTTGTTTAAATGTGAGCCAGAAATTCTCTTAATTTCCATAAGGAAATGAGTGGCAGGCAGAAGGTTGACGAAAAATCTTAATCTCTATATTATGAATTAATGAATCCTCAAGTCTACATCGGTACCTCGGGCTGGAATTACAATCATTGGAAGGAACTATTTTATCCTGCAGATTGTCCGAAGACAAAATGGCTTGAGCTTTATGTCAAGCATTTTAGAACAGTTGAGTTAAACGCCAGTTTCTACCGGCTCCCTAAACCCCAAACCTTTGAAAACTGGAGAAAAAGAACGCCTGATAATTTCTTATGGTCAGTAAAGGCCAGTAGGTACATTACCCACATAAAGAGAATAAAGGATGTTACGGAACCTCTGGAGAGGTTTTTCAGTTCCGTTGAGTTGTTAAAGGAAAAGCTGGGGCCAATCCTTTTTCAGTTACCACCTAATCTCACTTTTGATGAAACGATTTTAAGCCATTTTTGTCAAAAGCTAAAGGCAAACCATCTTTATGTCCTAGAGGTGAGGCATCCAAGCTGGGCACACGAAAAAAAGGCGATAGACATGCTTAAGGATAACAACATCGCTCTGTGTATTTCTGACACAGCCAGACGTTACCCCTATATCGAGGAGGACACAGCCACTTTCATCTACATCAGGCTTCATGGCTCCAAAAAGCTCTATTCGAGCGACTATTCTGAGGAGGAATTGCAAACATATGCCGGAAAAATCAGGGATTGGTCTAAGGAAACCTACCTTTATTTTGATAATGATTATGGCGGCTATGCTATTAAAAATGCAAAGAGGATGAAAGAGGTTTTGGGGATATAATTGAACTGATCAGCCTAAGTAAAAAGGCTGTATCATGTAGTCCTTCGATTCATAAGTGCAATGACGAACTTATTTGCTCAGGACTTAGCTTCTATGATCTTCTTTCCCTGTATTATATTAAAAAGAAGCCAGAACGTGCCTACCGTAACTGCAGAATCAGCTACATTAAATGCGGGCCAGTGGTAGCCTTTTAAAAAAAAATCTAAAAAATCAATTACATACCCCAACCGTACCCTGTCAACAAGATTGCCCAGGGCTCCTCCGAAGATAAGTGAAAGCCCTATTGTCAACCATCGTTTGTCCCCTTTTATCCAAAAAAAGAAAAAAAGGATGACACCTGTAGCTCCTATTGTTGTGAATAGTAAAAAATAGTA
>Ga0307991_1002979_pt1 | contig 11203 bp, 10 predicted proteins | sample EllFjometagen131_FD_203146 | JGI IMG/M metagenome (GOLD analysis project Ga0307991, IMG submission 203146) | Marine microbial communities from Ellis Fjord, Antarctic Ocean - #131 | ecosystem: Environmental > Aquatic > Marine > Unclassified | place: Southern Ocean | collected 2014-10-08 | reverse complement strand
GCTGCTAAACCATTCATCAAACTCTTGGAATGTTTTAGGATAATCAATACCAGCAACAGGTTGTCTTGGCTCCTCCATAACCGCATACTATATCATGTGGCCGGTTGAGTAAAGTGCATACCCACTTAAAATATTATACATCAAATAAATTCGAAAATGTAAAGACCGACAAAAAAAAGTCGGAGTAGCTCGCGCAAACACCTAATAATATCCAACCCCCCATGCAAAAGCGATGATGATAAATACCGACGTGGCGGATGCCAGTTGTACAAATTTTCCAGGGCATTGTTTGACGATAAGGGCATATAAAAACCCCATGATCATACCACAAATCAACCCAAAGAGGTGCGCCATAATATCAACCCTTAATCCTCCTGAACCGAGCAGCCCCAGAAGTGCCAATCCACATGCCAGCGGAATCCATGCGGCAGTCTTTCTCTTAATCGGCCTCTGATATTTTAAACCCTGGTAACCGGCTAATATTCCGATCGCACCAAACACAGCCGTTGAAGCGCCGATTGAGACATGACCTGTTTCATACATAAATGCATTAATCAGGTTCCCGAACACCCCGCACATCAGGATCATCAGCCACCCAAGGCCACGGCCGCATACCGCACATACCGCTGTCCCGAAAACAGCGATGCTGATCATATTTCCGGCCAGATGAACTTCATCGGCATGAAGCATTAAAGCCGTGACCGTGCGGTAAAACTCGCCATTAAGAATCATAAACGCGGACGCCCCGTACCGGTTCACAAAGTCATCGGCATTCCCTGACATATGAACTGCCATATAGCACACAAGAAGAAAAAACGCGGCCATGATGCCGGAAATTATCGTTGCTGTGTTAAATTCAGACTTTTGCTCATAAATCGGAAAAATATTCTTGTTTTCATGGAAATACTGTTTCACGGCGTCAAGTGCCCGATGATATTGGGCCTCATCCACCCACACCCCCCATCCTTTTTTATCCTTTTTGAGACGATATGATACGCCTGAAGAAGAAAGGATCACGGCGCATATGTCCGCCTGCTGTTGTGTAATATTTTCAAAAAGAATGAGCATTGGACCGATTACTGATGGTTATGATAAAATATAATTTTCAAATTAAATTCAGGCAATGCGTTCCACAATGTATTGCCTGCCAACATAGGGAATTTCCAAAAATTAATATATTATCATTTAAGCAAATCTTAAGAAAGACAATTTGAAAATATGAAGGCAGGGACACGGAATGGAAAAATTTTATCCTCAGAGCGAATATTACAGTAACTGAAATATCCGCTCTAAGGATGTCGGGAGGGAATCCCGCAAACTAACTATAATTTGTCAAAATAAAATTGTATTAACAATTGACCGGTTTGTCCAATCAGAAATAAATATGAAAACGGGCCTGGTAAATATCTGCATCCCCATCGCTGATGTCGGCGACTGCATAGCTGTCTTCCACATTTATATGCACATAATTAAAGCTCCAGCGAACATTCGGATTTGGATACCAGTTCACACCCAATGTGATGTCATCCATTTTACCACCGTAGACATCATTATCGTTTAAATCAATGTCTGCATACCGTGCAGCAATCTGCCATGCTCCCCATTTTCCGTTGGATGGATCAAACAGATTTTTAATTTTGACCATTCCGAACTCAGCCCCGTCATTGCCGGCAATTTTATAATTTCTATGTTCGCCGGTCAGAAAATAACTGCACAGCACATAATATCCGTTGAAACTCGGATCATCATGTGCCTGGGAATCCAAGTTCACCTGCCAGTACTCGCCCTGAATACAAAATGGGCCTATCACCAGTGCGACTTCAGGACCGAACATATCCGCACCGTCCGCCTTGAGACTACCGGTCTCCACAGGCACCAGTTCCGGGATATGAACTTCCGGCAGTTTTTTAAATCGAAGCCATGTCTCTTCCGCTTCTTCATTGCAAAACTTATGACTATAAGCCATGCCCAAATGAAGTAAGCGACTTCCATTATCCTCATACCATGGAGCATAAGTCAGCCGTCCGGTAATGTTATAATCCCCATGATCCGTAAAGTCATCTCCGTTTCCGCCGGTTTCTTTAAAAAATCCCAGGCTCCAGCTCATGCGCTGCGCAACAAGAGAATTGTGGAACCTAAGTCCCGTGTTTCTGCCCGGGACGATGCCGTTTGGAAGCGCTCGTTCCATTAACGGCATGTACAAACGGCTGTTTAATCGCTCCAGGGAAAACGGCTCTTTGGTGTGTCCAAGCCGCATATTGCCCACATAGGGGAGTTTTCTTATTTCAATCCAATTTTCTTTGAAATTCACTTTGCCGGCGGCAAAATCAAACTCGTTTTTAAAGGCATACCGATTGTAAAGCGTCCCAGCCATATGCAATCTGGCCTGACGGAATTCAACGCCGGTACCCTCAAATGTATTTCCCGTTGCATCTTCAGCCGCTTCAAATCCCTTATCCGCATTAATGGCAACCATATCCATCATCAACCGGCCGCCGACCCTGAGCTTGAATTGACCGTCTTTTGAATCAACGTGCAAGCGTTTATCAAAATAGGCATCAAATCCTTTATCCTCTTTTTTCTCTTTTTCCATTAATTCTTCATACGTTTCATCGCTGATATCACCGCGCGAATGAAGGACATCGAGTATGGCTTCCGTTGCCTCGTCAGCCCGAACTACCGACGCATCAAATCCTGAAATAACAACTCCAATCACCAACATCATTAATGCCATCATTACTTTTTGTGTCATTTGATCTCCTTTTATAAATCAAGCATCTTTTTCGCGTCATCCAGGCCTTTGTCCACGCGGTCTAAAATCTCTTCTGCAATTGCCTGGTCTATAATCAGCGGCGGAAGGAGCTGGCTCACCCGGGTATCGTTATTGGCATAAACACTTAATATGCCGTTGTCATAGAGTGTTTTTGACATAATGGGGCCGCAATGTTCATTGACCATTTCGATCCCCATCATCAGCCCGAGCTGTCGGAGGCCCACCAGGATTTCAGGGTGTTTAGCTTTTAACCGGTCAAATCCATCTTTAAAAATCGACGCCAAATCACGGACATGTTCCAGGAAATCGGGGCGCGATGTGATGTCAAGAACCGCAAGGGCCACCGGGCATCCGACTTCTGCGCCGCCGAACGTGGAAATATGAACAAAAGGGTCTTTTTGAAAAAAGGATTCCAGTTCCGGCTTAAAACAGGTGGCCGAGATCGGGTAAATACCCCCGGACAAGCCTTTGCCAGTGACAAAAATATCAGGCACGACATCAAAATTTTCAAATCCCCACATGGCTCCGGTTCGCCCCAGACCGGTCTGGACTTCGTCGAGTATGAGCAGCGCACCGTGCCGGTGACACTGATCAAGGGCATACACATAAAAATCAGGGTCCGGCACAGGGATGCCGAAAGTTGCCGGAATGGTTTCAAAAATTACTGCCGCCGTATCTTCATCCACTGATTGGGCCAGCGCATTTTTGTCATTAAACGGGATCTGTACAAAATCCGGAAGATTCGGGCCAAAAGGGTCCCTGTACTTGGCATTGCCGGCGGCAAGGGCCAGGCCGGTGTGGCCGTGATAGGCGCCGTTTGCGGAAATAATTTTCTTCTTTCCGGTATACCCCCTGGCCAGCTTGACGGCCAGATCAATGGCCTCGCCGCCGCTGACGCCGAAAACCGTGCATGAAATATCGCCCGGCGACAGGTCGGCAAGCTTTTGGCCGAGCAATGCCCTGGTTTCGCTGATCAAATGGTGGTTCCCAATGTCAAGCTCCTCAAGGCTCTGCTTGAGGGTGTCAATGATTTCAGGATGGCGGTGGCCGAGGTTAAATACACCGCCATTGCAATGACAATTGATCAGCCGTTTGGACGTTTCCGCGTCCCAGACATAAGGCCCCTGCCTGCGGCCAAACACAAAATCAATGCCCACGCTTTTAAAAAAATCGGCTTTTCCGGAAGACACATGATCTGCAAATCGTTGAATGATTTTTTCTTTGGGGTCTTTGCCGATGTATTTCACAACACGCCTCCGCTTTAAAAGGTTACAGTTATGATCCTTTAAATACCTGAATTTTACAGGAAATATTTATATAGTACCAGTACATCACATTATACTTCAATAGTTTTCTGATTGATTATTGATGATCTTGTAAGAAGTTCGTGCCTCACCTGTTTTTCTCAAATTTAAACCCTTACAAAGCAACGACAGGGGGCTTGACAAATAGGATTTTGAACCCATTATATAAAAAAATATCCATTTTTTTAATCTCATTATTATGAATAATTTTAAAAAATATTAAGGAGTCACAATGAAACGCAAAAAGGAAACACATCAGTTTAAAACCGAAGTCAAACAATTCATGCATTTAATTATCAATTCACTCTATTCAAACAAAGAAATTTTCCTGAGAGAATTAATTTCCAACTCCTCGGACGCCATTGACCGGCTTTCCTTCAAAGCCCAGACGGACGCCAAACTCCTTGGCGATGATACGGAATATAAAATTAAAATCACGCCCGATAAAAAAAACAAAACGCTGATGATATCTGATAACGGCATTGGAATGACCTATGATGAGATTGTTGAAAACATCGGCACCATTGCCCGCAGCGGCACGGCCGCGTTTATGGAAGCTATAGAAAAATCAAAAAACAAGAACACGCTGACCCCTGAACTCATCGGACAGTTTGGTGTCGGATTTTACAGCGCGTTTATTGTGGCTGAAAAAATCACAATCATTACCAAAGCCGCAGGAGAAGATACCGCCACACAATGGGAATCAACCGGAGACGGTGAATACTCAATAGAACCGGTATCCAAAGACTCCCGTGGAACAGATGTGATATTGTCTTTAAAACCAGTGGAAAAAGACGAGCAGGATTTCAGCGAAGAATGGACATTGCGGAACACCGTAAAAACGCATTCGGATTTTGTCAATTATCCCGTTGTCATGGATGTCGAACAAATTGAACATGAAACAGACGATAAAGGAAAACAGATCCTTGATAAAGACGGCAAACCGATTCAAAAAGAACCGGTCATAAAAGAAGAAACCTTAAACTCAATGAAGGCCATTTGGGCCAGAGATAAAAAAGATGTGACAGACGAAGAATACAAAGACTTCTACACCCATATCAGCCATGACTGGAACCCGCCGCTGACCCATCTTCATTTAAAACTTGAAGGCATCACCGAATATAATGCTCTGGTATATATTCCGTCCCAGGCGCCAATGGATCTCTTTGCCCCGGAACGAAAACACGGCATTCAGCTATACTGCAGGCGTGTGTTTATTATGGATGACTGCAAAGAATTGATGCCCGAGTATTTTCGATTCATAAAGGGCGTTGTTGATGCGCCGGATTTAAACTTAAATATCAGCCGGGAGATCCTTCAACAGGATGCCCTTGTTCGAAACATTCGTAAAAACCTGATCAAAAAAATTATTAGTACACTGGATCAAATGGAATCTTCGGAATTTGATAAATTTTATAATGAATTCGGCGCCGTGATCAAAGAGGGAATACACAGCGATTGGGAGAACCGGGAAAAACTCACCAGCCTCGCCCGGTATAAAACCACCAAATCAGATGGCAAGTGGGTTTCTTTAAAAGATTATGTCAACAACATGAAACCGGATCAAAAAGACATTTACTATTTAACCGGGGACAACCTCAGTGCCATACTCAACAGTCCGCACCTTGAAACGCTCAAGGAAAAAGATTATGAAGTCCTCCTGATGACGGACCCTGTGGATGAATTTGTCATCCAGGCCCTGCCGGAATATGAAAAAAAGCCATTTAAAAGCGCTGAAAAAGGGGATCTGGGTCTTGACAAGACTGATGAGAAGAAAAAAGAGACCTATTCTTCTTTGTTTGAAAAAATCAAATCTCATCTTGAAGATAAAATTAAAGATGTTAAGCCGTCATCACATTTAAAAGATTCCGTATCCTGTCTGTCCGGTGAAACCTATGACATGAGCGCTTACATGGAAAAACTTCTCAAAGCATCAGGCCAACCTATGCCGGATACCAAGCGGATACTGGAATTAAATATCAATCATCCGGTAATGGAAAAGGTTCAGCAAATTTTTGAAAAAAACAATGAGGATGATGCATTAAAGGATTACAGCAACCTGCTCTATGACCTGGCCATTGTCACTGAAGGGGGAAAAGTTGAAAATCCGGCCAGATTCAGCAAACTCATCGGGGAATTAATGGCCAAAGCGCTTACCGAATAATCAAGACGCACTTGGGTAAGGGAACTGGAAGATATTAATATACCGGAATTGCGCCGCAATTTTTGCTCGTATTCAAGGCACGTCAACAGGCGCATAACGGATTATGTAACTGTTGACGCAACGAAGAAGACGATCAAAAAGGCAAGCAAGTTTGGTATATTAATTTTTGGAAGTTCCCTAAGCACGTTTAGAATCAAATTCGGATGAAAAGCCTGTGAAAACTTTTTGTGAGCAAGATCAAACAAATTGTTTTCACGGGTTAGATTCCAAATTCAGACGCCCTTCCGGACGCACCAGAATTATTTCTCAAACCAATAGTCTTAATCAGTTGCATTTGCAATTGAATTGAGCTATATAGCATACCGTTACAATTTTATAAAAACAGTTTCTATGCCCGATTTAACACATAAAGCAATACGCGATGAAACCGAAAAAAAAAATCCGCGTCATGATTGTCGAAGATGAAGAGCATGTGAGAACGCTTATAAAAACAGTCGTAAAAAACATGAACTGTGAAATTGTCGGTGAAACAAACAACGGGAAAGATGCGGTTTCGTTGTATTGCAAGCTAAAACCGACCATGTTGCTTCTAGATATAAACATGCCGATCAAATCGGGAAAACAAGCGCTGGCGGAGATCAGAAAAAAATTTCCCAATACCTTTATCATCATGCTCACCTCTCTCACCGATAGTGAAACCGTCGAAGACTGTATCAAACTCGGCGCTACCGGCTTTATTCGGAAAGATCTCCCCCTTGATGAAATGAGAGAAGTCATCAAACAAACATGGGGCGCTTATAAATCATCCCTGCAATAATTTATTACGATGATACTCAAAGAAAAATATGATCTAAATCAGATGCTCGCAGAGATTGAAGACGATGTTAATGAGCAGGAAAAAGATATGAGCCAGCAAAAGAATATTCCTCAGGAAGTCATCACTGAACTGATGATTAAAAATTTGCACCAAAAAAAAGAAAACCAAACTTAGACACTTAACAGCACAGGACAGTCCCGACCACCATGACGCCCCCAAAGATTGAAAACCCGCTTTTCTTTAAATTGCTTGAAGAAAAACAAATCATACAAACCGAGTTTGTTAATGATCTGCTCAAGGAACTGGAAGGCAATGCCTTAGATGTGCTGTCAACCATGATTCAAAGCGGTGTGGGCACCAAAAGACAATTGTGTCAACTCTGGTGTGATTCCATCGGCATTGCCCATGTAGATCTTGAAAAGTCTCTATTCCAGTCCAATGTGATACGAAAATTCCCTGAACGGTTAGCCAGACAACTTTATGCAATACCGGTGTATCAAATGGGAAATATCGTCACTGTGGCAACTTCAACCCCTGCCAATCAACAAATCAAAGAAGAAATTGAACGCATCGTCAATTATCCGGTGAATCTGGTGTTTGCCTTGCCCCAGGACATTGAATGGGCCATTGAAACCCATTATCAGACAAACACCGCCTTGTTTGAATTCTTTTCAAAAATTTCAACCAGTAAAATTTTCAACGTGGAAGATCCCATCACTGAGGCAAAACTGCAAAAAATTGCCGGAAAAGAGGCTGTCAACCAGTTCCATGTCAGTCTTATTTTATTCGGAATTACTGAAAATGCCAGTGAGATTCAAATTGATCCGAAAAATAACAGCGCAATCATATACTTCATTATTGACGAAACATTGCATGAACAACTGACTATTGCCCCTTCTGTATATCAGAAACTGCTGGCCAAGCTGAAACAAATGGCGAAGATAGATACAGGGCCTAAAGCTGAAACGCAATACGGCCGGATACTTTTCCCGACACCCGGGAAAAAAATCGATATTCAATTTCTAAATCTGCCGACCGACCTGGGTGAAAAAATATTCCTAAAATTAAAAGACCGGGTGACACTCCCCAAAATACCCCCCCTCACCGGGCAATACATATCAACCAGGAACATTAAACAGCTCATTGATACGATAAACCCTTTAAAAGGGCTTTTTCTGGTATCCGGACCCCCAAAGTCAGGAAAAAGTACGCTGGCTTATTCAATTCTTAAGGAATTGCAGACGCGCGGCATTAAAAAAATAATGACTGTGGAAGAGGCTGTTAAACGGCTTTTAAAAGATATCGAACAATATCAGGCGAATCCAAAAGCCGACTTTGACCGGAAAACAGCTTTAAACGCCTGCTTGAAACAACATCCGAACGCGATTTATATCCAGAATATCAATGATCCAGATATCGCCGGAATAATTCACAACGCTGTTGAATCAGGACAGTTTATCATTGCCGGCATTGAGTCAAAGGATGTTTTTGATGCCATGGGTCAGATCATGCAATTGGGCATGGCATCAGTCTTATCCGGAATAATAAACCAGCAGTTTGTTCGCCGCCTATGTGATCATTGCAAGGAAAAGTATCTTTTGCCCCCCGAAGAGATTGAGGACCTGTTCATCTGGGATGGAAAAACAGAAGTTTCCGCTTTTCGGGAAATCGGTTGTCCCTATTGCAAACACACCGGTTTTTTCGGTCAGATCGGTATTCAGGAATTAATGATTATCAATGATGAATTACAAAAATTAACCGGAAATGATGTTGCAATGGCCGATATTAAAATAAAAACCAAGCAGCTTGGATTCCAAAGCAAAGAATATGATGGCATTAAAAAAATACTCAGGGGATTAACAACCCAAAAAGAGATCAAAAAAATGCTGTCGACCTAATAAAGACGGACCAACTCATGAATATCCTTATCGCAGAAGATGATGCGGCTACCCGGAAGATGGTGGCCGAATGCCTGAAAAAAAAGGGGTTTAATGTTTTCGAGGCCTCAAATGGCATTGAAGCGTTTACCTCAATGATCGATCAGCAAATAAATATTGCCGTCCTTGACTGGATGCTGCCGGGCATGACTGGTATTGAAGTATGCCAGAAAATCAGGGAAAAGATGGAAACAAGTTATGTGTTTATCATTATGCTCACCTCAAAAAATGATAAAAAGGAATTACTTGAAGGGTTTGAGGCCGGGGTTGATGAATATATAACAAAACCTGTAAATTTTCAGGAACTTATCGCACGAATTAAAGTGGGCAAACGGATTTTCGAACTTGAACAAAAACTCAAAGAAAAACAAAATGAACTTTCCATAAACAATGAACGAAAAAACCAGTTCATCGGCATAGCCGCCCATGATCTTAGAAATCCCGTTATTTCCATCAGGGGATTTTCCGAACTGCTGCTCAAAGATTCAAAGGAGTTGTCTGAAGAACAGCGGGAATTCCTGCATATTATTCATTCAACAAGTAGAAATATGCTGGCAATGATTAATGACCTTCTCGATATTTCCCGCATCGAAAGCGGAAAACTGAAAGTTTCTCAAAAACCGGGATCGTTTAACAAATTAATTTTAGAAAGAATCCGGATAATCAGTCTGCAGGCGACAAAAAAACATATAACAATTCACAAGGAATTATTAGACACACCGGAAATTTTATTCGACCCCCAACGCCTCGGGCAGGCGGTGGATAACCTCATCAGCAATGCCATTAAATTTGCGCCAATCGGTTCCAGTGTCTATTTAAATCTCCATCAGGATGAAGACACCGTTAAATTCAGCGTCAGCGATGAAGGACCGGGCATCCCATCCGAAGAGCAGCACCTGCTTTTCAGCGAATTTCATCGGCTCAGCATTCAGCCCACAGGGGGCGAAACAAGTACCGGACTTGGGCTGGCAATTGCCAAAAAAATTATCGAAGCCCATGGCGGGTTCATTGAATTCGAATCCCAGGAAGGACTGGGGTCGACATTCAGCCTGATCCTGCCGATCTCCCGCAAAATTAATGAGGATTAATTCCATCATTGATTTCACTTTTCAAACCCGAAAAGGAAAAAAATGACTCCAAAAAAAAACCAGTCGTTTACAAAAATACCTTCTGATTTTACAAGTCAACATATCCGCTGCAGCGGTGAACTTTATTTGCCAAATGATGTCCAAAATCCTCCAATTGTCATCATGGCCCACGGGTTTGCTGCGGAACGAACATTCGGGTTGCCTGCCTATGCAGATCATTTCGCATCTCACGGGTTGGCGGTGTATATGTTTGACTACCGGTGTTTCGGCGACAGCGATGGTGAGCCCAGAAATTATGTTGATCAGGGACGGCATATTCAGGACTGGCATGCCGCCATTGACCATGTCCGATCCCTGTCGAATATCAACAACAATAAAATCGCACTGTGGGGCAGTTCTTTTAGCGGAGGTCATGTCATCGTATCTGCTGCGAAAGACCCTGAAATTGCCGCCATCATTGCCCAGGTGCCTTTTGTTGACGCCATATCAACAACATTTAAACTTGGGTTCAAGTTTCTCATGCAGGCAACCCCTCACGCCTTGCGGGACCTTGCGCGGATTGTCACGTTTCGGTCCCCCCATTATGTAAAAGTGATCGGCCATCCGGAAGAGTTTGCCATTATGAACACCCCGGAATCATACCCTGGCTATTCATCAATTGTTCCGGAAGACAGCTCTTGGGAAAACCAATGCCCGGCCCGAATTATTCTCAAATTTGCCTTATACCGGCCCATTGCATCTGCCAATAAAGTTAAATGCCCGGCACTGGTAATGTTGGCTGAAAAAGACTCTTTAGTCGATGCTGCGGCGGTGGAGAAAACAGCACGCAAAATGGCAAACAGCACCCTGGTGAAATACCCCTTTGGCCACTTTGATATATATACCGGAGATGGCTTTTCCGATGCGATTAAAAAACAGACAGAATTTTTAATGACCCACTTGGCTTCCTAACTTCGACAAACCGTAAAAATTGTAAGTGAGAATAAATAATCAATAATCAATTATTAACAACTAATTGATAACTTTAAGGGAGGATACTCATGGACGAAAAACTGTGGCATAAGTCATACGTTGAAGGTGTTAATCACAGTTTAGATTATGAAAAAATAACTGTTTCAGA
>Ga0307991_1002977_pt1 | contig 11206 bp, 11 predicted proteins | sample EllFjometagen131_FD_203146 | JGI IMG/M metagenome (GOLD analysis project Ga0307991, IMG submission 203146) | Marine microbial communities from Ellis Fjord, Antarctic Ocean - #131 | ecosystem: Environmental > Aquatic > Marine > Unclassified | place: Southern Ocean | collected 2014-10-08 | reverse complement strand
TTGGCATACTGCCCTTTTTTTTCAACAGTAGTCAACGGATGCTCTTCGGCCTGGCAAAATCTGATAACTATGAGCTGATGGACAAGATGGCAATTGGCGGCAAAGTACCGCGGGCAGTTGTCCAGATTCGGATTATGGTTCAAGATGCGCGTACCGGTCACTTGGTCTGGAGCAACCGTTCTGAGGTCGAAGTGATTCCGGAATGTTTCTACGCTGATCAAGATTATCGTAAAATGATCGCCAAGGCGATTCGCCGGGCGAGTGGTAGTTTGGTTCGCAGTTTCATCGCAACCATCGAAGGTGATCTTCTGACCGTACCGCTTGTTGATAATAAAACATGACCGTTTTTGGTTGTCCGAAGCTGGTAAGCGGTGTCATAATAAAGTAGAAAAATAGTTCGCAAATTACACAAAAGAACGCGGACTGAGAGCGTCGAAGAAAATGAAAAGGGGTCGCAACTTCGATTTGAATGTTGCGGCCCCTTTTTTAATAATCGACGCTGGCAGTCGTATTGCTCAATTCATCTATATGTCTCTAAGGTGAGTTTTTTACATGGTATGAGTTCGGGTAGTTCTAAAAGTTGCTTTTTTGTTCAACAGCTATGTGAGACTCAAATTTTACTATCTACAAATTCATGTTTTTCATAAGCCAGGTGTTTGCGGTTCAGATATCTGTCGGTGCTCAGCTATTGTTCAGTCAGTAACTTGTTATAAATTTTACTTTATGATCTTTGGTGTAATAAAAATCATTAGTTCGGTCTGTTCAGAGTCTTTGTAGTTATGTTTGAAAAGCCAGCCCAGTAGCGGGATTTTACCAACGATCGGCACACTGTCGTTGCTATTAGTTTTGCTGCTTTCGATGATGCCGCCGACAACCGCTGTTTCACCATCTTTGAGGAGCAGTGACGTGGTAATTGTCTGGGTGTTGATTGCCGGTCCGTCAGTGGTATTCTCGCCCTTTGAGTCTTTGCTGACGATAACTTCCATTGAAACCATGCCGTTATTTGTAATCGTTGGGGTTACTTCGAGACTCAATTCCGCTTTTTTAAACTCGGTTGTTGTGCCATCCTGGGAGGTTGTTTGATAGGGGATCTCCTGGCCCTGACCGATCCGGGCTACATGTTGATTGAGAGCCAGAACCTTTGGCGCTGAGAGGATATGGATATTTCCCTTACCCTGCATGGCGGAGAGTTTGAGATTAAGGTTGTATTTGTCAGTTTTGCCGAAGATGAGGCCGATGCCACTGGTCAGTCCGATAGCCGGTAAATTTACAGCATAGGAGCTCGCAATATCATGGCCGTTAGTAGCACCGGCGTCTGCACCAACGTTGTCGAGCGTTGGCAAGCCGGTGGTGCCGAGAGAATTATTACCGGAGATGCCATAATATCGGTCATTTGAAGTGTCTTTGCCATAAGCACCGCCCCACTGAATGCCAAGTTCTCTGGCGGAGCTTCTTTCAACTTTAACTATTTTAGCTTCAATCATAACCTGGCGTACCGGTTCGTCGAGTTCACGCAAGAGGGCTTGAGCCTGAATAATACGGTCAGGGATGTCGCTAATAATAAGGGAGTTGGTGCGAGGGTCGGTTTCAACGGTGCCGCGGTCGCTTAAGATGGTACTCTCGATTTTATCCGCAACTTCATCGATGTCGGCAAAGTTGACCTTGAGAATTTTTAAAACCGTGTCCTGAATCTCCTCCTCGGTTTTTTTGCTCTCCGCCAGAGCCCGCCTCTTCTCATCCCGGGCCAGTTGTTCGTTGGTGAAGACTTCCATTGGGGCAATGCGGATAATATTGCCTTCACGTTCCATACCTAGCTGGTGGGTCTTTAAAACGATACTTAACACCTGTTTCCAGGGAACCTCCTTCAGTCTCAAGGTTACTGTACCGTTAACGTCGTCACCCATAACGACATTGAGATGGTTGATCTCCGCCAGGAAACGGAAGACGTTCTGAATATCAGTTCCTTTGAAATCGACGCTGATTGGCTTGTTATGGTTTTTGAATTGCTGGCTTTTTAGGGTGTTCGTTTTGGTATTTTTACGGTTCTCAGCGGGGTTTGATTTTGCACTTCCAGGGACGGCTTTACCAAGAGTGACTAGTAGATCCAGACCCTGGGATTGCTGGGTGAATGGGGGTAGAGAAACGTATTCGGTATCCAGAACGATACGAGCCTTGTCTTCATAATTAAAGGCTCGCAGATTCGAGTAACCGCTCTTTTGAATGGTCGGGTTGATGGTGGTTTTTTCGTAACGGGCTTCAGGGAAATCGATTACCAGTCGGGGGGGGGGCAGCAAGGGTGAAAATATTATAGTCAATTTTTTCTATCGTGGAGCTGGTAAAGCGAAGGGCAACCGTATCATTCAAAACCGAAGCTTTAAGAGAGATGATTGTTTCAGGGTTTTCCGCGTATGATACGGGGAGAAAAATACAGGTCAGCAATAAAGCTGAGATCATTAAAAGAGCCGCGGTATTTTTCTTTCGGCTTATTTTGTGGATGTTGTTCATATTTTCCAGCTCCATCAGATATTATTTGCCACCCATGAGACTCAAGTAGTTTTCTTCTTCCATCTCGCGCAATTTTAACGAAATCATTCGCATCTGTTGTTTGTCAAAGATATCTAGATAAGGTTCTTCAATGATGACTTCGTTGTGTTTTATCTCTTTGACGAGACCGCTCAGATTGCCGATTTTATCTCCTTCTCTGACGGTATAACCGATATGTTCAGGATCTTCGACCAGAGCATAATTGTACTTATCTCCCGCGAGGATGATACCGACTAGTTGAAACTGGTTTAAAGCATATTTTTCAAGTGGAGTTAGTGGCAGGCTGGTATCGGTGGGGATCGAACGTTCAATCTGGGAGAAATCGATAAAGGGGTGGAACGGATCCCTGCGGTTTAATGAATCGTAGTTAAAAAGTGCTTTTTTGTAATCCAGGGAGGCAAGTTTTTCCGAGCTCAAAGTTTCAACGTCTGGATTGCTGATTTTTTCTGCTGCCATGCTACTTAACGGTATAAGCAGTAGCAGGCAAAAAACCATGATTGCCGGGCAGCTAAGAATTTTGGGACGAGAATAATTTATCATCAGATTATCTCTTCTTTTTCTTCCCACTCTTTTCAGGGGTTTTCTTATCGGTGAAGGTGTATGTGACAGCCTGAAATCGGGTTTTCAGGAGATCTTCACTCTCAACCAGTTGATAGTTACCGAGGCTGTAGCTATTGATGTTGACAATTCGGGGCATGGCACATATTTGATTGAAAAATCGCCCGACCGCATGATAGCTGCCTTGAACTTCTATATCGATCGGTACTTCAGCGTAAAAATCCTGGTCACGGCTGGCCAAAGGTTGAAAAAGGTTAAACGTTAGTTTGGAATCTTTACCAAGTTTGGTGATTTTTAAAAGTAGGGCCGGGATTTCCTTGTTGTCAGGTAATTTATTCAAGGCTTTTTTAAAAGCCAGATTAAGTTTTTCGATCTCAGCTTCAAATTTCGGTAGCTGACTCGCAATTTGTTGGGTCTGGTGCAATTTTATATGGGCTCGTTTGAGCTTGCTTTCGAGTTTCTTAACCTCTTTGAACTTAGGCATATAGATGAAATAGATAAAAATGCCGGCAACGATAGCAATAATAGCCAACAGCAACAGAGCCTTTTTCAAAGGTGAATAGCTATGCAGGAAATTCAATTTAAGCTCAGCCATTTTGCTCCTCCTTGCTAATTACTTCAGGTGTTTCTAATAGCTTTGGCAAAGAGGTTAAGTCGAGAGGGCAGCTGATGGTGAACTCTTTTAATTGAAGCTCCTGTATTGTCTGAGAGCGTAACAAGATTAAGTCAGCTTTTTTAAGCGTAGCGGAGTGCTTGAGATTGTTGAGAAAATTGACGATCGTTTCATTATCAACGGCTACTCCGCTGATGGTTAGATGTTGGCCTTTTTCCTTGAGACTGGTGAACCAGAGTTTTTCCGGTCTCAGGCGGTTAAGATCCGATAGTGTAATAACCGGGGCCAAACGGTAGTGGTCAAGGTCGATAATAACCGCGATCTTTTTACTGACCTCATCCTTCTGTTTTCTGTACTGATCAATTTTTTTAATTATCGGTTCCAGTCGTTTGATCTGTTTATTGGTTCGTTCCAGGGTGTTTTTTGTTTTGTTATATTGGGTTTGGATTCTGTAAAAGAAGAGGCCCATAACGGCAACTGCAAAAAACAGGGTCAAAGCCGCAATTGAAAGTTGCTTGCGGATAAGCTCCTTTCGCCGTTCAGCCCTGATTGGAAGTAGATTGATCTGAATCATTTGCGTACGACCTCATCCTTGCGCAGGGCTAGTCCCGTAGCAACTGCTGCCAGTGGGGCGATACTCTTGATATAGTCAAGGTCGAAATGTTTTTCTGGTATTATTATATTGCGGAACGGATCGATGATTTCGGTTTCAATGCCGGTGTTTTTGGTTATCAATTGGGCAATATTGGGAGTTTTAGCTCCTCCTCCACTGAGGATGATATTTTCAACTTGGCCCTCGACCATGGCCGAAGTGTGAAAGAACTCTATCGCTTTAGTGATCTCATTGACAATCGAAAAGGAAGCCTCATTAATTGCGGAAAGTGCAGTTTTTCTGTCTGTTTTGCTGATGTCTGGACAGCCCAGTTTGAGCCGCTCGGCATTTTCGTAGTTTAAAGAGAATTTCTTTTGCAGCTGTTCGGTGACAAGCCGGCTTCCTGATGTAATGTTACGAGAAAAACAGGTGACCCCCTCATCCAGGATATTGATACAGGTAAGGTTGGCACCGATATCGACCAGAGCGACAATTTTTTTCCCTTCCTCTTCATAGTTGTACTCATAAGAGTTTTCCAGGGCAAAGGTGTCGACATCTACCACTATCGGGATAAATCCGGCCTCTTCCACCAGTAACAGATAATCGTTGATGGTCTCTTTTTTGACGGCGACTAAGATAACATCCATATTATCAGAATTCGTTAGGCTGGGACCTAAAATCTGGAAATCGAGATTGACGTCATCGATGTCGTAGGGGATGTGTTGGGCCGCTTCCTGGTGGATGGTCTCTTCAATCGTGGCCTCATCCATTAAGGGCAGGGTGATTTTTTTTACAATAACGGAGTGTCCGGAGATGGATGTGCAGACCCGTTTCTTTTTTATTTTTAGGTTGGTGGTAAGATTGATAATCGTGTTGACGATAGCGCTGGTGTCCATAATTGTGCCATCAACAATCGCATCAACCGGTAGGATGGCCATGCCGAAATTGCTTAAAGTGTAAACTGAGCCAGAATCCTTGAGTTCGACTATTTTAACGTAGCCGGAGCCGATATTAAGGCCGAGCAGGGTTTTGTTCTTGCCGAATAACATATTTGTTTTAATTTCAAGAGGTTAATTACCGTTAAGTAATTAGTGAAGGGACTCTTTTTAAATATTTAATCGTGAGATTAGCCACTCCGGTAATGCGATAATTCACCAGCATTTATCGTGCCAGTGAATTATTTAAGCCTGTGGTTAGTTGATGTTTTTTAGTTTACGCCGGGCAATCTCGGCTGGGTCACTTTCTGGGTAGTTGGCTATAACTTTTTCCAGGAGTAATTTCCCATCAGTTGTATCTCCGAGTTTGAGGAACGCAAAGCCCTGTTTCAATAAAGCACTGGCAGCTTTAGGGTGGTGTGGGTGATTGGCAATGATTTCATCGTATTTAATGATTGCTTCAGCGTAATCTTTGGTTTTGTAGAAACATTCGCCAACCCATAACATAGCGTTTACTTTATAGGTACTGTCAGGAAAGCTAGCGATAAATTTTTTGAATTTGTCTTTTGCGGTTTTGATGTTGCCACGTTTGAAGGTGGCGTAAGCATCATCATAGAGAGCTTTTTCACGGGTCCCCGCTAAAGGTGTCGTAACCGTTGTTTGAGGGAGAGGGATTATTGATGGAGAGGGTTTCTTCTTGATTTCGGGAACCCTGGTTGCAAGGGGGCTTTTTTCGAGTTTCTGCAGACGTTTTTCAAGGCGTGCAATGGTTGACTCAAACTCAAACTTGTTGGTCGTCTTAATCTCTTCGGGGCGGGCGAGGTTGTCTTCCAGAGCTTCGCTTAAGAGCTTCAGCTCTCTTTCCAGATTGTCCATGCGGATGTTGGTGTCGGCGTTGAGTTTTTGTTGGGAATTTATGCTTTCGCGGCTCAATCTGGCAAGCTGTTGCTCGACTACATTGAGACGTTTATAGGTGGTTTGTTGTTTCTGCAGTTGGCTGTTGCTGATGCATCCTGAACCTATGGCCAGAAGGGCAGCAGTTAACATTATGGTGATCCAGTTGTTCGCTGTCATGTTAATCAACCCAAAATAATTCGGTTTGCTGTGCAAATTTGTTATCCGTAGATTACAGAGATTTGTACAGGGTAAAAAAAGAGGTTTTCATCTAGGTTTGTCTGTGTAATCTACGGATAGTTTTTTGTACTTCACATAGGAATTCTCTGTAGTTTTAATTATTCCTTTAAAGATGTAATAATAACTGGTTAGCTGGTTATTTGCCGGTGATTGTGAAGTCGTCACGCCGATTTTTACTCCAGCAACATTCTGTCGAATCACTGCAGGAAGGTTTTTCTTCGCCGTAACTCATGGTTTCCAGGCGATCCGGTGAAATTCCCAGGTAGACCAAGTATTTTTTGGCACTGGCAGCCCGGTTTTCACCCAAGGCCAGGTTGTATTCATTGGATCCTCGTTCATCGCAGTTTCCGTCGATGCGGATATCGACAGAGGGGTTGTTTTTCATCCATTGCGCCAGTTTGCTTAAGGTTTCACGGGAGTCATTTCGTAATTTGGATTTGTCGAAGTCAAAATAGATCGGATAAATTTTATCACCAATATCAACTGTGCGATTACCAACCGTAAGAACTGCGACGGTGACCACTGCCGGTTTGACAATCTCCGCTTGCTGGGTGATCGCTGAGGGCGTACTCATGGTTGTTGGTTGGGAGACTTGTTCCTCTTCTATATCACCGGGTTTACAGGTGCAGCTGGTAAATGCAAACACCAAACTTGCTGCAAGGGCCAAGGCCAAAATTACTTTTGCCGCTTTCATAGAGGGACTCCTTTTTTTACTTGCTTGGGGGGATTAACCAAAATGTAACTATAGATTTATACAATCTAAAACGCTATCTACTACCGTTTCATAACTCCTTTAACATAAAAAATCAAGCTAATAACAAATATTTAAGAACCTTCTTTTGGTTTCTTTAGGGAACGGAAGAGTAGTTTTGTTATAGGAATAACTTCCTGTTAATTTCAGGGGTTGAAAAATTAACGGTTGGCAGACCAGCTGGGACTCTTTTTTGCCATTTTGTCAAAGGTCAATTGCTTGAGGTTATGGCCTTTGTTATCCATTACCATAAGTTGTTGGATGCCGTTGATTTTTTTTGTAAAGAGAATATGGCGGCCATTGGGAGACCAACAGGGGGTTTCGCAATTTGAGTGAGCATAGGTTTGTTGTTGGTGATCTGTACCATCCGGGTTTATCGTGCAGATCTGGAAAATGCTATCAATTTTCGAGGAGAAGACAACCTTGTCGTTGTGGGCTGACCAATCCGGGTTGGCGTTGTAGTTCTCTTTTCTGGTCAGTCGCCGCCAGCGTCCCCCTTGAGTTGCAGTGATATAGATCTGGGGGGTGCCGCTCCGGTCGGAGACAAAAGCGATCTCGCTGTTGTCTGGAGACCAGCAGGGGGAAGCCTGGTTGGCACTGCTTTTGGTTAAGCGTTGTACAGTCTCCCCTGAACCGGCTTTGATGATGGTAATTTCACTGTGATTTTCATAGCGCTGCATGAGGGTCAGGTGGTGGTTGTCAGCCGACCAAGCGGCGGCCGCATTGATTCCCTTACGATTGGTCAGGCGGTACTCTTTACCTTTCATGAAATCGATCAGGTAGAGATCGGGGTTATCGCGTCGATATGAGGTGAAAGCCAGCTTGTTGGCATCCTGTGACCAAGCCGGCGAGATGTTGATGGATTTGTTTTGGGTGATCTGTCGGCGTCCGTGGCCATCGTAATCAGAGCTGTACAACTCTTGGGTGGGCTGGTTCTTGTGGCGCCCGCCAAAGGCTATTTTAGAGGTGAATTCACCTAGTAAACCGGTAACGCTTTTGACCACTTGATTGGCAAATTTATGGAACAGAAGGCGGATGTTTTTAGCCCGCCCACGGTAGCGTTTACCAACTATCATTTTACCGGTCAAGGTGTCATAGAGGCGGAATTCAACGACCAGTTTTTTACCGTTTAATGAATAGCCCGCCTTGATCAGCAGTTCAGCGCCGATTAATGACCAGTTGCGGAAATCGAAACTTTCTTGTGAGAGATTGCAGCTTTTCGGTTTTTCGAGGTAATTCGAAGTGTCATCAAGAAGTTCGAAAAAGGTTGAAAATTCGAGGTCATCGATTAGGATTTTACGGCCTAAAAGAGCACTCTCAGTATCTTCTTGGCAGCCGTATAAAGGTTGTAAGGGGGCTACAGCCAGCGGGATCCGGCGCAGGTTGGGGGAGTCTAGTTCCAGGTAGATCCGGGCCTCAAGTCGTGCGGGTAATCCGCCCGTAGCGAATACAATAAGAAGAATCAGAACGAAAGTTGTTATAATCGTATTCGGTAATGAGAGTTTAATATTTTTTATGATTGATAGCATTGTATTTGTGTCCTGTAGCTGTTTTTAAATGAAGTTTTAAGTTTTCTGGCTAAGTAATTAACTGTAAGGGTTTTGGATTACAATATAAATATTTTACGAAACAATTAGGGTTTCAGATTGTTGGGGTCAAAAGTGATGACAAACTCTTCCTGAGGAATATTGAGCTCCACCGGAAAGGGCGGAAATGGACTTGCGTTAATGACGGCTTGGCGCATGGCATGGTCGAATATTGGATTGCCTGATAACTTCTCTTCACTCTTTATGAGCAGCTTGCCGGAGGCGTCGATAGTCAGGCTGATGGTTGATACGAGACCGCTGTTAAGAAGGTGTTCCGGCAGGTGCCAGCTACGCATCAGCCAGGCCTTGAGCTGATTTTGGTAGGCTTGGGTCAGGCTCGCCTGTCGGGCGCGGGAGGCGGGTGAGAACTCCTGTCTGAGACGCTGACGGATATCGTTAAGTTTCTGTTCCTCCCGCTGTCGGGCCAGTCTTTTCTTGATCTCGCTTATTTTGTCGCTGGCGGGGGCCGGTTTTTTCTTGGGAACGCTACGCTGTCTGGCCAGAAGCGAGTCCTTGATGACGGTTTTTTGTTTTTTTAAGACCGCCGGTTTTTTGCTGATTTTGGTTTTAACCTTTCTTTTAAAGCTCGGTTTGGCCGGTGGCGACGAGGGTTTCGGTTGGTTGTGTGGTAGGGGTTCCTGGGCGATCAGTTTGATCTCCATCAGATTGTTGGTTTCGAGTGTTGGTCGAAGTTTTAACATGGGCAATGGCAGAAGCATTAATATATGCAGAGTCAGTGATAGGCATAAAGCCAACTTTAAGGCTCGCTCTTTACTCTCAAAGAGCTGCCAAATATGATTGGGGGAAAGATTTGGTGGCGAGAGTTGTTGTTTGGTTGTCATGGCAAGTGGGGAGAGGGTCATCTTGCCGTTACGGTGACTATGGCGTAAGCCGCAATTCCCTCCCGGCGGCCGGTAAATCCGAGACCTTCACTGGTCGTAGCCTTGATGTTGATCTGGCAGGGAGAGGCGATCGTTTTTCTTAGCATATTCAGCATGGCCGGGATATAAGGGGTCAGTTTCGGTTGCTCGGCGACAATCGTAATGTCGGCAGCTTCCAGGTGAAAACCTTTCTCTCTGACAATTTTCATGGTTTGGTCAAGAAAATAGAGGCTGCAGAGATCTTTGAAGGCGGGGTCATGATCGGGGAAGTGCTGGCCGATATCGCCAGCCCCAACCGCCCCAAGGAGGGCATCAACTAAAGCGTGAACCAGGACATCAGCGTCAGAGTGGCCAGCCAGACCGGTGTGCCCGGGGATTTCAATGCCGCCCAAGATCAATTTTCTTTCGGCTGCGAAGGCATGGACATCATAACCGAAGCCGGTGGCCTGGCACGGTTTATAGGGGACTTCTTTTTTATCCATCTTTTTTAGGAGCAGGGATTCTGCCTGTTGCAGTTCTTCTGGGAACGTGATTTTAAGGTTGCCGGGTTCTCCCTCTACATTGATAAAGGTGATTGCGGCCCGTTTTCCTAGGGGCAGATTTTCAATCAGAGCTCCCTCGTCGGTTATTTTTGTGGTGGGCTCTTTCCGCCAGTGGTCGAGAGCCTCGCAAAGCAGCCCGTAGGGTACTCCTTGAGGGGTTTGGGCCAAGCCGATCTCTTCACGGTTTATGGTTTCGGTGATCGTTTTGCCGATTATTTTTTTGACTGTCGCTGTCGGTGTTGTGGTTGGGATGGCGATTTGATTTAAGCCGATTTGTTCTACGACTTTGCTAATCAGTTCTGGGGTGACCAGGGGCCTGACGCCATCGTGAATTAAGATCGGGTCAGAGTTTGACAGATTAGCGGTTGCCGTTGTTAGAGCGGCAGCTCCGCTGCAGACCGATGCCGTGCGGCTCTCGCCGCCGGCAACGACTGCTATAACCTTGTCAAAAAAGGTTGTTTCTTGCTGCATCTTAAGCAGGGCTTCGGGGTTGTGCTGAGGGCCGACGACAACAATCCCGGTAATCGTACGGCATTTCTGAAATGCCTTGACACTCCAGAGATAGAGGGGTTGGCCGCACAGGTTGAGGAACTGTTTGGCTTGCGGGCCCGGGTAACGGTGCCCGCTACCGGCTGCCACAATGATTGCGAAAGCTGATTTTTTGGTGGGTTTACGAACCATTTTGACGTTTCGCAAAGATCATGCGCCCGGCCGTGGTCTGCAGGACGCTGGTTACCGTAACCTTTGCGGTTTCGCCAACCAGATGGCGACCCTGATCGATAACCACCATGGTGCCGTCATCAAGATAGGCAATCCCCTGCATTGGTTCCTTACCCTCTTTAGATACTAATACATCCAGGGTTTCTCCAGGCAGAACCAGAGGTTTCATAGCTTCGGCCAACTGGTTTAGATTTAAGACCCCAACCCCCTGTAGGTCTGCCACCTTATTGAGATTAAAGTCATTGGTTAAAATCTGAGCATCCCTTTTTTTGGCTAGGGCGACCAGTTTTGCGTCTACCTCTTTGATGCGTGGAAAGTCCTCTTCGGTGATATGGATCTGAACTTTAGCC
>Ga0307991_1002976_pt1 | contig 11206 bp, 11 predicted proteins | sample EllFjometagen131_FD_203146 | JGI IMG/M metagenome (GOLD analysis project Ga0307991, IMG submission 203146) | Marine microbial communities from Ellis Fjord, Antarctic Ocean - #131 | ecosystem: Environmental > Aquatic > Marine > Unclassified | place: Southern Ocean | collected 2014-10-08 | reverse complement strand
CACTCCAGCCGGGCGCACCTGAACATGCTGAAAAGTGAAATAACATCCGTATTTAAAAAGACCTGTCCCGAGGTCACAAAGATCGTCGATCCCGTTCAACAGCTTAAAGTTAAGATCAATCAGGCGCAACATTCCTCGGCCGGGCTGAACGGCACCGGGTTCCGGATAAAGACACTGGATATCCTGAAAGATATCTCCAAGCTTGTTCCGGACAAGACGGATTTCATTATCACAAGCTTTGCGTTTGACGGAGACACTGTAAAAATCAAGGGTGAAACCGACAACTTCAACGGCGTTGACGGGATAAAAAGCGAACTCGGCAAGTCAGATTATTTCGGAAACGTTACTATAAACTCGGCGAACCTTGTCAAGAAGGGAACTCGGGTCGGTTTTGATCTGAGGATGGAAGTAAACCGGAATTAACCGCTCAAATATCGAGCGACAAGGGCACAAAGAAAAATGGACTTTCGAGCAAGGCTCAAACTGACAAAACATGAAAGGTACTATGTATCAATTGGCGCCGTCGCGGTGATCCTTTTTCTTGTACTCCAGTTTATCCTGTTCCCCTTTATGGGAGAGAAGGGAAAGATCAAGCGCTCTATTCATTCGAAAGAACAGATCCTGAAGGAACTTATCTCCCTCAGCTCGGAATATATGGCGCTGAAGGAAAATTCGGTTGATATCAAGAAGGTGCTTTCCGACAGGCCCGATAACTTCACCCTTTTTTCCTTTCTGGAAAAACAGGCCGGGCGAAGCGGGGTAAAACCGAGCATAAAATACATGAAGCCCTCAACTTCGACAAATAAGGAGTCATACAGCGAATCATCCGTAGAGATGAAGCTGGAAAATGTGACCCTGGAGCAACTCGTCGAATACCTGTATCTCGTCGAATCTCCTGAAAATCTGGTCGGTATCAAGAGGATTTCGATAAAGCAAAGCAGGGGTAGCCCTGAATATCTGACTGTTTTAATGCAGTTAATTACATACATAAAATAAAAGTTTCAGAGGTTTGGGTTTAGAAATCAGAAAACCGTAAACTGTAAACCGACAACCGGCACAACCATGAAAACAAAAAAATGGATTACATACACGATATACGGCATACTGATTACATTGCTGTTTCTGTATCTCCGCTTCCCATCAGACAGCGTAGCGAACTATATTAAATCAACCATTGCCGCCGGCAACCCTGACGTTGTCCTTTCGTTTGATTCCGCAACTCCCTGTATACCGCCGGGCATAAACCTGAGCAATGTTGAAATCGGTTTCAGGAATAAACCGGATTTAATTCTCAGGACGGATACATTAAAAATACGACCGGCGCTCGCAAGACTCCTTTCCGGCAAGCTGTCACTACTTATGAATACCGACGCATACGGGGGGAAACTGCGCACCAATATAGATTTTGCGAACCGCTTTTCTACCGAAGGTCCCGTCAACATGAATAACGGGTTTAGTAATATTAACCTCGGAAAATGTTCCTGCCTCCAAGCGGCAACAGGCCGCCGGATTAGCGGCATACTCAGCGGTACTCTGTCATATACTGGAAGATTGGATAGAATTACAAACGGCGCAGGGAGCGCCAAGTTCTCTCTCCTTGATGGCAGTATGCAGCTCTTGAGAGAAATCTTCGGCCTCGGTGAACTGGATTTTGACAAGATGGACGGAGACATAACCCTCAAAAATAGAACCCTTAAGATAACCAGCCTGGAAATGACAGGTAAACAGTTCAGCGGATCTTTCAGTGGAAACATATTCCTGAGAGAAAACATAATGCGAAGCAGATTGTCCATAAAAGGCAATATAAAAATCCATGCCATGAACAGGGATATCTCTACTACACTGAATGGGACCATTGCCAATCCAGTCCCGAGGTTTATGTAAAACAATGAAATCAGGATATCGTACAATAGTCATACTGGTAATAATTACTATCCTGTCATATCTGTTTGTAGATATCTTTTACAGGGCTATAGACGCGAAACTTACCCGCGTCAAAACCGGGATTACGGTTGCTGAGAAGAAAGCCCTTCCGGTTATCAAAAGACAGCCTCTTATTTCTTACAATATAATCCCGGAAAGGAACCTGTTCGGTTCAATCAATAAAGCTGCTGGAGAGAGGTATATCGACATTGATGAGTTGGAATCCACAAAGCTGAACCTGGTCCTTATGGGAACGGTTTACGGAATCGGGGAATTAGATTGCGCCGTCATTGAGGATAAAGACAACAGGAAACAGGAACTTTTCAGGGTTGGCGATACTGTTGCTTCAGCCACAGTCGTCAGGATAATGCGTGGCATGGTGGTGCTGCATGTCGATGGCAAAGATGAGATACTGGCCATGGAAGTTAAAGACAGCGAAAACATGCCGGGGGTTACCGAAAGAACAGATTCCGGCAGCAAAAACTCCATCATCATGAGAAAAAGCGAGATAGATGAAGCTATGAAAGACATGGGCAAAATTCTTACTCAGGCGAGGATTCGACCATACTTTTCCGCCGGGAAATCGGATGGTTTCATAATAAACAGGATAAAAAAGGGAAGTATATTCCAGAAGATGGGCATGCAGAATGGAGATATCATACAGGGAGTTGACGGCCAGCCCATTAAGAGCCCGGATGAAATGCTGGAGCTGTATAACGGGCTGAAATCAGGTTCCGCAATAAACCTTGACATCAAAAGAAAAGGGGAAGCGCAAAGTTTGGAATACGTTTTCCAGTAATTACCAATTACCGGTTGGCAGAACTCGGAACCGATAACCGTGAACCATAAACTGTAAACCGTAAACCGATAACCGTGAACTATTACTAATGTACACATCATACTTCGGCTTAAAAGAAAATCCATTCAGCATGACACCAGACACCAGGTATCTCTTCCTAAGTCCGCAGCACAGTGAAGCGCTGAACCACTTACTCTACGGCATAAATGAAAAAAAAGGATTCATGGTAATTACAGGAGGAATCGGAACAGGCAAGACCACCATCTGCAGAAAACTGCTTTCCATCCTGGATCAATCTGTTGACAGCGCCCTTATATTCAATCCCTCTCTCTCGGAGATGGAACTTCTGGCAGCTATAAATCAGGAGTTTGGAGTCAAATCGGGAGTGGGAAGAAAGACAAAGAAGAGACATATTGACGCGTTAAATAAATTTCTACTTAAGAACTTCTCCGCGGGGAGAAACTCTGTCTTACTGATTGATGAGGCCCAAAACCTTTCCCGCGGCGTTCTGGAACAGATCCGGATGCTTTCCAACCTCGAAACCGAAAGGGAAAAACTGCTGCAGATAGTTCTTATCGGACAGCCTGAATTGGAAAGACTTCTGACGTCACCATCTCTCAAACAACTTAATGAAAGAATTACAGTAAGGTATAACTTAACCCCGTTCAGTCATGATCAGGAAAAAGACTATATAATGCACAGACTGGCGGTAGCGGGTGGAGATAACGGAGTCCCCCTTTTTTCCAGCCATGCCTGCAGAAAGATACACAGCTATTCCAGGGGCATTCCCCGGAGGATAAATGCCATCTGTGACAGGGCACTGCTTATAGCATACAGCCGGGATTACAACGTCATCAGCAGAAATATTATCAGGGAAGCTGTATCAGATATCGGCAGCGGGTACCTGACAGATAAGACAAACTTTCGAAGGAAAAGAGAACGCCTTATCCTTCTCTCTGCTTTGATCATAATTATCCTTCTGATGCTGTCAGTCCCGGCAATCAGAGAGGCGGTTTTTGATTTTTTCCAGAATATGGATTTTCTTATGTGGGATAGATGAGTCATATAGATAACGCCCTTAAAAAAGCTCAGGAAGAAAAAGACAACCTGTCTAAAGGCTACGGTCGTATAGCGCCCGCGACAACCCGCAGGAGTAACACCGGCCGTAAGGCGTCATGGATAATCATTCCGGCTGTCGTACTGATATCACTTGCCGTGATCGGTTTTCTCCTGTTTGGAAATAGTGAGCCGGACGGAGAGGAGAGTGCGATACCACGCAAAAATGTTGTGTTAGAGAAGACGCCGGCATTACAACAGAAAAAGGCGATCAGCACAGGCGTAGCAGCAGTTCCACTTACCGACAGCGACAAAAAGAGAGTCCCCCCCTCCCCTATGGCTGGGAATGCGGACAATGTGAAAAGAGGCGTCGATACGATACCCGGCGTGGATAATCTGTACCGAAAGGCCCTGCGCTACCAACAGGAAGGCAGACTGGATAAGGCTGGTGAGGGATACAGAAAGGTCCTGAATATTGAGCCGGAACACCTCTTCGCCCTGAACAATCTCGGTGTCATTTATATGAGCCAGCGGGGAAATAAAAAGGCGGAGGTAATGTTCAAGAGGGCAATCAGTCTGAAAGGTGATTATGCAAACCCTTATTACAACCTGGCCTGCCTCTACTCGCAAAAAGGGAACATTCCCGGCTCTCTCGATTACTTAAAGAAGGCTGCGCGAATAAATAATGACGTGAAAAACTGGGTAAAAGATGATAGAGATCTAAGAAATGTTCGCGAATCGGCGGATTTCAGGAAAGTTTTTGAGTGATATTGACAACAAAAATACTTACAGGAAACGAAATCTTTTCGGCATGAGAAGATCAGTAAAAAAATATCTATTGCTATCTGTCATTATTCTGTGTGCCGTATCACTTTCGGTACCCGGAAGAGTAATGGGGGCTAAAGTTACAGGCGAGGAAAAACTCGTTACAACATCCGCCACAAAAACGTCCCCGGCAGAAGGTTCTGTCGCCAAAACTCCGCCTGATGGAAAGCCCGTAAAAAAAGAATCCCTTCCGGAAGCAAAAAAAGAGGTGGGCACATCCGAATATGTCACCATAGATTTTAATGATGTTGACATCAGGGTATTCATCAAATTTATCAGCGAATTGACGGGCAGAAATTTCGTGATCGACAAGGGAGTCAAGGGAAAAGTAACTATAATTTCCCCGAAGAAGATCTCAATCCGGGAGGCTTATAAGGTATTTGAATCGGTCATGGAAGTGCATGGATATAGCACGGTCCCATCAGGAGATATCACCAAGATACTCCCTTCCAGGGATGCAAGAACCAGAAATATTGAAACGCGCCTGAAGAGAGAGGCAATAATTTCTGAAGACAAGATTATAACACAGATCATTTCCCTGAACTACGCAGGTCCCGACAAATTAAAAAAGGTCCTCGCACCTTTGATATCAAAATCAAGTGTTATCCTGTCCTATCCTCCCACAGGCATGCTGATCGTAACGGATCTGCTCTCCAATATAAAAAGACTTCTCAAAATCGTCAGTGCACTGGACATTGAAGGAATAGAAGAACAGATCTCCGTCATTCCGCTGGAGCGCGCCTCTTCCTCAGAGATTGCCAAATCACTTAACCAGATATTCCAAAAAACAGCCAAGGAAAAAAGAGGCACGATCACTGCCGCCATAAAGATTGTGGCCGACGAACGCACAAACACCATAATAATTCTGGCCAGTGAGAATGACGCCTCACGAATCAAACAGCTGATAAAACTGCTGGACAGGGATATCCCCAGGGGAGAAGAAGGATTGAAAGTCTACCGCCTTGAGAACGCCGACGCCGAAGAGCTTTCCAAGGTCCTTATGAATCTTCCCTCAAAAGATACCAAGAATACCCAGAAAGGGAAAACTCCACTCCTCTCAACAAGCATAACTATCGTCCCTGACAAGGCCTCCAATACCCTTATAATCAAGGCGGGGAGAGATGATTACAACATCCTTGAGGGCGTAATCAAGCAACTCGACATGCCCCGTCCTATGGTCTATATCGAGGCCCTTATCATGGAAGTGAACGTGGACAAGGACTTTAATCTCGGTGTGCAATGGCAGGCCGGCGAAGAATTCGGCAGCAACAAGTATTATGGCGGCGGTTTTACCGGTAAGGACATAATGCCTACGGTGGATGCCACCGGCGCGGTCTCTTTCCCAGAGGGACTGGCGCTTGGCGTATTCAGTGAAACAATTAGTATAGGCGGCCTCCTCTTCCCCAACATTGGCGCCATCCTTCAAGCTTATCAGAAAGATGAAGATGTCCATATACTCTCAACACCCCAGCTACTCACGCTCGACAACGAAGAGGCGGAGATATATGTCGGGGAAAACGTCCCCTACCAGACCAGGGCGGAAACATCAACAAGCGATATAGACTACAGTTCTTACGAATATAAGGATGTCGGCGTGACCCTTAGAATCACCCCGCAGATTAACCGGGAACGTTTTGTAAGACTCAACATCTTCCAAGAGGTTACCAAGCTTGTCACGGAAGCCGGTACACAAACTGTGCGGCCCACAACACTGAAACGCACCACTAAAACAACGGTAACGATACAGGATAAAAATACCATAGTGATAGGAGGCCTAATCGGAGAGGACATTACAAATACCGTATATAAAACCCCCTGTCTTGGCGATATTCCGTTCCTCGGCTGGTTGTTTAAATACAAAAGTGAGTCACGTGAAAAACGAAACCTCTTCATATTTATCACTCCCCACATAATAGAAAACCCTGGAGAAGCAAAAGAGATATATTATGAGAAAGAGGAACATATCAAGAAGGTCAAAGCGGGCGTGATCAAGACTTACGAGAAAAAGCGTAAGGAGTAAGGAAGTCAAAACCTTGAACCCCTGAACCAGGATAAAAACTTGACCCCACTAACCAATATTATAGAGACAGATCTCCTCCGTGAGATGAGCGTCAAATTAGGTATCTCATTCGAAGCTGACCTTCCCGCGGGAAATCTCCGGTTTGAATTTACAAAAAAGATCCCAATTCAATACCTGAAAAAGCAGATAATGATACCGCTCGACACCCCGGACGGCATGGTAATAGCGGTTAATGATCCCTCCAATTTCGAGGCCCTCGATGATCTCCGGCATATCCTCCGGTTGGAAAATGCCGGAATTATCCTTTCCACACATTCAGCCATTCTTTCCGCCATAAACTTCGCATATGACCAGGGTAGCGGCTCCGCCGAAGAGTTTATTCAGGATATGGCCGAAGAATCCCCAGACAGCATTATTTCCGAAATCGAAGAAACGGCCGACCTGCTGGACGATACCAGCAATGCACCGGTAATAAAACTGGTTAATCTCATGTTATCACGTGCGGTCAAAGACCGTGCCAGTGACATTCATATAGAACCTTATCAAAACTCTCTCTCCGTCCGGTACCGGATTGACGGAGTATTGTACAATGCCTTGAACCTGCCAAAGAAGATTCAGTCTTCTCTCACTTCGCGCATAAAGGTTATGGCAAAACTCAATATCGCCGAGAAAAGACTCCCGCAGGACGGAAGAATCAACATCAAAATCGGAGACAGAAATATTGATATTCGCGTATCGGTAATTCCCGTTGCCTTTGGTGAACGGGTTGTCATGAGGCTTCTTGATAAAACGGATACGACCTTCAAGCTGATTGACCTGGGAATTGACGAAGAACGTTTTAAATCTTTTGACGATCTCATCAGATTACCATATGGAATCGTTCTGGTAACAGGACCAACAGGAAGCGGTAAAACAACAACGCTCTATGCGGCCCTTTCCACCATAAACGATCCGGAAATCAATATCATCACAATAGAAGACCCGATAGAATACCAGATTGGGGGTATAGGACAGATTCAGGTAAATCCCAAGATCGGTCTTACATTCGCGAGTGGCCTGAGATCGATAGTACGACAGGACCCCGATGTGATCCTGGTGGGAGAAATCCGTGATCTAGAAACCGCCGAGATTGCCATCCAATCCTCACTTACAGGACATCTTGTGTTTTCTACTCTCCACACCAATGACGCGGCCAGCGCGGTTACCCGTCTTATAGATATGGGAATAGAACCTTTCCTGGTAACATCTTCAGTTATAGCCATCATAGCCCAGAGGCTGGTAAGAACACTCTGTCCTGAGTGCAGGGAAATCTATGAACCGGACGACAAATCGCTGGCAAAAATAGGTGTCAATAGCGACATGTTGAAAGACCGGAAGATTTACCGGAAAAAAGGATGTTCCGCCTGCATGAATACCGGCTACAGGGGAAGAACAGCCATCTTTGAGATGATGCTGCTGGACGATCATCTGAAAAAACTAATACTGAAGACATCGGACGCAAATCAGATACTCAAAGACGCGGTCAAGTCCGGAATGACTACCCTGCTCCAAGACGGCACACGCAAAGTCCTTGAAGGAATTACAACCATCGAAGAGATATTCAGAGTAACCAGAATTTGACCTTATGAGCCACATAAAGGGCCCCTTCTCAGGGCGAAAAACCGGATCGCCGCCTGATTCTCTCATACACAACATTTAGCAATAACTCTGGTTGACAGTTAGCCTTTAAGTGATGTAGTCATACCGTGAAAATTCTGAAACAGGTGATGTAACAAATGGAAATAAAGAACCTCATGGTGACAGGCGGGAGCGGTTTCATAGGCAGCAATTTTATACACTATCTCTTCAACCGAACTGATTTTACGGGTAAAATCATAAACGTAGACAAACTTACCTACGCAGGTAACCCGGATAATCTGAGGGAAATAGAAAAGGATTACCCGGACAGATACATTTTTGAAAGAGCGGACATATGTGATCTTGCACTTATTGAAGGCATATTTTCCAAATACAAGATAGACGCCGTCTGCCACTTCGCTGCTGAGTCACATGTGGACAGATCAATAAAGGATCCCGGCGCTTTCATATATACAAATATTATCGGCACCTTTAACCTGCTGGAAGCAGCCAGATCAACTGCCGGAGATTTCCTCCTTTTCCACCATATAAGCACGGATGAAGTCTATGGAAGCCTCGGCAAGGAGGGTCTTTTCAAGGAAACTACCCCATACCAGCCCAACAGTCCCTATTCCGCGGCAAAGGCTTCCTCCGATCATCTTGTAAGGGCCTATGGCAAAACTTATGGACTTCCCGTGACTGTCTCCAACTGTTCAAACAACTATGGACCATACCAGTTTCCTGAAAAATTAATCCCCTTGATAACACTGAACGCGAAAGATGGAGAGAAGCTGCCCGTCTATGGCGACGGCAGAAATGTAAGGGACTGGTTGTATGTGGAAGATCACTGTGATGCCATATGGACCATTATGCGGTCGGGCAGGCGTGGCGAAACATACAACATAGGCGGAAATATGGAAATGGAAAATATCGTCATCGTGGAGATGGTTTGCGATATATTAGACGAAATAACAGGTATAGGCAAGAACGGTTCCAGAAAAGGCCTCATCACATTCGTCAAGGATAGGCCCGGACACGACAGGAGATACGCCATCGATTTCACAAAGCTGAAAAGTGAATTAAACTGGTCGCCAGAAGAATCATTTGAATCTGGGATACGGAAAACCATATCATGGTACATGGAAAATAGTGAATGGGTGCAACGCGTAAGGAACAATGAATACCATTCCTGGATATCCGAACAGTATGGCACTTAGTGATTTATGAAAGTTTCGGATATAGCGTTAATCCCCTGCCCCTCCATCTTTTACTCTTTACGAGTTGTATCCTCAACGACAAAAGGTGTGGACCTTATCCCTATGCTCCCCTTTCTTACCCATATACGACACATCTTCACAGACTTTCCCTCCACAGTAACCAGATTGGGCAATTCTTCCACTCCTGCAATATCGGCAGTGGCAAATTCATAATATGCTATGTTCGTACTGAATGGATCAGAGATAAGTATAATCTTGTCATCTGCATAGGGGTGCTTCTCGGGGGCGCCTGTGAATGAAACGTGATTCTCTTTGAAATTCAGGGATAGTTTGTACGTGTCTATCTCAAACTTTTTGGCATGTTCCAGCAATTTTTTTATAGTCATTTTTTCCTCCAGTATCCTAATACTTAATTATTCCTTCCGATATTGTCAAGCTGTCAATTTTCATTTGATGACAATCTCACCTTGTGTTAGAAACTCTTCATGATAAACATCGGGCTGACAGGCGGGATAGGCAGCGGGAAATCAACCGTCGCAAGACTGTTTCAGGAAAGAGGCGCTTACATCATTGACATTGATACCATTGCGCACCTGGTGGAAAAACCGGGCGGCATAGTCTGGAACAGGATTGTCGAATACTTCGGAAAGAAAATTCTGGACAAAAACAACATAATAGACAGAGAAGCGCTGGGCGGAATTGTATTTCGGGACAGTGCAAAACTAGAGGAATTGAACAGAATTGTACATCCCGCCGTATTTGATGAATGGCGGCACAGGCTCGGCGATATCGGCAACAAGGATGAAGCGGCCATAATAATATCAGACATTCCCCTGCTTATAGAAGTGGGATGGCACAGGTCAGTGGATATGGTAATCCTTGTTTACACGTCACCCGATGTACAGACAGAAAGAATCATAGAAAGAAATGGTTACAATTACGAAGAAGCTCAAGCTCGTCTCAAGTCTCAGATGCCTATGGATGAAAAGATTCCGTTTGCCGACTTTGTTATAAACAACGAAGGAACACTGGGAGAAACCGGAGCGATTGTTGACGGAATATGGAAAGAACTCTTGAAAAAAGAGAGGAATACGAAAAATTAGGAGATGAAAAGATGATAGGAAAAAATGTAGTTACGGATTTCAATTCAAGCGTATCAGAACCGGAAATAGATCCTTCAGCCTATGTTCATCCGCTGGCATCCGTCATAGGCAGGGTCATTCTAGGTAAGAATATAATGGTTTCACCGATGGCATCCATTCGCGGTGATGAAGGACAACCTCTCTTTATCGGTGATGATTCAAATGTTCAGGATGGGGTAATTATACACGCGCTTGAAACAGAGGCAAATGGAATACCTGTTGAAAAAAACTTGTACACAATCAACGGAGAGAAATATGCCGTTTATGTTGGGAAAAGGGTTTCGCTTGCCCACCAGGTTCAGATACATGGCCCGGCTGTTATTCATGACGATACCTTTGTCGGAATGAAAACCCTGGTTTTTAAATCCCTGATAGGAAGCGGGTGCGTTATAGAGCCCGGCTCACTCCTTATGGGTGTAACCGTGCCGGATCATCGCTGTATACCGGCCGGCTCCATAGTAAAGACGCAGAAAGATGCGGATAATCTCCCGGAAATCACAGAAGACTACCCGATGAAAGATATGAACAGAGGAGTCGTCCACGTGAACACCGCCCTGGCAAAGGGATACGTGGAGTCTTCCCGGAAATTAAATTCTTAAAAGGTGAA
>Ga0307991_1002975_pt1 | contig 11212 bp, 7 predicted proteins | sample EllFjometagen131_FD_203146 | JGI IMG/M metagenome (GOLD analysis project Ga0307991, IMG submission 203146) | Marine microbial communities from Ellis Fjord, Antarctic Ocean - #131 | ecosystem: Environmental > Aquatic > Marine > Unclassified | place: Southern Ocean | collected 2014-10-08 | reverse complement strand
AAGGGTCCTATGATTCTTAACTTTGCCTGTGGATGATGATTCATAAACGCACAAAGGACATCCTCAACCAAAGCAAAATCACTGTCGTGACTTTTTGATCCGGGCAGATAGGTTATGCGACAGGTGCTGCCGGCTTTTTTCTTCATCGGCCCATACCCATCCAACCATGCATCGGAAACAAAATTGGGAATCACACCTGTCTTTGCTGAAGGTTTTAATTTTTGTATTTCGGCGGCCAAGGGGCGGGTCGAGGCTGAAAAAAAATCGAATAAAGTCAATGCTCTATAATTTTTCTGGTATTCTTTCGCCATGGCAGGCAGGGTGTATTGCCGGTTGGTAACGCCGGGAGAAACAGCGGCATGGTCCCGATTAAATATCAAATCATCATAGTCTGCAATCAAGATTCGATTTAATTGTCTGGCCTTGTTGACGATTTTTATCATTTTTATGCCAGGAGAAGGCCGATGACATACGATGACATCATATCGATGGATTGTTTCTAAAGAAAGATGGTTGACAGGGGATACATCCACCAGATGATGTTCATTGGACAAGGCTTCGGCGGGATTATAGCAGCGGTATCGGGTCGAGGGGTTTTCGTAGGCCGATACTGCACTATAGCCATTTGTAAGGTAGAGAACATTCATAAGGCGTGGCTGCCGGTGCGATCAATTTTCCGAAACCGGCTGCCAGTTGATTGAGGTGTCATATTGACCGATGGGCAATTGTTAGAAAATTCGGATGGAAACCCGCCGTAAAACGAACCGTTTAACTGGGTATGGCAAATGATGTAATTTCTGAACCTGCGAAAAAAACCCCGTTCAGGCGGGATATAATCTCTCCAGAATTTATCCAGACTCATTCCCCGGCATGTCAGGCCCTCGATATCATAAAACGCTCTTCCAAGCACCATTGTTGGCGTTTTATGAAATAATGAGGCGATACCGACAGTGCTGTTGATGGTAATAGTTCCGAGGGCGTTGATAAGGCAGGTGGGCAAATGAACATCATGAACAGCGTATACTCTTTTTTTTATCCCCAAATGATTTGCGAGCCTGAAAATGGTGCTTGAATAATCTTTCCTGCCTCGGTCAATGGGATGATGCTTGAAGACCAGCAAGGCATTGCTATCTGCATATCTTGCAAAAGATGTCATGACAGTTTGAATAAAATTTTCAGTATTATCAAATTGTGAATGCACACAAATCTGGAAATCACCCATGGTCTGCAGCGGCACAAAAAAATATTTTTTCGACAGGTCTCCTGCAAAACGGCGGTTAAATTTTTCTTCCGCATAGTTATAGATATATTTCCGGATCCCGTTTCGCAATCCCCAGGCCATTTCACGAATCACTGAAGAATTTCTATGATGCACATAAAAGGGATAGCGATGCCACATCGCCCGCATGGAAAGATAGTATATGATGGTATGAAACGTCCATCTGTAATAGCTGTATTTAATGGGATTGTTGCTGGTCAGGTCAATTTCGGTTGAATCGCTTTGAATGTAGGGTTTTCTGTCGCGTGGAAGGTTGCTAAAAGCATTTACGCCGCCTTTTTCCAGTGTGATGAAATCAGGCCGAATGTAACCTTCCTCGAAGACATAAACAGCAATATCCAATTCATTGGCTATGGTTATGGCTTTTTTGTGATAGAACCGGCAATCTCCGTATAAAAACAGGCAATCGATACGATGTTTTATTAAAAATGTTTTTAAAAATAATTCCCACCGAAATTTTTCATCCCGGTAATGGGTTATATTGTCTTTGTTGGCATAATAATAATCACCACCGTTAAAACAGATCCTGTGGGTCAGTGCAGCGTTTTTTCGGAAAAAATGATCCAATTTCTTAAAAAATGGGCCCATGGGCCCCTGTAAGAGCAATATGTTTTTTCCGTTTATCTCTTCAACTATTTTCATTTCATCTTTGACGGTCTCGTAAAAAGTCCAACTCCTGCGTTGCGCTGCATTTCGCAATCATTCAACGTACGATAAGTACGCCTCATGATTTAAAAATTTGCGCGCCTTGAATTTGAACTTTTTACGAGACAGTCATCCTTGTTTTATTTATAAAACAGATAGAGCCACCCGCCCGCCTCACCTGAGCAAGAGCGATGGCGGGCAGGAGCGATACCACAAATTTTCGTATCCTATTCAAATTTCGGGGTAAATCATGGTCATAATTTGAAGATCAGTGTCGCAGTTATTGTCTACAATATTCTTATCATTAATAAAAACAATTTATTGAAAATTAAGAAGAAATTGTCTTCCAAGCACAGATAAGGGCAAAAACTCCAACTTACCTCGAAATTTGAATAGGATACGAATTTAGCTATATTAGATCCCTGCACCCCTCTATTGCCCTTCTCACTTTCCGGATGGTCCAGTCTCGAAAATTTTGCGATAATCGGTGGGTCGCAGAAGAAAAATAACGCTGTTGTTCTTTTTCAAGTGCATCTAAAAGTGCGCCCAACTCGCAAAATTCGCCTGTTTCAGGATGAAGATAGCGCGGATAGATCAGCAGGGCGCCGGCCACCAGTTCCCGGAGACTTAATTGGCGTATGCGCCTTTTGCATATCCGCCGATCCTCGGTAAGCCCCCACCCGGCATAAAAAGGCATACCATAGGTAATGACCTTTTTTGAACGGAGCAACGCGTCAAATCCGCAAAGGGATGTTATGGTATGGATTTCGTCTGCATATTCAATACAACTGTCAATACTTCGGTTTTTCACAATCCGGTTGCAGTATTTATAAACAAACGCATCGGGAACGGCGCCGGCTCTGTTTCCGGCCAGAACATCGGGATGCGGTTTGTAAACGATATAATCAGAAGGGTTATTTTTCCTCACGGTGGTTATCAGATCTGAATTGGTCATACCGTATCCACCAAAGCGTATGGACGCATCATCTCCGACCTGCCCGACCACTAATATACATTTATCATTTTTTTTATCTGGTATTTCCAGTTTTTTGTGCGGCAGGTGGTTATATTTTGAAAAACCGCTTTTTCTAATTCGCGCTATAATGGTATCAGCCCTTTTAAAAAGACCGGTATGATTTTCAAAATCATATGTATTTAAAATATGCTCCAGATCACTTTCCCGGGATGGATCGATATAGAGTCCCCGCGAGTCCACAACCAGTGAATATCCGCAATTCAGGTCTGAGCCAAGGGCCACTGAACGAATAAAACCGTCTTCAACCCGGAAAACAGGTATATTGTTCAGCTGGGCGTATTTTTGGACCGCTTTGAATTTCAATTTACCCCAGATAAAAATTTTAAAGCCGCCGTTCAATTTTTTTTTCAGCGTTTGTTCCAGGCTACTGCAAAAATGAATCTGATTTTTATCATAGGCTTTGAAAAATTTTTTAATAGAATTCCGCTTCCACCAGGTAAACCCGAAAAAAACAAGATTTCCCCTATTCACCAGATTGATATCCCTATACTTTTTGATGGTATAAATCGTATCGATAATATCAGTTTTTTTACGGGTAAACGGATTAAAATACAGCGGATAGAGTATGCAGGCACCGGCAAAAAGGTGTTTGAAACTGAGTTTTCGGTTTCGCCGCGGGTGCGGCACCCTGTCATCGGTCAGGCCCCATCCGGCATAAAAAGGCATCCCGAAACAGACCACCAGTTTGCCGAGAAGCAGTGCCTCGAACCCCATCTGGGAGGTTTTCGTATATACTTTGTCGACGTTCTCCATCAGTGAAAGGGGATTCACCGCGTGGGTAATGGTCTTTATTTTTGTTTTAAAACAACCCGGATCGATATCGGATTTTTTTTTACCGGCCAAAACGTCCGGATGAATTTTGACATACACATCGGCCCCGGGGTTTTCCGTAATTGCCGCTTTGATCAACTGATTTGGGGGAAATATTTTTGTGCAGCCGTAGGCAAGGGACATGTCTCCGCTGGTCTGGGCAATCACAAGCACTTTTTTCCGGCCATTATCCGGAAAAAAATCGGGGCTTAGCTCCGGGGCTGCGTTATATTTGGAAATTTTGTAACGGTCGATGAGCCGTATGGCTTTTTCGGCGGTTTCCATCAGGGCCCGGTTGGTATTGAAATTATATTCAGACAATATCTTCTCAAGCCGCGATGCTTGGGTGGCGTCATAATAAATGCCCAGATCATCGGCTACCAGCGAAAAAGGCGGAGAATCGTCAACCCCGAGTCCCACGGACCGAATAAAGCCGTCTTCAAGTGCTACATAAGCCAGATTGTGTTTTCGGGCAAACACTCTTGCAGCCCTTGCCTTAGGCTTGTTTCCCCAACCGGCCACCAAGGCGTCCTTTATACATTTTTTCGGGCGCAGGGAGATATGGTCACCAAAGATATTCCGCAAAATTTCATGCTTGGCGATGCCCCGGGAAAAAGTGATCAGACCTTTGGCCTGAAAATTCTGCCCAGACAATAAATTAGTGGTTGTGTTATCTTCTTTCACGGGATTGTTTTGTCTCAGTACAGTACGTCTTTTTCAATTAATACTATTTTTCACCATGAACCATGAAGAAAAGCTTTGTTTTATAATCTGGCCAAAGGCGGGAAAACCTTCATGCGCTTCATGGTAAAAAATACAATGCAGGTCAGGCACCAAGGCGCGAATATGAAAATGATAGCTTAACCCTGAAGGCACATTTTATACACAACAACAACTATTCACCATGAAGTGCATGAAGAACATGAAGAAAAACCAAGGCATTATCTGATCTTACCCTTCAAGTTCTTCAGTAACTTCATGGTAAAAGAACAGATTTTTTTAACCACTGACCACACGGAATACACGGAAAAGGTATTTTTGCCACGGATTTACACAGATTTTTACGGATACCAGCAACTGCGTTCAGTTACCATTGATTCCTGATCTTATTTTTTAGTAAAAATTTTATACCGATAAATGTATAAATATCGACGTTTTGGAAATTGTAATAAAATAATAGGACGGCGCTATGCCTTAAACAAAAGTCTCTCTGTGTATTCTGTGTATTCTGTGTATTCCGTGGTTTAATGTTTTCCTCAGATATTTTTTTGACCACTGACCACACAGAATACACGGACAATGTATAATTCTTGCTCCCAAGTGTTTGCATAATAATGCATGGGTGCGATCTTTACCCGTCAGGGGATAGTCAACGGACTGTTGCCCAGTTCCTGCCCGGTTTCTGCGACCCTGCAGCGCAGCTTATCGCCGGATCGTACATTTTCAACCGGCAGGGTAAAACCAACACACCCGCGTCGACACATATCGATCTCTTTTAACTGAGGACGATACTCAGTGGCCAGGGTAGCGCCGACCCGGCGTTCATTATGCAACAGTTCAATTTCAACCGGCAAATCGCCGCTGTCATATGCGGCCCAGCCAAAAATCCTGCCGTCTGCATTTGCGGCGACACGACCATGAACAAACGGCAAGCCTTGATCGTGCAAGACCCGGCGCTGGTCAAACATCAAGGAGGCCAGATGATACAGGGCCATGTCCCCCTGGTTCAGGTTTTGAATTGATTTTATGGTTTCCGGTGCCAAATCATGGACATCTGTGATGGATTCTTTGCCCACATTGACGGCCAGAAACGGAATCTCAAGACCATATTTTTGATTCAGAAGGGCCAGGGAGAATTCATACTGTTCAGTAAGGCCGAGAAAACCGATGGATTCAAACGGGACCCCGTTGAGCAAGCGGTGCTGGCAGTTTCTAAAACGAGGGGCGTGGTAAAATTCTTCAAAGCTTTTTTCATAGCCGTAATTCCTGACAAAATGCTTATATTCGGAAACTACCCGCTGCACCGGGTCGCGAACAAAGGCAACCGCCCTCCCGATCTCCACCACGGGCAGGTATTTTTTAATCGAATAGTGACCGGCTATAAATTCAATTGAATTTTCATAAATGGCTTTATACAGCCCGTATAGGTCCCTGCGCCGGTAAACATGTTCAAAAACAAGTTCGGATGTTTCCGGCGACTTTTTTTCATAATCTTTGAATATTTTATCTTCACCAAAAGCAATTTCGGCACCCTCTCGGAAACTGGTGCCGGCTGTTTTGGGAATGTGTATGAAAAGCAATGGTTTCATTGTAAATTTCTTAAACTGAAATCCTCTCTTGTAAGGGTTAAATTAGGGTTATAGCAGGGATCGGAATCCAGAAGGCCGGCCCAGCGGGATTTCATGAAATTGATTTCCTGCTGAAAACGGGCCTGTTTTTCGGGTGTGTCCTCATGCCCCCGGGAAATAGACTCGTGGTGGTACAATTCCGCAAAAGGGGTCCACAGGTTTCTATGGCCTGCCTGCCTGACCCGAATGCAAAAATCAACATCATTAAAAGCAATGGCTAATTTTTCATCGAGGCCACCGACTTTTAAATATATTTCTTTTCGCACCAGAAGACATGCCCCGGTAACAGCAGAATAGTTCTGGGTCACTAACAGCCGACTGAAATAACCAAAATCTTCTCTTGGAAAATATTTGTGGGCGTGTCCTGCCACGCCGCCAATACCCAGAACAACGCCACCATGCTGTATGGTATCGTTACTGTAGTATAATTTGGCCCCCACGCAGCCTATTTCTCTGCGAACCGCATGGGATACCATTTCCGTGAGCCATCCTGGAGAGATGACCTCGATATCATTGTTTATCAGACCGATGATGCTGCCCCTGGCGTGTTTGACGCCAAAATTATTGATTGCCGAATAATTAAACGGGTGATTATATGCCAGCATTCTTATTTTAGGATATTTTTTCACCGATTCCAGATAGGCCAGGGTCTGGCTGTCGTCGCTCTGATTATCCAGAATAATAATTTCATAATTTTCATAGGTGGTTTTTTTAAGGATGCTTTCCACACATTTTTTCAGGATCTCATGACCATTTCTGGTGGGGATCAGCAGACTGACTTGGGGCAGCGCCTTAGAGGGGACGTAAGTAACCTTAAAGGTGTTTTCAGTCAGGCCTTTTTTAACGTGCACTGTTTTATTTTGACGCCCAAGATAATCCTGTACTGCCCGTATGCCTGCAGCAGTTGTATATGGCTTTGTGTTAGAGTTAAAAGCAGTGGAATCGGAAGTGGCACGCCAATGATAAAGAACCTGTGGAATATGACGAATTTTTTCCGAAGCGGTTTTCGCCACACACCGCAGCAGCAGATCATAGTCCTGAGCCCCTTCAAAGCCTTTGCGGAAACCGTTAATCGATTTTATTAGACTGGTCTTATAAACACCCAAATGGGAAATATAATTTTGAGATAAAAGCAGGTCCGGGTTCCAGTCCGGTTTAAAGTGCGGCTCAAACCGATTCCCCTTTGTATCGATTTTATCTTCATCACTGTATAAGATGTCGACACCCGGACAATTGTTAATCTCTTTGACAACCTCGAAAAGTGCATGAGGTGCCAGCATGTCATCATGATCCAGTAACGCAACATATTCGCCTGCGACAAGCTTAAGGGCACTATTGCTGGCCTCTGAAATGTGACCATTTGTTTTTCTGAAAGTAAGCTTGATGCGCCGATCATTTTGTGTAAATTTTTCGAGTATTTTTTTAACTTCCGGATCTGTTGATGCATCATCGGCAATACACAACTCCCAGTTGTCATAAATTTGGGTAGTCACCGAGTCAATGCAGGCCCGCAGATGAATTTTATCTGAATTGTAGGTGGGTAATACAATGGAAATCAGGGGCCGGCAGGTGAAACGGTTGATCTGGGACAACAGTTTTTGAGGATTGTCGAATTGAGCTGTTTCGTATCGCTTAATCCAGGTTTGGTAATCCGATGTATGGGTATTGGGCTGAAAACACTCATCGTATGTTTGTATCAGGTGGTTTAGAATTTCTTTTTTTTCACCATATCTCCTGATCGTTTGTTTTCGTGAGGCGATAGTAATTTCATTATAAATGGTTTGATAGGCCTTGCCGGTATATTGCGGGTGGACATTGCATAGTTTTTTTAGCATCAGTTTGCGGGCATAAAACCCGGCCACCTTGCAAAACCGCAGATGTTTTATGCTGAAATTACAGGATTTTTCAGATGGAACAAAACTTAATTCTTGCGGCAGGTGCGGTAAATAAACGAGACGTTTGACGGTTCGGCCGGATACCACAGGTAGTTGAAAAGTTTCTTTTTCTTCAAAATCCGCGCCGTAGTCAAAATAGAATTTTGCCGATAATTGATGAATATCTGCACGAATCTTTATTTCCACCATATACCAACCCCAAGGCATCAAGCTCTTAGCCGGTTTCAAGTGGAACATCGGATCTGCGCTTTCAGCTCCCCAGTCATACTCGCTCCCAGGTTTCCGGGTTATATTCTCGTCAGGTTCGAGCTGAAAATATGTATAGCGATTCAGCCATCGCTTCAGTCCACCGATTGTTTTTCGAATCAAATATAATACCTGCGCCTTGCTACGATTAGAGATAAATTCTAAAACTCACTTAAACATTATCAATAAAAAATGAAATTACATTTTATGCTATTTGACAACTCCACCCTATTATACTAAAAAGATATTTAATTAAAGGAGTCAATTATGATAAATTATTTTAGAAACAAACAGGCCAGAATTATTCAGTCCATAACCGATACTTTTGTTCGAAAAAAATATATGCAGAAACTGGTTTCCGCCAACAGGTTGGTGGGACTGATCGGCCAGAGAGGGGTGGGAAAAACGACGTTGCTTTTGCAGTACCTCAAACAAAATTTCAAGGTCAACGAATTTTTATACTTCAGTGCCGATGATATCTATATCGCAGACACCAAACTCTACGATATCGCCGATATGTTTGCAAGACTTGGCGGTAAGGTGCTGGTTATTGATGAGATTCATAAATATGACAACTGGGCTCAGGAAATAAAAAATATCTATGACTCATTTCCAGAGATGCTCATCAGATTCAGCGGATCCGCCATGCTGAACCTGCTTTATGAAAAGTATGATCTCAGCAGAAGATGTGTTACCGCGTATATGGATACATTAAGTTTTAATGAATATCTGGATCTCAGCAGCGGCTGCAAACTGGCTGTTCTTCCCCTGAAAGAGATCTTAAAGCACGGTTCGGAAATCAGTCTTGATCTGGCACTGTCCCGGTCCAATATTTACAGTGATTTTAAAGATTATCTAAAATATGGGGCATATCCGTTTTTTATGGAAAATAAGGATGAATTTAAAAACAAGCTTTTTAATGCCCTGCAGAAAATAATTAATGAAGATATCCCGTCCTGCCATAAAATTGATTATGTCCAGACACGTATATTTAAAAAACTCATTGCAAAATTAATCGAGTCAAGGGTACCCTATAAAGTCAATGTGTCAAAATTATCCTTGGAACTTGGCATTACCCATCCCACTTTGAGTATCTATCTGGACATGCTCAAAGATTCGAAAATTTTTCATCCCATAAAAAAATATTCAACCCGGGTATCCAGAAAACCGGCAAAATTGCTCTTTGACAATACCAATATCCTTTATGCTTATGCCGACGAATTTGGAACGGATGTGGACGTCGGGACGATCAGAGAGACTTTTTTTGCAAATTGCTTTTCCGGTATTTATTATTCAGATGTCGGAGATTTCAGGGTAGAGGATGCTATCTTTGAAATCGGCGGAAGAAATAAAACCTTTAAACAAATCAAAGATGCACCAAAAAGTTGTCTGGTTATTGACATTGACTACACAACAGATGCTCGGAAAATACCCCTCTGGCTTTTTGGCATGATGGCTTGAACTGACCATGTGCCAATCCGGCCGTTTTGCTTGAGAATGAAAATGGGCAAGAACAAGGGGCAAGAACAAGGGGCAAGGATTCTTTTGGCTCATATTGAGATTTATAAAAGAGTCAAGAGCCGACTTGACCCCTTTACGGATGCCCCCGAGTACCGAGTGTTCACCTGAGAACTTCAACTGAATATTGGTTGAACCTACTGTCATGAGTTACAACGGGAAGACGGTTTAGAATTGCAGTAGCGATAATAATTCTGTCGGCCGGGTCTTTGTGGATAAACGGTAGGGAGGCTGAGAATAATGCTATTTTACCGGTTATCGGTATTTCAACAAGATCGTGGATAGAAAGGGCTTTGCTATACCACTTTTCTGCATCCATGGGCAGTTCAAGTTTTTTTATTGCTGCTTTGCATCCGACTTCCAGTGCTGTTGCTGCACTTACATATACAACATTCGCTTGTTCGATTGATTTCAATGTTTCTTCTGAAATCTCGCATCCTCCGTTCACAAGCCAGATCAATCCACAGGTATCAAGCATTATTGCAGACATTCAAAGTCTCCGCTCATATCATCGTCAAAAAGTTCCCCGTTTATACCAACATGAAGTTCGGGAGAGCCTTTTAACCGGTTTTTAGCCTTATGGGCGAATATTTCAGCAACTGGTTTTCCATTACGGCATATTAGATATGATGTATTCCTTGTCTCAATATCGGATATAAGTTTGGAAAATTTATTTTTGGCATCAAAGATACTTATCACTTCCATTCAACACCTCTCCTGTGATCGTATTTTATTCATGATTTTTTAGGTTAGCTTAGCTGGCTTAGCCATAATTGTCAACTCCTTATTCTGAATTGATCGCATTGTCTACTACCATTTGCCGAATACCAGCTTTAAGGGCCATCGGGGACGGCCATCGGGGACGGGTATTGATTTATTGATATAGATTATTCCAACACTTTGAGTTGCTTTTCTCTCACAATTCTTTCGCCCCGTTTTGCCGACTGACTGGCCGTGGGCTGTGAAATGCCAAGCCGTTTGGAAAGCTCCAGGGTGGTGATACCAAGTTCCCGTGTTGCCCAGTGACACAATACGCTGCGAGCTTCAACCGTATCCGGATACCTTCCCGGTCGCGTAACGATATCCCGGTCTACGCCCAACAGGGTTGCCACTTGACCCACCAGCCAGTCAAAATCATAGCCCTTGGCTTGATAATGGTAGCGACGTTCAAGTTGCTGTTGGCAGCTTTCTAAAACCGCCTGGACAAAATTGCCATCCCCCAGGATACGTTCATCTCCTTTAATTCGGTCTTTTGCCCCACGCAACGTTTTGGCGGGAACCCACCCGCCCAGACTCCGTATCAGACCGCCGCCAACCAGTTCAGGCCTTTTCCCAACGCTGACACCTTTTTTGACAAATTTGCCGTATAGACGCCTCGCCTCGGATACCTTTCGCCCGAACATAGACAATACATATTCCGTATTTTGCCAATTAT
>Ga0307991_1002974_pt1 | contig 11212 bp, 12 predicted proteins | sample EllFjometagen131_FD_203146 | JGI IMG/M metagenome (GOLD analysis project Ga0307991, IMG submission 203146) | Marine microbial communities from Ellis Fjord, Antarctic Ocean - #131 | ecosystem: Environmental > Aquatic > Marine > Unclassified | place: Southern Ocean | collected 2014-10-08 | reverse complement strand
AGGGGCTCATCCTGATTGAAGCGGAGATGGACACCTGGCTCACTTCCGACCATCGGACTTATCTCCCCTCCCTCCTCCGTTTTCCTCTCAAGGTCTCAATCGGAGAGGAGTGGATCTGGAAGGGGAAAGAGCTGGTGGATGATGACGTGATTAACAGCGTGGTCACGGGTAAGATCGTGGGGTGGGAGAATATCACGGTTCCCCTCGGAACTTACCGCTGCCTTAATGTCCATATTTCCACTACCTCCGATGATGGGACCACTACCTCTTCCACCCAGTGGCTGGCACCCGGGGTTGGTATTGTTAAGGCTGATATCGCGGTGGACGCGGGGGGATTTTCCGGATTTGTTATTTCGTTACTCGGATTTGATGCTTACAATCTCGAATTAACAGAGTTCATCCAACCGGATAATCTTGTTTTTTCTTCAAAAAAATAAGATTATCTGTATTTCAATAAATGTGTATAATTAGAAGGAGTATATGAATGAGAGAAAAAGTAGAAGCAGCTTTAAATAAGGTCCGTCCATTTTTACAGGCGGACGGCGGGGACGTGGAACTTATTGATGTCAGCCCGGATGGGGTGGTCCAGGTCAGGCTGACCGGCGCCTGCGAGGGATGTCCCATGAGCCAGATGACGCTCAAGCAAGGGGTGGAAAAAGTTCTCCGGGAAGAGGTCCCCGAGGTTACCGGTGTAGTTTCCGCGTAGAACAAATACAATACGACTGAAAACCTATTTTATAAAACTGCCCGGCGGGCTGGAAATACGGCAGAGGTTTAAACCAGCTTTCTTGAAGGAGGATTGTTATGGCTAATCATAGAAAAGGGACAAAATTGGTCTGCCTGCATTGCGGGCGGAAGATTGTCATCATCGATGGCGGAATTTCGGTGAGCGATATCTGGTGCTGCTATCCTGACAGCCCCATGGTCACCTGGGCGGAAGCGGCAAGAATCGCGAAGAAGGCCAAGCCGGCGGCGAAGAAAGCCGCAACGAAGAAGACAGCCAGGAAAGCAGTGGCCAAAAAAGCCGCCGTAAAAAAAGCGGCGCCGAAAAAGGCCGCCCGGAAGAAATCCGCTCCGAAGAAAAAAGTAATGGCCAAGAAGACTGCCGGGAAAAAATCCGCGGCTAAGAAAAAAGCGGCCGTAAAAAAGACCACGGCTAAAAAGAAAAAATAACTCTATTCGTTATCCTGGCTGACTGAGGCTGCGATCCACCTGAACCACCCGAGGTCAGAATCATTATGCCCCTCAAAATAGACACCGGCGGCAAGCTGTTCACCATGGTATTCGACTTCGACGGGACTATTACCGAAGAAGATATCTTCGACGGGCTCTTTGCCCGTTATGCCCACCCGAAATACTGGGAAGCGCACCAGGCTTACCATGACCGGGAGATCAGCCTGAAAGAGGCTTATCTGGGGATGGCGGAACATTTCCGAGGAAGTCTGGAAGATATTCACTCGTTCCTGAGGAGAGAAGCCATGCTCCGGGATGGTTTCCGTGAACTTCACGAACGGTTAACTGTGGAGGGAGCGCGATCGATGATCGTCTCCAACGGTTTCGATATCTACATTGAATACCTGGTCAAACTCTGGAATCTGGGATTCGCGCAAGAAGATGTTATCTGTCATCACGCGGAGATCAAGGACGGTCAATTCATCCCCACCTTCCGGGAACACCGGGAACTCCGGCATACCAATTGCCTGATCGGCAAAGCGGAGACTATCCGGGAACTCCAACAGGAAGGAGCATTTGTCGCGTTTGCCGGAAACGGTTACAGCGACACTCCGGCCGCCCATGTCGCCGACCTTGTCTTCGGCCGGCAGCGCCTGGAAAAGTATTGCCGGGAAAAGAAGATTCCCTTCGTCCCCTTCTCCACATTCACCGAGGTGGAGCATTATTTGTTTACTGATATATAATCTAACTAAATTAGCCACAAAGGCACAAAGACACCAAGATTAAATTAGATAAATTAAACAGGCTTATTATTGTTTAAAAGTATTTCCTTTGTGTCTTAGTGGCAATAACAAGGAGGAAAGTTCCATGCAGGAAATATCTGAGTCTTTAAAGTGGTTCAAAATTCTGGGAATCATCCTGATTATTCTGGGAATATTCTCGATAATGGTTCCGTTTGTCACCGAACTGGCCGTTGTCTTACTGATCGGAATAGCCCTGATAATCAGCGGGTTATCTCATATTATTCACGCCATCCCAACCCGTAACTGGAAAGGAGTTTTTTTCGGGATTTTGAGCGGGATCATTTTTCTAATCGCTGGAATTATACTCATCGATAAACCGGGAGAGGCGCTAGAATTTTTCACGCTGGTATTCGCAATGCTGATCTTCATGGAAGGTATCTTTGAGATCTTCACCTTCTTCCAGCTCCCCTCTGATGCCCCCCGGGGCTGGGTGCTCTTCAGCGGTATTGTAGCCATATTCCTTGCTACTCTCATATGGCGTCAATGGCCCTGGAGTTCCGCCTGGTTTCTCGGTACCATTATTGGAGTCACACTGATACTCAAGGGTTGGGCATTGGTCTCACTCGCTAACGCGAAGTTAACCACAGAATAAGAACTTTACTCCGCAACTTTTAACCACAGAGGCACAGAGAACACAGAGATTAAATATTTTCTAATCTGAATTCTCTGTGACCTCTGTGTCCCTGTTGTACAATTAAACAAACCGGAATCCCCATTGTTTTAATTGAAAATTTAGGGGCGATAAATTCGTTTAGTGCTCCTCCACATAAATACAATTGGACTATTTTCGACATAGCGCTATTTTAATAACAATAGTCATTGTTCAAAATATAAAAGTTGCCCCGCCGGCGGCGGGGCTAATTTTATATGAATAAAATAAAATTCCATATTTTATTCTCCCTGGCCGCTCTCTTATTAATCTTCTCCGGCTGCTCGACGGTTCCCTACACAGGTCGTTCACAGCTCTCACTACTCCCCACCAGCGAAATACTCCAGATGAGCGTGGATTCTTATAGTACAGTTCTCTCTCAATCGCAGGTGGTGAAAAATACGAAGGACGCGGCAACCTTGAAACGAGTTGGGCGCCGGATCGCGGCCGCCGCGGAATCCTTTATGATGGATGAAGGAGCTGGAGACGAACTCCATAACTTTAGGTGGGAGTTTAACCTGATCCAGGATGATAAGACCGTTAATGCCTGGTGCATGCCCGGGGGCAAGATCGCGTTCTATACCGGCATACTTCCAACCACCAAGAATGAAGCCGGTATGGCAGTGGTGATGGGGCATGAAGTGGCTCACGCTCTAGCCCGTCATGGCAATGAACGATTAAGCCAGATCTTATTAGTTCAACTAGGTTCAACCGCTCTCTCAATGGCTCTGGAAAATGAACCGGAGATGACCCAGGCTCTCGCGTATACCGCCTTTGGTCTGGGGGCACAGATCGGTTTTATACTCCCCTACAGCAGAACCCAGGAATATGAAGCGGATAAGATCGGTTTGATCTTAACCGCGCGGGCCGGTTATGACCCCAGAGAAGCCATTAAGTTCTGGAAGAGGATGAAATCCCAGGGCTCCAACAATACTATTGAATTCCTATCCACCCATCCAGTAGAGGAAGATCGAATTAAAGAAATAGAAAAGATGATGCCCGAAGCTCTCAAGTACTACAAATAAATTGCGTAACTTTTTAACCACGAAGTTCACGAAGGGATTTTAAAAAACCTGAAGGACTTTTTAATAATTTCACTGTTTTTCTTCGTGGTCTTTGTGGTGACAATATATTTCTTTTCGGGATTTATTCAAACTACGAAGAAGACAATAGCTATTATTGCAGGAGAATGTTGTGAAAATATTAACCAGAATATTCGCGGTGATATTATTTATCTCTGTTATCGGATTAACCGCTCAATCCCTGGCATGGGCAAAAGATATAAAACTCCATGATCTTAACGGAAGTGTAGTAGATACCGGCCAGATCAAATCCATAGATCAGCCCCGGCGCTCTTCGGATGGAAGATTCTGGATATTGACCGTTTACCTGCAATCTCAGGCTGGACCAATGGCGATAAAATTTCAATATCCGCCGGAAAAAGGAAATTTGGCCCGGAATGACTATGAGGCGATTAAACGGGGGAAATAGGGGACAACAAGTTTAAAGTGCCTAAAGTGCGCTAAAGTGCCTAAAGTTGTTCGCCTTCGCCTCGCATTTCAAGGATTCAAATTCTCGTAGATGCGCTAGCCTCGCATAATAACCGGTATTTACCCCGTCAACGGCCCAGGTCATCATAGAGTATACATTCGCGAAATTAGTAGATTTAAAATTGGGCATAGTTGAGTGGTTAATTAGTGAGCATTAGTGTAATTAGTGGACTGCAAAAGGGGCCGAGGCGAGTGAGAAAAGATGAACATCGAACGTCGAACCAGCCTTCGCTAAAGCTACGGCGGGCACAGCGTTCAACGTCCAACTTAGAACGACAAGGCCGAGGCAGAGGAATCTCTTGTGAATTTTGCGACTTTCCTGACCCGCCATCTGGTCCGCCATAGCACGGAGTGCGAAGGAGGAAGCTCGAAGAGCGACGGCTGGTTTGCGGCTAAAAAAAGGGGGGAGGTAGGGGGAGTTCTTATCAAATATCCACTTTCTTCGCGGCTAACAATTATTCCAGACGAATAGTTCCTTCAGCACGACCGGGATTGCTTCTAACAGATCTGAGGCGATCAGGCTGATCTCACCGACTTTTTCCGCTACCTTATCACCGGCAGCGCCATGAACATAAACCCCCAGGCAAGCCGCTGATCCCGCCACCACCCCCTGGGCCATAAAGCCGGCGATCAGACCGGTGAGGATATCACCCGTCCCCCCGGTCGCCAGCCCGGGATTTCCGGTCAGGTTGATCCGGAGAGGTCCTTCCGGCAATGCGATCAGTGTTCCGGCCCCCTTCAAAACCAGTATCAGATTGTTTTCCCGGGCAAATTTCCGGGCGATTCCTTCTCGGTCAGCGAATAGCTCTTCCCGGGTCAGACCGGTCAATCTACAGGCCTCCCCAGGGTGCGGAGTGAGCGTTAATCCGGAAGAAGCACACCTTAAAACCGAGAGATCCTCCGCGATTAGATTCAGTCCATCGGCATCTATTACCAGCGGAACCGGACATGATCTCACCAATTCTCGCACCAGTTCTCCGGTCCCGGGATTCCGGGAGAGACCAGGACCGATTGCCACAACATCTATCTTCCGGCAGAAATTAAGGATCGGGGAAATTGCGTCCGGTGATAGTGAACCCGTTGTTGTCTCCGGGAGAGGGAGGGTCATTATCTCGGTACATTTTTCTTCCAGAATGGGATTGAGACTCTCCGGTATCCCCAGTGTCACCAGTCCGGCACCGGAGCGCAGCGCGGCCATAGATGACAGCGCAGCCGCGCCGGTCATCCCGGGAGAACCGGCCAGAATCAGGGCGTGGCCATAACTTCCTTTATGGGAGTTTTGGAGACGGGGCGGGATTAGACCGGACAACTCGGCTCCGGTTACCAGATCCAGATCGGCGGAGACTTCATCGATCACAGCCGAGGGCACCCCAATATCAGCCGCGATAACCCGTCCGCAGCAGTTTAAACCGTCCCCCCGAACCATACCGGTCTTGGGCAGACCCATCGTTACCGTCCGGTTAGCCCGGATAACTTCGCCCTCCACCTTCCCCGTCTCCCCCTCCAGGCCGGAGGGAATATCGATGGCGATTACCCGGATCCCCGGCCGGGTGCTGACGGTCTGATTAACCAGTTTAATCACTTCCGCGGCTATTCCCCGGGCCTGCCCCTTAAATCCGGTTCCGAAGATCCCGTCCACAATTATATCCGCCCGAGCCAAACTTTCCCTCAGGCCACTGAGTTCGGATTCATCAATCAACTCTTTCAGGGGGGCTTGAGATTGGATCAGGCGGTCAAGGTTAAGCGCTGCGTCACCCTTCAAGGCTGGGGCTTGGGCCAAAAGAAATGTTAAGGTATTTATCTTCTTCCGCGCCAGCAGACGGGACGTTACCAGAGCGTCCCCGCCGTTATTGCCTTTTCCCGCCAGGAGAATAACCAGGGGATCAGATCGATCCGGGAGAATAATTGATTCCACTTCGGCGGCAACAGCCGCTCCGGCCCGTTCCATCAAGTCCCGGCCGGGAATTCCCAGATCCTCAATACACCTCCGGTCAATCTCCCGCATCTGGGTTGGTGTGACTATCTTCATCAAGAAATCCTCGTATGTTACAGCCTCATATTCGCCAGAGCCAAACTGGAGGGGGTGGTGGTGTGGTGGAGTGTTGGAGTGTTGGAAGCTTGGCATCCATCACTCCACCACTCCATCACTCCATCACTCCACCACTCCATTACTCCACCACTCCATTGTTTCTAATAATAATTGCCTGCGCGACTGAGTAATTGTCGGCATGAGATAAACTGATAAGAATCTCCCCCACTTCTCTCTCCTTCCGCAGCTTCTTCCCCTTATCCAGCAGCTCAACCCCGGGTTGACCTTTCTGGGTCCGGGTGACCAGGATGTCCTTCCATCCGATCTTCTCGGTCCAACCCTCGCCGAAGGCCTTCATTACCGCCTCCTTGACTGCGAGGCGGGCGGCATAATGCTGAGCTGGATAACTCTTCTCCCGGCAGTACTCTATCTCCTCCGGAAGAAAGACCCGATTCAGGAAACTCTCCCCCCGCTTCTCCAGGAGCTTCTCCACCCGCTTGACTTCGATAATATCTATCCCAATTCCCAGGATCATAATAGAACATAGCGCCTTCGGCGCAACGTTCTAAAGTGCCTTAAGTGCCTAAAGTGCGCTTAAGTGCCTAAAGTTAAAGGATGCGCCTCGCTGACGGAGCTGAGCATTAAATTGTTTGAAATATACCTACAATATTGGCTCAATGCCTTCACATTCTTATTTTTACGCAGTAAAAATAAGAGAAAACATCTCACGAACCGCACGGTCAAGACCGACGAAGACCGCCCGGGAGATGATGCTGTGACCGATATGGAGTTCCTCCAGATTTGGGAGGGAGAGAATCGGTTTTACATTCAGGTAGTTCAAACCGTGGCCAGCGTTGATTCTCAGACCCAGTTCTCTTCCCCGTTCGGCGGCTACCATCAGCTTTTCCAGTTCCCGGCCGACGGCTTCTTCTCCCACCGCGTTGGCATAGGAACCGGTATGAAGTTCAACAAATTGGGCACCCGCTTCCAGACTGGCCATTAACTGATCCTCGACCGGATCGATAAAGAAACTGACCAGAATCCCGGCATCTTGAAACCTCTTTACCGTCTCCTTGAGTGCCGATAGGTTCCCTCGGACGTCAAGCCCACCCTCGGTCGTCACTTCTTCCCGTTTTTCGGGGACCAGGGTCACCTTCTCCGGGCAGACCTCCAGGGCAATTCCGACAATCTCCGGGGTAGCGGCCATCTCCAGGTTGAGCTTGGTCTGAATCGTCTCCTTCAGAAGTCGGAGGTCCCGGTCATTTATATGGCGGCGGTCTTCCCGAAGGTGAGTGGTAATAATATCCGCCCCGGCTAGTTCGCAGAGTACTCCCGCCCAGACCGGATCGGGCTCGGTACCTTTCCTCGCCTCCCGTATGGTAGCAACGTGATCGATATTAACACCAAGTTTTATCATCTTATCACTCCTTAGATTAGCGCCTGCGGCGCTAATTTAGTTTTGAATCAAGACTATATACTTCTATTAATCAGTACGAAGAAATATTTCAACCATCTTTGTAAAAGTTTTTTTTCAACGATCATCTCTTTCGGAGAAAAAACAAGATTCAAAGTTTATTTGCCTGTAGAAAGGCCTTTACCTGCTCAGCCGTTGGGGAGCAGGGATATTTCTTGATAATCTCCCTGGCAATAACACCGGAGCGAAGCCGGAGTGATTTTTTTACCTTATCTTTTTCAGTTTTGTCAGCCAGAGCCAGGTATCTTCCGGCCAGTGCCTGGGTAGAGATCACCCAGAATTTGCTCATGGGAAAACGCGTTCGGAGAATTTCATAGACCTTAATGGCTTCTTCATCGGAGGAATTCACGGCTTTTTGCAAAGAAGCCCGGACAGCGTAAATGCTTTTCGGATAGTTGGAGATCAAACTGGTTAACTCCTCCTGAGCCAGTTCCGGCTTCCCCTGTTCACTGTATATTTTCGCCAGGTAAAGCTGCGTCTGAAGCGCGGTTATGGTGGCGGGATGGGTGTTTATGGTATTTTTCAGATGTTCAATCGCAAGCTGCGGGTTTCCCTCCGCTATCATATTCTCCGCGGTAAGCTCGATCGCTTCCCGCATGATGCTTCCCTTACAGCGGTATTCGGTAAAAAGACCGTCAATACCTGTTATGTTTAATACCGGGGATAGGTCATTCACAGCCGTAGAAAAATCATTCAATTTATGGTCAAGCCGGCTTATGAGGATCTGAGCCCGGGCCAACACCTCCGGAAATAGAAAAACGGCTTGATGGTAGGCCTTCTTGCCTTCCTCAAATTTATCCTGGCTGCAATAAGAGTCTCCCAGGAAAAGGGCCGCGCGGCCTGCCGCCTCGGGATAGTTGTTCATTACCCTCCGGAATATGGACTTCCCATCTTCTTCCTCTCCCGGGCTCTGAAAAGCGTATACCATCCCCATTCGTACCAGTGCCTCCCCCGCTGAATCGGGAAATTTATCCACAACTGTTTGATACGCACCGAGAGCCTTTTTTCTTAAGCGGAACTCCTCTGCCTGGAGACTCTTGATCTTACTATCGACACCGGTTTTCTCCGCCACGGCTAGGGCCAATCCAATCTCCCCCCGCTGCTTCTTCAGAAGGGATACGTAAATGTCTCCCAGGGCTTTCCACGCCCCTGCCGCCTCCGGGGTGCAGTTATGCTTACGGATCAATTCTTCGTAGTTCCTGATTGCCTTTTCAGGCTCTCCAACCTGGCCATAGTACTGTCCCAAATAAACGTATTCTTTCAGGTTGGGGTTATTAATATCAGCTCTTAGGCACGGGGAAAAAATAAGGACCATCAGTGACGAAATCAGTAAGGTTATTATTGCTGCCTTCATACTATAATCTCTCCTTTTCTATTGATTAATCAGAGAAAATTCAATTTTACCGTGTATTAAATGGGAGATTCATCCGAACGCAACCAAATAAGGTTACTAGTTATAATCTCTTCTATTATTTAATGGCTGTTCCCGGACCAAGCAGTCCCGTGGGACCTGGTTCGAGGGTGACCTTGATGATATCGGGATCGGCCTGGTCCAAGATGACTCCGGAGGGGAAGGCTGTGCGGAGGGGGAGTTCCCATGTGCCTGGCTTGAGGCCGACAATATCGATATAGACCCGGAGATCATCAACGGTTAAAGCTTCCATCACAGCTGTTGGACCCTTCAGATGGAGATTAACCTCTCTGGGAAGGACCTGAACATTATCGGACCCAGATAAGTCTTTGAGAAAATCTACTCCAACCCCCTCAAATGATCTCTGCTGCAACTCCGGGCGAAGAATAACGATAACAGTTACTCTTTGTTCTTTCCCGGGGGCAAACCGGCTGGGCGGCTTGAGAATAGCCGAAGTCTCAAAGGTAATCTCACGCCCCATTATATTGATCGGTTCGGTCTCAATCTCCGTCATTTCTTCCAGCATAGTCTCCGGACCGGGCACCCTAACTTCCGGAGGAATTACCCGCTGACCGGCCAAGCGATATCCGCGGCGGGGGGAGCCCCGGTAAACTACTTTCACCGGGAGTACCTTCTCCACCAGGCGGTCGATATCAGCCGTTATGCGGGCTGGGCTCACGGATACCACCCTGAACCGAGCGGGGCGGGTAAGATCATCAGCCTGAAGTTCGAAGTTAATTCTACCGGGAGTCCGGTTCCCGGTGAGATCATGGATCAACTTGAGATCGCTCTTCCCTTCTTCGATCAGATCGTGCGACTCCCGGGGATATTCCAGAGTAACTATAACTTTAGGCGGGGTGATACCGGTTACTATCATCCCCGAAGCCAGTTTTAATTCCACAGGCACTATCAGAGTAGTGGTCTCATAGACCCAGCGTGAAGCGATAATCCATACCACTATCCCGATGACCAGAGCCATTACCTTCAAGAAAGGGTTATGACCGAACCAGCGTTTCAGTACAGCTATCATCTTTGACTCCGTTTATGATGCAAGCTCTCGTTTAAGAGCTTTCTCAGTTCTTCTTCCGAGAGATCCCGAATCAACTTAGCCTGGACAGCTACCGATACGGTCCCCTTCTCTTCCGAGATAACAATCACCACCGCGTCCGAAGCTTCCGCCAGACCTAAGGCGGCTTTATGGCGCATCCCCAGACCAGAGGTCGCAGATCTCTTCTGAGAGAAGGGAAAGAGGCAGGCGGCGGCAATGATCCTATCCCCTTTAATGACCACGCCACCGTCATGGAGAGGTCCGAATGGCTGGAAGATACTGGTCAGAAGTTTAGTCGATATCTCACTATTCATATAGACCCCGGACTGAACCCAAACCCCAAGACCGATATCTCTCTGGATTGCTATCAAGCCTCCAATCTTTTTACGGGCGAGATCCATTACCGCGGAGAGCACGTCCTCTATGACCCGGTCTCCGATTGAGGCGCTGGAAAATATCCGCCGTCGCCCCAGTTCAGCCAAAGCCCGGCGGAGTTCGGGGGCAAAGATAATTACCAGGGCCAGGAAAAGATAGGAGAAGGAGCGGGAAAAGAGAGCGAAGAGAACATCGAGATGAATCAGCTTGGCCAGGCCGAAAGCCAATCCCAGCAGAGCTATGCCTTTCAGCGCCTGGACCGCCCCGGTCGCCCGGATGAAGACCAGGAGATAGTAGACCAGAATAATAAGAAGAGTGATCTCAATCCCGGCTGTAGCAATCCTCAGCATTGTATAGACTAACTCCGTAATTCAAAATATACGATTTTTATACCCCAGCCTTGGCCCCTTTAGAAAGACAGTAATCAGTAATCGGTTATCAGTTATCAGTTATCTGGAAAAGGACACCGGGCAACCTCGCTCACCGATTACCGATCACTGATAACTGATTACCGAACCCCTGATATCCTGTCCATAACAACCGCTAAATCTTTCATCTCTCTGACATCATGAGCCCGGATGATCCGGGCGCCGCCGGTGATACATGATGCTACCGCCCCGGCGGTTCCCCATAAGAGGTCATCCGGTTCCCGGCCAAGGATGGACCCGATAAATGATTTACGGGAAGGACCGATCAAGAT
>Ga0307991_1002973_pt1 | contig 11219 bp, 7 predicted proteins | sample EllFjometagen131_FD_203146 | JGI IMG/M metagenome (GOLD analysis project Ga0307991, IMG submission 203146) | Marine microbial communities from Ellis Fjord, Antarctic Ocean - #131 | ecosystem: Environmental > Aquatic > Marine > Unclassified | place: Southern Ocean | collected 2014-10-08 | reverse complement strand
CAATTGATGTAAGTGAAGAAGATGAGAAAGAAATAAAGAAACTTGCAAATGACCCAAAAATTTATGAAAAATTAACTAAGAGTATATCCCCTTCTGTATATGGGCACGAAGATATAAAAGAGGCATTAGTGTTGCAGTTAATGGGTGGAGTCAAGAAAGAGAGAAGTGATGGTACTGTAACAAGAGGAGATATGCATCTCTTATTAGTTGGAGACCCAGGCGCTGCAAAAAGCACATTACTGATATTTATGTCAAATGCTGCTCCAAAGGCAAGGTATGTTGCTGGCCGTGGAGCAAGTGGTGCAGGGCTTACAGCTGCTGTAGTCAGGGATGAATTCTTAAAAGGATGGGCATTAGAAGCAGGAGCAATGGTCTTGGCAAATGGGGGCTATTGTATGATAGATGAGCTTGACAAGATGAGCACAGATGATACATCTGCATTGCATGAGGCACTATCACAGCAAAAAATCAGCATAAGCAAGGCAAACATACAGGCTACTTTAAAGGCAGAAACAACTGTTCTTGCGGCAGCAAACCCAAAGTTTGGAAGATTTGATCCTTACAAGCCAATAGCACAGCAAATTGATTTGCCCCCTGCATTAATAAACAGATTTGATTTAATCTTTCCAGTGAGAGACCTTCCAAATAGGGATACCGATGAAAAGATTGCAAGCCATGTTCTTAATATTCAACAAAATATAGATATCAAAGAGCCAGAAATTCCTATTCCTTTGCTCAAAAAATATGTTGCCTATGCAAAGCAGAATATAAAGCCAAAGCTGACTGATGGCGCAATAGATGAAATCAAAAGTTTTTATGTTGAATTAAGAAATATGGGTACAGATGATGAGGGAATAAAACCAATACCTATATCCGCAAGGCAATTAGAAGCATTAGTAAGGCTTGCTGAAGGCTCTGCAAAGGTAAGATTTTCAAAAAAAGTTACAAGACCTGATGCAAAGCGAGCCATAAGAATATTAAGGTATTGCCTTATGCAAGTCGGCTTTGATTATGAAACTGGAAAAATTGATATTGATAGAATTTCTACAGGAATACCTGCAAGCCAAAGGAGCAGAATTGTACAGGTTAGAGAAATAATAAATGATCTTGAAAGCACGCTTGGCAAGACAATTCCATTAGATGATATTACCAGAAGTGCATCTGAAAAAAACATTGATGAAAATGAGGTTGAAGAAATTATAGAAAGACTTAAACGCTCTGGAGATATATTTGAGCCAAAAAGAGGATTTATAAGCAAACTATAAAATGCCAGAACCACAAAAAAGACAAATAGCATGCAAGGTAAGGATTTCTGATTTAACTAATGGGAAGTATGTAAAGGAAGAAGGCTGGACACCAAATTACATAATAACAAAACAAGGCAAGCATATATCAAGAATAAATTTAATTGGAACTGTTATTTCTAAAAATGAAAGTGAACAAAATTACCAATCACTTACAATTGATGATGGCTCTGGAAGCATATCATTAAGGGCTTTTGAAAAGAATGAAGCAATAAACAACACAGAAATAGGAGATATAATAATTGTTATTGGCAGGCCAAGAGAATATGGCTCTGAAAAATACATTGTGCCTGAGATAATAAAAAAAAATAATAATAAGAAATGGATTGATGTAAGAAAAATAGAGCTTGAGATAGAAAACTTCAAGACAAGAGAAGATAAACCGGAAAAAGAGGTAAAAGTTGTTGTTGAAAAGATTAGTAAGGAAAAAACTGAAAAACTTATAAATAATCCTCACACAGTTTATGAAGCAGTAAAAGAGCTTGATTTAGGTCAGGGTGTTGATATTGATGATATTATTAAGAAAACAGGAATAAAAGAAGCAGAGGAAATTATTAAGAAATTCTTAAGGGAAGGAGAGATGTTTGAGATAAGTCCTGGAAAAATAAAAATTTTAGAATAACAAAGGAGTTACATAAACCTCAAGAAGTGCTGCTAGGAAAAGAACAACTATTGCAATTATTACAAGGTCTGATGAATCAAGGAGTATATTCTCGTATTTTTTTGTTCCAATGTCATGTTTGATAACAGCTATTGAGATTATAGAACCTGCAAGGCCGCCAATAAAATATGCCCCTATTTCTGGTATGCCATGAACGGAGTACCTTAACAAACCAAGGGAAAATATATGGAAATATTTTGCTGTACCTGCTAATCCCAATATGCTGGCCTCTGCACTTATTCCTGTTCTGATAAAATTTCCAATTGCGGCACCAATAACAGATGCATTCCATGTCAAGATAAATATTGCCCCAGCACCATAAATAAAAGCAAATAAAATGCAAAAAATTAAAACTTTAATATTATTAAAAAATATTTTTGTGAATATGCCAAAGTTTTGAAATGCCATGCCTGTCACACCAGAATTAATGTTTGTTATTGTCTGTGTCTGAACAGAAAATGCATTTTGAGCTAAATCTGCCGGGAGGAAGGTATACCACATAGCAAATGATACTGCAAACCCAAAAAAAAGGAATAAAAGAAATGAAATTACTTTGCTATGCTCCCTCAATAAAGTGCGTTCTTCATTAATCACCATATCTTTTTTTTCTTCTAGTTTTATTGTATTGTAAAGAAGAGGAACACAGGCCATTGTAGTCAGAAAAACCATGACCATACTGGTATATTCATGAAATATCCAAAAACTTAACAAAATAGCAATTGAAGAATAAACAAGACCAATGAAAAACATTTCCCATGGTTTTCTTTCAGCAGTTATTGGGTTGATTATTGTTTCTAGAACCATATGCTTAATTGCTTTTATTTAATTTATATATCTTTTGTTTTTAAATAAATTTTTTCAGATAAGTTTATATATAAATTATAATTCCAAGACATAAAATGGATTATGAAAAAATGCTGAAAAAGGCCAGGAAAGAGCTTCCAGAAATCAGCTCTAAAACAGAAAGATTTGAGGTTCCAAAGGTCTTGGGCCACATACAGGGAAATAAAACAATTATCTCTAACTTCAATCAAATAGCTGGAGTATTGCAAAGAAAGCCAGAACATTTACTAAAATATATCTTAAAAGAGCTGGCAACACCTGGTGATTTAAAGAGCACAGGGCTTTTGATAGGTAGGAAGATCCCAGCAGCAAGGATAAATGAGAAAATAAAAAAGTATGTTGATATTTTTGTTATGTGCCCTGAGTGCAAGAGACCTGATACAAAGCTTGTAAAAGATGGCAATATTACATTTTTAGAATGCTTGGCCTGTGGTGCAAGGCATCCTGTCAAAACAAAGATATAAGATGATAACAAAAGAACATATAACCCCTGATAATAGGTTAATTCTCACTGTTTGTGATAAGGAAATTATAGGAAAAAAGTTTGAGACTAATGAGTTAAAGCTTGACTTAAGCTCTGATTTCTACAAAGGAAAGGAAAAAACAGAAAAAGAAATTATTAAATTATTTGAACAAGCATATATGGTTAATCTTGTTGGCCAGAAATCAGTTAAGTTAGGCCTTAAATCAAAGATTATTTCTGAGAAAGATATAATTAAAATAAAAAATATTCCTTATGTGCAGGCAGTTAGTTTGGATAATTAACCAAACCACTTTCCTAACCCTTCCTGCTTTTCCTTTTCCTTGCCAAAGACATCATCTATTCTTCTTTTTGTCAGCTCGAGGGTTTGCTTTAGATAAGCAGGAACATCATACTTGTTGGCTAAGCTAATGCTTGGCTCAAGGTATTTAACAATAGAACCCTCTGAGATAGTAAATATTATCTTACCACCACATTTATCACACTTCCCTATTAATGGGGGCCTCCTGAACTTTTTATTACATTTTACACACCTAAACTGTTGCATAGAAAACTTTCTTAGATTGCCTTTTATATCTTTTATAAAGTGTTTGTCAATAACCATTGCAGCAACTTCAGATTCATTAACAGCCCTTATTTTTTCTGCAAGCTCCATCTGGCCCTTGAGCTTATCTTCCATTGAGGGAATAGATTTGTAAGCAGAGCATAAAACACCTGAATTTATATTTTCAACTGGGTGTGTGTAACCCATATTTTCATATTGGTTTATTTTTCCTAATCTCTTGCTTATCTGATCCAGCTTCAAATCTCTTGGGTTAGTATATTTATTACATGCCTCATAAAACTCAAGAGGATATTTCCAGCCTACATCAAGGTCAAAGAACATATCATCAACCTCAGAGGGAATAACTTTTGATGTTAACACAAGACATGCATCCTGTGTTGAACCCCTATGAGCAGGCAAAAATTGCCTTGAAAAATTAAGCAATGCATCCATTAAAAGCAGAACAGATGCTTCATCACCATCACAATCACGCCTTGTTGCAGCATGAATCATTGGATGAGCATAAAACCCCTGTGTTTTTGAAAATCCTATTATCCTGCAAACTATTCCCGCAGATGTGTGGGGGGCAAGTGCAATAACAAGCTGCCCTACTAAATCTTCCGGAGATTTAAGATTATAATATGGTTTTTCCTCATAAAATCTAACTAAAAGATCGTCAACAAAATTTGCAACATTAAACAAAACAGTATCTGCACCAGCTTCAGCTGAATCTGGGCATGAAGGCAAAACAACATCTTGGGGTTTTATTTCTAATACTTGATTTTCATTCTCAAGTTCTTTTCCGTTTATATCTATTGTGTAACCTAATTCTCTTAATTTTTCAATTGATATTCTTATTTCTTTTGGCTTGAAATGAGTTAAAGGCAGCTGTGTCATATCATATCTTGTTGTTCCATCTTTATTAACATAAATATCATGCTCTGCCCTCAATATTCCCTTAATAAGGTGTTCTGGTATGTGGTCTTTGTTTGATGTACCCCTCACCCCTTTTATTAAATCTGGGCAGGTTTTCATCTTAAGTTTTTTAAGTGCAGCATTAAAATAATAATTTATGTCTATGCTTTGATTTTTGTATGTCTTTGCTTCTCCATGCTTACATTTGTTTGTTTTAATATCACCGCAAATATTGCAATAATACATCTTTTTTGTCTTCCTGCCGCATTTTTCACAAACAGAAAAGATAGTATTCTGATTGCATTTTTCACACCTATAAATTGGAAAATCTGATGTTATTTTTTTATTTTCTAATGCTGCCTGAAAACACCTCAAACGGTCTCCTTCCTCACCAACAGGGAAAAGAACATGCGGACTTCCTGTCAGTTTTCTCATTTTAGCCTTTTCAGGTCTTCCCATCCTTGCCCCAACAAATATTCCTGCTTTGTCCCTTATTTTAATTTTTGATAAAATATTTATTATATCCAATGCATTTTTTTCCTTGTTTTCCTCAATAATTTCTTTTGTTTTAGTAACATCTTCTTTTGTTAAAATATTAAGGTTGGATAAGAAAGCAACTGAATCATCCCCATCAATTACCACAAATTCATTAGTTACAACAGAATGCTGCACACCAAGAATTTCAAGTACTCTTTTTGGCTCTTTTTTTAAAGGAAGCACTATTTTTGTTTTTTTGTCTTCTCTTATTATTTTTATATTTTCAAGCCAGTCAATAAGACTTTTTAATTCATCAAAAGATATTGTTTTCCAGTAAAAGGTGTAAGAGGGATGTAATGGTATTTTAAGCATATCTGAAATTTTTATTGAATCATATGCTGTTGGTTTTACATAAAAATATTCTTTTAATATGTCATTAATATTATCTTCAGGAATACCAACCAAGTTTGATAGTTTTGTAATATCAAGATTTCCAAAGGTATCAACAGTTGCTTTTTCAAGCTCCTGAACCCACCATTCCTCGCAATAGCCTGCTGGCACAAGGGTATGCGCCCTGTTGAAAAAATCCCCATAATTAAATAATATATCTCCTAAAAATATAATTTCCTGTATGTTATGTACATATTTCCTTGCTTGTTTTTCAGAATCAAGCCTTAAAACAGCGCCATCTTTTAATTTAACTGTTGGCCCTTCAATACAGTCACATGGATTTGTTGTTGTTCCTTTACCTGGTCTTTCAACCTTAAGCTGTGTTCCTGTTGCAATATAATTCTTTAATATAATCATTGTTGCAGGATTAAGGCTTGCTGATGAGTAACCAGAATTTCTTGAGCGGCCGTATCTTAAACGAAAACCCCCTGTCCTCAGTGGAAATGCCAAAACAGGTCTTCCTGCAACTAAATCATGTATGAAAGTGTAATTTGGGGCAATTTTTTGATTTCTATCATTTACTTTTCCCCTGGCTTTCATCTTTTTTTGTATTTTTAAGAATTCTTCTAAAAAATCCCAATCTTCCAAATTAAAATCATGTCCCCATTTTGAAAGCCTGTCCCACAATTTTGGGGCTTTCTGGGCAAGGCATTCTGCAATAACAAGACAATAACCACCCCTTATCCTGTTTGTTTCAATTCTGTCAAGACCTTTGTAGTTTGAGACTTCTATCTTTTCAGTTGGGTCACCATCTATCTGAACAGGAAGGTTTTTTATTAAAAATTCAAGTTCTTCCTCGCTTGGAACATATTGCAGGTTTGTTACACGCTCATGATAATCATAGGCTTCTCTTACCATCCTTTTTATTTCTATTTCAGTGGGGTCATATGGAGCATAACCCATTTTTTTTCTTACATAATCAGCAATAATAACAGAGACAGAACCTCCTGTTCCCCCAGCACTTCTTATAGGCCCGGAATACTTAAGTGCAAAATACTCCTTTCCGTCTTTTCTTTTCCTTATATCTAGGCTCACAAATCCTTCAAGGGGGGAAGCAACAGTTCCCATAGTAATATAAGCAAATCCAACCCTAATTCCAACTTCCATTGCTTCTTTTTTGTCTTTAAACTTGCAGAATTTTTCCTTAGCAATTTCTTCAGCAATTATAAGAGCAATTCTCCATGCCTGTGAACCATATTTTTTTTCAAGCTCAAGAATTCTTTTTGAGATTCCAGATCCAATAATCTGCGGCGCAACAGTTGACACAAGACCTTCTACACGCTCAGCCATATTTTTTGCTAAAGGAATACTAACAGTTTCTTCTGGATCATAACCCTTTTTTCTTGCCTCCCCTGCAGTCTTATAAGAACGTTTTATTTCATTATCTATTGAATTAAAGTACTTCTCAATTTCAGGACTTGCTTGTTTTTCCATTTTATTTTCCGAATTTTAATATTTTAACATCTCTTGTCTGCAAATTTATTATTGGAACCCTTGAAGGCTGTGGGTGGTGGCCAACTTTCTCCTGAAATGCTGTCTTACTCTGCCAGCATGAGCCGCATATCATTGTTATATTGCGATAGTTTGAGACAGATGAATAATGGATGTGGCCCGTCATAAAAAAGTCAGGGATTTTTATTATAACAAGGGGGTCTGTCTTCACATCAGGAATGTAAAGTGTTGATTTGTGTGTTGGAGCCAAGTGCCTTCTTTGGAGTAAAAATTTCATCATCAAATCTGCACGCTCATACCCTCCATTATTTCTTATAGATTCAACATTTGCCATATAATAATCAAAAGAATAACCATGATACATTAATACATCAAATCCAGGAAACCCTTTTTTTGCACCAATATTAACCAAGGCAGGATTTGATACAAGTATGGTATTTGGTAAGTCCCATATGGAAGCTGCAAAGTCTTTGTAAAGCACTGGCTGCGGTTCTGCAATACGCATTGCATCATGGTTTCCAGGGCATATTATTAATTTTATATGTTTGGGAATCTGTTTTAAAAGTTCTGCGCACCCATTATATTGTTCATATATATCTTTTACAATAAGCTCCTTATCCTGGTTTGGATAAATTCCTACACCATCAACTAAATCACCAATAATAAATATATATTTGACCTTTTTTGCAATTTCTCTTTGATTTTCATTTCCTGTTTTCCCATTTATCCATTTAAGAAATTTATTAAAATCCTCTGATAAAAAATAGCTTGAACCAAAATGAAGGTCTGAAAGGCAGATTGCATAATCTTCATCAGGCGATTTTTTCAACTCTTTGTTTATAGGCACATCGGGATGTATTATATTATTTGCAAATACAATATTTCCCCCACTTACACCAACTACACCTATTACTTCATCCAAAACTATATCTTTTGCTATATTAAGTAAATCTGTTTTGTTTTTATTAATAAGAACACTTATAGACCCTGTCTGATCCTCTAATTTTAATAATATATTATTATTTTTAGTTATTTTTTTGTCATCAACAATTCCTATCAAAGAAATTTTTTCTTTTTCTTTTTTATTAAGAATTCTATTAATGGACATGATATTTTGCAATTCCTGCCGGTTTTTGAGTATATTTTCCAAAATTTTATACCTTGAATTAAAGAATGAAACAAAGTCTTGAATTTCTCTTTTCTTTGATTCTTCCTTATATGAAAAAAGAATTTTTACATCAGATATATCTAATTTAGTTTCTTTTTCTTCTCCAACAATATAATCAATAAACTTTTTGTATAATTTATCACCCCTTTCCTTTTCAGAAATAACCTTTAATCTTTCAAATTCAAGCCAATTTATATTAAGAATATTTTTATTTAATAATAAATTATATATATCTTTATTTAATAATAAGAACTCATCAGAGGTTATTTTACTTAATATTAAACTGTTTAACTTTTCTATATCATCTTCAATATTTATTTCATTAATAATGTCAGGGCTTATGAAAATATTATTTTCTAAAAAAAAGCTTACTACCTCTTTTTGTTTAAAAACAAGTCCTTTCATTTTTCAGGTAAGAAGAATTATTCTTGATTAAATCAAGTTAATCCTAATCCTTCTTCTAATATTTTTTTGATTTTTGGTTCTGAAGATGGTGATATTGCTGGTGATATTTCCCTTGTTCTTCCATAACGGCCTTTTGAGATAACTTTTGCATTTATTATACCAAGCATATCTAATTCTGCAACTATATCTGAGACCCTCCTTTGTGTTAATGGCCTTAATCCAGACCTAAAGCAAGTTCCCTTATAAACCTCATATGCTTTTCCTGTAAATATTATGTTATTTTTTTTTGTATAAAGTGAAAGTATTGCATAAATTACTGCCTGAAATTGTTTTGGTTGTGTCGTTACAATATCAAGAACCCTATCCCTTTCTATTTTGTCTTCCGCCTCATCAATATGTTTTATTTTAACTTTTAAATAACCATTTCTTTCAGCTAATTCCCCCGCAACTCTCAAAAGTTCTAAAGCACGCCTTGCATCTCCATGTTCTCTTGCTGCATAAGCTGAACATTTTTCTATAACCCCCTGTTCAATAACATCTTTTTTAAATGCTTCTTTTGCCCTTTGATTTAATATATCCTGTATTTGAAGGGCGTTATATGGTGGAAATAGTATTTCTTCTTCGGATAAAGATGATTTTATCCTTGGGTCAAGAGTATCTACAAAAATAAGATCATTAGATATACCTATAATAGATATTTGAGAATTTTTTAATTCTGTGTTTATTCTTGTAAGATTATATAATAATTCATCCCCTGCTTTTTTAACTAATTGATCAATTTCATCAAGAATTAAAATAAAAAGTTGTTTTTCTTTGTCTATTATACTAAAAAATATGTTATAAACTTCTTCTGTTGGAAGGCCTGTAGGGGGTATATCTTTTCCAAGTTCCCTTACTAACTTTGCTATTAACCTATATTCTGTATCTGCAACTTTTCTCAATTTGCAATTAATATAAAAAATTTTTAAAGGTATATTTTCTTTTTTTGCTACTTTAGACATATTAGCTGCTGTATATTTTACAGAAAGGGTTTTTCCAACACCTGTTTTTCCATAAATAAATAAATTAGACGGTTTTTCAAGCCTTAATGAAGGACCAAGTATACTTGCCATTTGATTTATTTGTTCATTTCTATGGGGTATTAAATCAGGAAAATATGTTGATTGTAATATTCCTTTATTATTAAATAAAGATTCTTTAGTTAAGAATTTTTCAAAAAATCCAGTTAATCCTTTTTGTACCATTTTCCACTAGAAAATAAGGTCCTTGTTTAAATTATAAAAAACCTATTATTTTGCCTGTCACCCCCTTGTTTCAAATGAAAGATATTTCAAAAAATATTATAAAAAAGTATGGGCTTATTTTTATATACTATTGTAAATTAAAATGTTTATTGGGTTATTATATTATCTTTAATAATTATTATAATATATATATAACAATATGTATATACAATAAACATATATAATAAATATATATTTTCTATATTGAAAACAAATATGGTTATTGACTATAAACATTAATAAATAAAAATTAATTTAATAAATAAATAAAAATAATATTTTTAATTTAAAATAATAAACAAGGAGTAATCGTAAATTAATCTTAAAATTATCAAATTTTGATTATTATAATTTTTTAATTTAATTTGATTAGTAATAAATAAAATATAATTATAAACATATTTTTTAATGTTTTTTAATAAAAAACGTCCATATGAAACATAGGGGTGAGTGAGTATAGTTTCCTTAGGAGATATTTTAATGTTTTTTGATTTTTTGTTACTTTTAAATAACAAAAAACGAAAGATTTATATACTAAACCTATTTATTACTATTCAATACTATATTAAATCAAATAATGATTGGGGTTTAAAATGATTGTGAAAAAAGATTTTTTAATGAAATTAAAGGATTTTGGCTTAAATAGTTATGAATCAAAGCTTTGGACAGCCCTTTTATCAAGGGGGATTTCAACAGCTGGCGAGTTAAGTGATATAGCAAATGTTCCAAGATCAAGAAGTTATGATGTTCTTGAATCACTTGAAAAGAAAGGATTTATTATAATGAAGATTGGTAAACCAATAAAATACATTGCTGTCCAGCCAGAAGAAGTTGTTGAAAGGATAAAAAAGAAGATAGAAGAAGACACAGTTTACAAAAGAAAACTTATTGACAGTATGAAATCAGCAGGAGTATTAAATGAATTAAACCTTTTATTTAAGAATGGTATTAAAATGGTTGAGCCAAATGAATTATCAGGCTCTTTGAAAGGCAGGCAAAACTCTTATAATCACCTTGAATTATTGATGAAAGAAGCTAAAAATAATATAATTCTTATGACTACAATAGAAGGTCTTGAGAGAAAACATAAATCATTTAAAAAGATATTTAAAAAACTTAATGATAAAGGTGTTAAAATAAAAATAGCTGCTCCAATAAACCCTAATTCACAAAAAATAGCTGAAGAATTATCAAAAATTGCAGAACTAAGAAACATAAACCATATACAGGCAAGGT
>Ga0307991_1002971_pt1 | contig 11230 bp, 11 predicted proteins | sample EllFjometagen131_FD_203146 | JGI IMG/M metagenome (GOLD analysis project Ga0307991, IMG submission 203146) | Marine microbial communities from Ellis Fjord, Antarctic Ocean - #131 | ecosystem: Environmental > Aquatic > Marine > Unclassified | place: Southern Ocean | collected 2014-10-08 | reverse complement strand
GGCCACATAGAGCCTTAAATAATAAAACACCTGTAGAATATAGAATAAATAATAAAAAACTCTATTTTTGATTGGCCCGAAAAAAAGGGAAGCTTACAACATGTTGACTGCTGGCTATGTCTCTGCTTCTTAAAAATGTCATATTTGGATCGTAATGTTCTTGTTGAATGTAATTCCCAATAAAATCATATTTTTTTATACCAATGGAAAATCCATATTGATTCATTACAAAATCATCGTTTTCATCATGATAGGTATATTTTACATGATTTCCAGATTCATCATACGTGTCTTGATATGATGCGATACCAATAGAATTATTAGCAATCTCTAAATCTTCATTTAAATTATAATGACCAATAGGACTACCATCTTTTCTAAAAAGCATTCCTGTAGTTTTAAATTCAAAATAACTAGAAAGATCTCGTGGTTCACCTTTTAAATTAAATCGTTTTTCAATGACCATATTTCGTTTTTTAGACCATTGATATTCAGAAGTTCCCCAGTTAGATTCCATAGGTATGCTCTCAACATCAAAGAATTCTAGCTTCGTATAATTACCTTTTTTGTCTTTTGAAAAAACCTCTTTAAAAACGGTTCTATCATTGGTAATTCTTATTCCGTTTTTATCATAATAAATTCGTGTTTCCTGATTACCTTCATAAGTAAATAGAGTTCTGTATGCACCTATAGACGCCAATGGGTGGCTTCTTTCAGTAAAATAATGATTGTTAATTATTTCTACAAGTCTGTTATTACTATCATATATAAACATATAATGTGATGTACTCTCAGCTGTACTTTTATCAATGGGATAAGTTCCCGAAAGCTGTATATATGGCGATACATGATTGTATCGTAAATGACGATAGTATTTTGTTTTAGTGGCATTTTGCGCATATATAGATACGCTTAATAAAAGTAGTATAGTGAGTTTTAAATATTTCATATCAGTGTTCTGTTTCTTAAATTAATTGTTGGCTGTAGTTTTAATAGTCTTGAATATTCTTTTCGATCAGGTTTTGAATATTCTTTGTTATTTTTTCAATATCCAAAACCCTCTATTTTAACTCCATATCAAAGGTTCGTTAAGTTCCTTTTTTGTTTTCATATTACATAAATCCTAATTGTTTCATTACAGTTGTCCTGTCGAAAACTTGAGTGTGTCCCCTAATCAAATTGTCTTTGAAATGATAAATAGTCATTCCTTTAGTATTAATGGCTTTTTTAGTTGGTGGATATCCTCCAATCATTCCAAGATTTGTTCCTGTTAGAATCCAAGTTATTGCAACGTGATTTTCTTCTTGAATTGCTGATCTGATTTCAAAATTCATATCTGGAAATGAGTTGAATGAAAACCTCAATCGCTCTTTAAATTTAGTGTGATTTAGGATTCTCCCTACCCAAGGATCAGTAGTGTCAAGATGAATGGTATATGCTGTATGAACATATTGTTCAACTTTCTCAAAACGCTGTTTATTCCAGATTTCATCCATAAATTCCCGAAGGAATGATTCTTTGTTCATTGTCTTTTTTTTAAGCCTAAAAACAGCAATTTTTCATACACGTTGTTAGCGGTTCGTTATTTTTTATTTAAGGTTTCAATTCTATCTTTATAGGAATCATCACCATTTATTTCAAAAGCTTTAGTCACAAATTTTAAAGCATTGTCATAATCGTTATTTCTTTCATAGTAATCTGCCATAGAATCGTAGGTATTGGGACTATTTGGATAAAATTCAATGGCAAGTTCGAAGTACATTTTCGCTTTTTCAGGTTGATTCATATCCATGTTCATATATCCTGACATGGTTAAAAGTTCTTCTGGATATGGAGGTTCCGAATATCCAAAATGCTCTTTGAGCTTCTCTTCTCTATATTTTATAATACCAAATAGCTCTTCTTTTGAAGTATCAAAAGAGTTTATTTTATCGGTGTTTTCCATTTGGTACCATTGAAAAACAGAAATTAAACCATCCATTATGGAAGGAAAAGCAATTGTACCATGCAGATCCTTTGGATAAAATTTCCAGTCAAAAAATAACCCGTTCTTGGTGTTTTGATTAACCAAATTCGAAAATGCAATATTAGAACGGGCAAACAAGGTTAAGTCTGTTGTATCTTGCATAACATTGTCTATTGTTATAGTTGAATCCTGCCAATTTAATTGGCCTCCTAAAGACATAAATAAAGATTTCCTTTGATAGTCATTACTTGATAGAATGTCTTGAGCTTCCTTCAATAATTTTTGGTTGTCCCAATCAAGACTTGGGTCTATAGCTAAATAGTTGGCAAATAAATAGGGATGATGAATTAGAGTGTAAATCGCAAACAAGCCACCATAAGAATGACCAATTAACGTTCGGAAATTAGTAACAGGATATTTATTTTCTACAAATGGAATTAATTCGGTCTCTATGAACTTACTAAAATTGGCCGCCTCTCCGTTTTCTTGTTCAAAGGGCATTCCGTACATCTCTATTACTTTTGATGTTGTTAAGTCACGCATTCTGTTCTTATCGTTTGAAATACCAACAAGAATCATTTCAGGCGTAAAGCCACCGCTATAGAAATTTTGAACATTGTTGACTGTGGGTAGCAGTACTTCTCCATCCAAAACATATACTACAGGGTATTTTTGGTTTTTAGTAGGGCTGTAATCCGCAGGAAGTTGCACATAAAATTTCCTATACTCTTTAAGGCTTTTGGAATATATGCTATCCAAAGCACCAACTTTTTGCAAAAACTGAATATTCTGATTGGTTTGGCCATTTACAAATTGTTGAAAGAAAAAAATTAGACCAATTGTCAATACTATTTTTAAGCTATTTGTCATTTTCTTGTTTTTAGTCATTCTTATTTTGTTTATCCTAATTGAGGCTAACGGTTAGTACATGGTACGTTTTAATACGCTATATACCTTATTGTCAGCAGTTAAATTAATCATTCATAAAATATATCAGATGCAATCATGAACCTAAATTTTTTAATTTAGAGAGGACTTATTGTATATTACAGGCATTTGTCCTTTCCACCTATTCCATAAATCATTGTCAAAAATTAGATTTGCCATAAAATGACCAACATTTATCCGGCTGGTTTTACCAGTGTCAAAAATTGCACTTCTGATTGGTGAAGGGTGTATTTCGTAATCTGTCAATTCTTCCTCATTAATTAAATTGTCTGGTCGAATAGCAGTCCACTCGATGAATTGTTGGTTTTGACCAATCGTGGTACGCAAATAATCCGCAGCATTTTCATTATCTACGTGTGGAGGCAAAATTAATCGAAGAAGTCTGATAACGCATTTTTGTCCAAGCGAAATAGGTTCATATAAGTCACGATTGCTATTACCGGTAGTATTCATTAAGACAAACTTAACTGGACTCTTTGGATTATTAGCTTTTATGGCATCACATAGTCGATGAGTAGCATCAGTTACAAGTTTTCTAGGTCGTCCATAGATACCTTTCCAATTCATGTTATGACCAAGGCATGATGCGATTGAATGACAATCAGATGCAAGTTCCATCATTTCTTTATCACTCAATTCTAAAATACTTGCAGAGATAATTTGTAACTGTTTATTGTTTTTCCACGACTCGGGTAACTTTTCAATGGATCTAACAACTATTTTAACGTTTTGTCCACGACTAAGAAGTTGCTCTACTAAATTCATTCCTGTTGCACCACTTGCACCTACTATTAGAGTTGTCATATTATTATGTTTTTAATTTATAAATTTTCTTTCATAGCTTTTCTCCAAAAGAACATTCCAAATAAAAAGGTAACTATGGCAAACATAATTCCATATTCGCCAAGCCAATATTCGGTTCCTTCAATTTTTGATGTTAATGGAGGAAATATTTTTTGAACGTATACATTACTTACAGCATGAAAAATTACTGCTGGCCATAAGCTTTTTGACTTAAAGGTGTAGTAGGTCATAATAAATGACATCGAAATTATAACGACGAAAAAAGTTGTCAATTCCAAAGAGACATTTCCACCATAGTATACTATTAATGGCCAATGCCAAGAAGCCCAAATAATTCCACTAAAAAGAGAAACACCTGTAAAAGAAAGAACCTTTCTTAATTCATAGATAAAAAACCCTCGCCACCCGATTTCTTCTCCTAAAGTAGTTGCCATTGCTCTTATAACACCTACGGTTCCTAACAAGATAACGGCTACAATTACTGCAAAAGTTGGTTTTAATGTTCCTATCCCAACTAATCCGAGTTCTTTAGCCCAATCTAAAACTATTTCTTGAGTTGGTATACCTCCTAATCCGAAAACCCAAATGAGTAAATAGGTAATAAAGACATATAAAACAGGGACAAAATAAGATAAGCGAATATATTTCCAATTACCCCAATCCCAATTTAGAGAAGAAATGGATCGTCCTTTTAATTTTAATGTGATTATGACAGCTATGGCTGGACACCACATAAGTGCGCCAATGTATATTCGAGATGGGTATAAATTAACTATGGCATAATGAAAAAGCGAACTTATAATTGTGACAATAGTTAAGAAAATGAAGATTGTTTTCCAAGCTTCTTTGCGTTCGGACACTTTTTTTAGCATTTCGGTCTTTTAGATTGGTTTTATTTAAGATGATAGGATAAGGATATTGTTACATTGCGTCTACAATAGACAAATTGGCTACAATGACTTGGCTATGAAATGGCAGATTTTCGGAGTGCCTTTCTTTCCGCGGAAAGAAAAGTGGGAACGAAAAGCCCGTGTTTCTACCGAGTGTGAACTGCCATGTTTCATTAGCCATTGTTGGCATTCCGTTATTTATTATTTTGCTGTCGTTCTTTCTCAAATTCTTCTGATCTTTTTATTTGCTCTTCTAAATTCCATTCAAAGTTGAATCTTCTTTTTAAATGCTCTGCTATGGGCCCAAGTCCTATTTTCGCTCTTCTTTTATCAATGTTAACAGGGTCATAAATAGGCCATACATTAAAACTTTTCGTTTCAGGATAATATTTCATTTGACCACCATAAATCTGAAGATCACCTCTTTCTGTTGCAATTCTGTCTTCTGCTCTTACTAAAAACCTAGGGTTCAACTGTTTTTCATTTACAGCTTTTCTCATTAAAGGGAGGTATTTAATCCTGATTTCATTGTCTGAATGTTGAATTACGGCACAAATTGCAATATTTCCTTGTTCGCCAATAATTTCTATGTCTGGCCATCCGTATTTATCAAGAATATCTCTTATTTTTTTTTCATTAACAATGTGATTTCGTTTGTATATTTCCTGATATTTATTTGCTTGTTTAGATTCTACCCCATACTCTTCTATCATAGCATCTCGCGAACGTATGGGTTCTTGCTCAGCTCTAAAAACTGTGTCTAGAACAGCAATAAGGTATTCATTATTAAGCAAACTTTCTTTTTCTGGTTGTTGCTTTTGGCTTGACTTTTTCTCTTGGGCAAAGGATGTTATTGTTAAAAAAAATAGTGGTAATACAAATTTTAATGTTTTCATTAGGAAGAATTTTATTGTAATAAAATATTTTAGTTGGGATTATAAATTTCAACTGCTTTTTTCAGGACTTTCATTTGTGTTGGGATGGAATTTCTCCTTCTGTAGGTGCTTTTAGTCTTAAAGGCTAAAACAACGTCTATTTCTGGGTAGACGGTAATATTTTGGCCTAAAGCCCCTTGAGCCGAATAAGCATTTTTAAGTCTGTAATCATTGGTGTTTTCTACTAACCACCACATGTAACCATAACCTAAATCCAGTCCATCACTTTTTAAGAGGGGTACACTTTTTTGAGCTTCTAAGAAAGAAGTACGTTGCATAGTTATTTCATTTACCCATTTTTCGGGTATGATTTGTTTCTCATTCCATTTACCTTTTCTAAGCATGAGTAAACCTATACGAGCCATATCTCTTGTTGAAAACCACATATGATAGGCAGGAAATTTTGATATCTCATAATTGCCACTTTTCCTTTGAAGAGATTTGTTCCAATCTTCCATTTGCAGAGGTATGGCAAGTTGAGATTCTATCTCATCGTAAATATTTTTGTTGGTTTCTTGCTCGAATATATATCCGGCAACATTAAAATCCCAATTACTGTATAGCCAATGAACTCCTGGGTTTACAGAACCTCTTTCAGGAGCGTAATTACGAAAATCTCCTCCGTTAGAACCGCTTAAATATACTCCCGACCGAGCAGAGATTAAGTCCTTTATTTTAGCCTTTTTCTCTATTGGAAGAAGTTCGTACACATCGTTAATGTTTAATTCTTCCAGTGTTTTGTCAAGATTTATAACACCACTTTCAACATATTTTCCGAATAGGATAGCAAGAATACTTTTTCTGCATGAAGCTATATAGCTATTTTCTTCTATATCCCCATATTCTAATACAATTTGGCCTTTATGAACAATAACCAATCCAGTAATATTGGTACTATCGATTAGATAACGTGTAAAAATGGAGCGTTCTATATCTTTCCATCCACTAAGGGAAGGATTTTCTGCTCTTGACCAACTTTTATCCGGATAAATTTGGGCTTCACTTGACCCACTTAATAGAAGTGAAGCGAAAAGTATTAGGATCAGTATTGTTTTCTGGGTCTTCATATTTCTATTTTAGATTAGATAAAATTTTGTTTAATGTTTTCTCAAGTTGAATCAATTCATCTTCGGTAAGCCCGGAAAAGGCCTTCTTTCTATTGTCAACTATTACGGGGGCTAATTTGTTTAATACCTCTTTTCCTTTGGAGGTAATTTCGATTTTAAATCTTCTACGATCCTCATCATTCATTGATCTTTTGATAAATTTTTTATTGACCATAATATTGATCATCCGAGTTAGAGATGCGTTATCTTTAAAAACTAATTCCGCTATTTCCGTTTGATTTAATTCAGGATAATCATTAATATATTGTAGGATTAATTTTTGATCGATGGTAATATCATCAACCACTTTTGAAAAATTACTATTTGCGAATTTTCTATAGCTCTTTATGGTTTTCTCAATAATATAAAAAACTGTTTTCGATGGAACTCTCATATTGTTTATATTTGATGTGAATATATTTGATGCAAATATAATTGATATATCAACAATAACAAATTAAATCTAATATTTTTAGAAAATTATTCATTTGGGAAGTGATTTTGATTATGAAAGTTAAGATTTAGGTAATTTTTTCAGCGTGGAAAATGTCGGAGATTTTTCCGTTTAAGAAACCCCAATATAGTAAAAGTGTGAGGAATTTCCGACAGGAAATTCAGAAGCAATTAACTACACACATTGTTATATGTTTTTGTATTATTAGCAACCAAAATACTCAAATTTCATTATAAAGAATCCCCTGACATTTCATTTCTTATCTTAAGTCAATGCATAAGTTTCTTTTGAGAGCCACTTTTGCATAAAATAAAAACTTAAAAAAAATGATACAATCAAAACTTCAAACTCAAGGAAAGACGTATTCGAAATTAGCTGGTCTTTTATATCTTATTATTGCCATTATAGGTGGATTTAGTATAGGTTATATGCCAGGCGAAATTGTTGCCGAAGGAAATGCAGTGCTTACGTTTCAGAATTTATTGAATCACCAAGAATTATTCAGATGGGGCATTGCCGGTGATATCGCTGTAATGGTTCTAGAAATTCTGCTTACCGTGATGCTTTATCAACTTTTTAAATCAGCTAGCAATACAGGAATGACCATTGCTACTTATTCCAGACTTGCAATGGCCGTAATCATGGGCATGAATCTTATTAATTATATGATTCCTGCAATAATTATGACTCAGCCTGAATACCTCAGTGTATTTAGTTCAGCTGAGTTGGAATCTCTGACTCTTCTTTTTTTTAAAGCTCATAAGTATGGGGAGATGGCTTGGCAGATTTTCTTTTCTATTCATCTTTTCACGCTTGGTTATGTCATACGTAAATCGGGCAAAACCCCCAAATGGTTGGGCGTTATAATGCTGATAGGAGGTGTTGGATATGCAGGAGATAGCTTTATTCAGTTCACATTAATCAATTCAGAGATACTTTCTGTGTTATTTTCATCTTTGCTCGTTTTGGCTGTAATTGCTGAATTTTGGTTCGCTTTTTGGCTTTTGATTAAGGGGATAAAGAATACAGCTATGATTTAAACACGTTCATTTGTTTTTACTATAGGCTCGCTTTTTAATTCGACTTAGCGATTCAGGAGTCACGCCAAGATAACTCGCGATTTGATGTTGTGGAACTCGATTCATCAAGCCAGGATTATTCTCCATTAAGTCTGAAAAGCGTTCTTCGGGAGAGGAGGTCATGAAAGTGGCCATTCTCTCCTGAAGTGCTCCAGCATCCTTTTCAACTTCGTTTGTTATAAATTCTGTTAGTCTTGGTATACGTTCGCTCATTTGATCAACTAAAGATTGATTACCAACTGTCAGGAGGCAATCCTCAGAACATTCCAAAAAATGCTTAGAAGGAACTTGATTAGTATAGCTTGAAAAAGAGTTGACAGATTGACCTTCTGTAAAAAATGCTGTGGTTTTTTCCAAACCATCTTTTATGTAGAATTCTCTTACACAACCCCTTACTACAGCATAGCAATTTTTTGAGATACTTCCTTCTTTTAGTAAGATACTTCCTTTTTTGAACTCTCGCAGTAAAGTGTTTTCAACTATAATTTCAGTTTCTTCAGCATTTAAAAAAGGAAAATTGGATATAAATGATCTAAACTCGTTTTTCATCATTTCGATTTAATCTTGACTAACGCTTTTATGAGTTGCTTTATCTAATTATTTACAATTTCATTTCTCAACTCAATTAACACCAAATCTACGCGAAAAAAGTTAGCCTGAGAAATTACTGGCAGTTCTCTGAGAAAAGGGGGATGACATATAAAGTTGACAATAAACGAAGGCGAGAAGTTTCAAGTTTGATTTCAATTTGTTAATTGTCTTAAAGTTATAATTATTTTGTCCTTGACAAACTGCTTTGAGCGCTTACTTTTATTGTGTGTTGAACTAAATCCCTACGGGATAGCTTTTTTCAAAGGAACTCTCTGCATCGGTTTACTTAAGATACTGTGAAAGAAAGCATTCTGTTTAAATCGATCCGTTTTTTTTCTTTACTCACAAAGGTTAATAGTTCAATTCAAATTCTTATATTTACTTTTTACAGCTCTTTTGAAGTGCTGTTACCAAGTGCCATAACTCCCTGAAAACCAATAGGATAAATCAAAAAACCGTCAATAAGTACATAGGCATTAAATCCAACAGTATTGCCGGGATGTAGTTCAACACCGACTCATCGCTGGTTCCGAAAGCTTTCGGAATGCAGGCCGCTATGAGTCCTACTTATTAGCTGACGTTTATTCATTCCATCTTATTATTGTATTTCCAATTTCTTTTCCGATATTATTCAAAATGGACAGGTGTTTTTGATTATTTATTATTTTTTTTGTAGTTTTTTTATTTTTAGAAATAGGCAAATTTGCATATTCTATAACTTTAGTGGGTTCTAATTGTTCGTCCATTTCTCCTATGAAAATTGCAATAGGTTCTGTTATTTTCTGAAATTCTTTGCTTGGATTATTTGGAGTTAAAACCAATGACATATTCACTGTTATAGAAGTCAATATCAAAGGGTTTTCATTAATTATTTTTTTAGGATAATTAAAAAATACTACAGGGGAATGTTGCATTAATAAGCCTTGTGATATACCATTTATGACAAATTTCCAAATTTTTACTGTTGCAAATGGTATTCGATTTTCCCTTTCAGTATCAGATTTATATCCTAGCTCAGGTGAAATAAAGAAATAACCAGTCACAGACTCTTTTTTGTTCCAATTGCTGTAATTTAATACCAAACCACCACCAGAAGAATGGCCTCCTAAATAAACGGGCAAGCTATTTTCTTCTTTTGCAATTTGAATAATTTGACTTATATCTTTATAAACGCTTTTAATACTCGGACAGTCACCTCTCCTTCCTTCGGACAAACCATGTCCTCTAATATCAATTAAAATTGTTTCGATTGAAAAACTGTCCATTAAGGTCTGAGCCAAATTAAAATAGCCTAATTTACTGTGTGCGCCACCTCCATGAATAAAAATCAATTTTGCAATAGTTGGTTTTTTAGGGATGAATTGGTAATAATTGATTTTTGTTCCATCGTAACTTTCGAATTGCTTTGGCGTTACAGTAATATTTTGACGATTACTTTTTATTTCTTCAAACGAAAAAGCATGTTGATTTTCTTGTGCCAAAATATTTAGTGTCAACACACTAATTATAAATAATATTATTGAGGTGTTCAAATAATTTATTCGTACTTATTATTCACAATCGCGTATAAAAACCTCTACTTTTATTCAACTTAAACCCCTTTTGTATTTTGTCCTATAAGTCAATTATGTAAAATAGCGCAAAAAAAGTTGACAAGACCGAACAAAACCGAACACATATCCATAAAAAAGGAAAAAATGGACAATAATGAACACATTTACATAAAAAAGGAAAAAACCGAACACTACAGGACACCTAAAAAAAGGAAAAAAATCAATGTTTTTTGAACTGGTTGCCCAAATTTAAAAGAAAAAAACCGCAAACAATTAAATATTAATCGTTTACGGTTTAAAGATGTACCCGGAGCCGGGGTCGAACCGGCACGAGTGTTACCTCATTGGTGTTTGAGACCAACGCGTCTACCAATTCCGCCATCCGGGCTCATTTTCATTCGCCGTCTATCGGGAGCTCCTCAGTCTTGCGACTGATTCGGTTCCGCCATCCGGGCTGAATTTGAGCTGCAAAGATAGTTTTTTTTTAAATATTCCAAACATAAATTTATTTGGCATTCCCGAAAAAACAAACTAATTTTGCCGCCGATTAAAGCAGTTACCAAAAGCCGAAAAATAATGGAAGGAAATGTATCTATTTTCAGCGGAAGAGCCACAAAATACTTAGCAGAAGATATTGCGAAAGCATATGGTCAGCCTCTTGGGGAAAGCTCAATTTCGCTTTTTTCCGATGGTGAATTCCAACCTTCTTATCATCATTCTATAAGAGGGAATACTGTTTTTATTATTCAGTCGACCTTTTCCCCTACCGACAATCTGTTTGAGCTATTGCTGATGATTGATGCCGCCAAGCGTGCTTCAGCAAAAAAAGTAGTGGCTGTAATTCCTTATTTTGGATTTGCGCGTCAGGATAGAAAAGACAAACCCAGAGTATCAATTGGCGCTA
>Ga0307991_1002970_pt1 | contig 11231 bp, 10 predicted proteins | sample EllFjometagen131_FD_203146 | JGI IMG/M metagenome (GOLD analysis project Ga0307991, IMG submission 203146) | Marine microbial communities from Ellis Fjord, Antarctic Ocean - #131 | ecosystem: Environmental > Aquatic > Marine > Unclassified | place: Southern Ocean | collected 2014-10-08 | reverse complement strand
ATATTTCTATAAACTCATCACAGAGACAAAAGAATACAGCAGGAAAATGCTATTGGTGAAATAGCATTTAGCTCCGATCTGTTTTGGGAGAAGCAACTATTTCATTTTGGTGAAATAGGTATTTACGGACTTGACTTCACGGGAATAAAATGACAGTGGAGTTAAGAACGAAACTTCGGAAAGCAAGAACTTTCAGAAATCTACTTTGGGTTATTCTTCCTTAAGAGAGTAACGTGCAAGACTCGTCAGAATGACGACCATTTCAAATTCCTAATTTTCATTTCTTCCTTCTTTTCTTCCAAAAGTGTTCTGCATAATGAATCCAGATTGTCTTTCTGCCTGCCAAGCCGGAGTTGTACGTAGGCTGGAGGAAATCTTAGAAGAATGTCTCACGAAGAATCACATTATAAGAAGAGATACTTCCAAAGAAGAAAATCCAAGTTTCATTCAGCCTTCGCAAGTTTTAACTGGCAGGCAAGTAACGGAAATGATCTATTTTGTTTTAATTCATTATTTTTTTTATTATTATGAATAATAATAATATTTGACAAAAAAAATTGTAAAATATCAAATTGTAATTGCTTATGTCTATTTAGTTATTTATAATTGATATTTACAAGTTATTAAATGAAAGAGGAGGACTCATGAAAAAATTTATTTATTTCGTAATTTTTATTCTAATTTCTTTCAGCTTATTGGCTGCACCATCATTAATGATCACAGAACCACCTGTAACTAGCCAATATCCTTGGACCGGACCAGTACAGGATCCTGATGCAATTAAAGGGCAATGGTTCAAAGACAATTTAACCGGTGCAGAAACCTATCGAACCCACGAGTTTTATGATAATGTGGAAAGTGATACTTTGCACTTTGGCGGTGGTTTTAGCTCTTACACGGCTATTCATGGATTTGTTTTCAGTATAATTACTGATCCTTCAGGTGCAATAACATCTTTTGTTATATCAGCAACTATCAAAAATGATACACCGGCTTTATCACCATGGGCAGATGGATTTAACAGTCACGATGAAGCATTAGCAACTGATAATCAATATGAAGGTACATTATTTTATACCAAGCTAACAGCTGAATTTGCTCTTTCTGGTGGTGGAGCAGTGCCGATAGCATGGACACCTCCTTATATGTATAATGATTGGCCAGATATTTATGCAGAAGATCATGATCAACTTGCCTGGTATTGCTGGACACCTGGTAATACGTGGGAAGATCCACCATTGACACCATATGGAGGTTACTTTGTTCCAACCTGGGATTTTGGAAATATCGCATCAGGGGGATCTGCTCAATTATTTTTACATTTTACTGTTGCTGGAATAGGTATTGTGCCTGAAATGGATCCTCGTTTTTCTATAATAATGGAAAGTTTAACTGCAGGTGATGCGTCAGATATCTTCTTAAATAGGACAACATCTTTAAAAATAAGTACTTGGATGGATGATCTTTCACTTGATACAGGTATTCCATATCCTGATTTCCCACTCAGGGGAAGTGATGTTTCTGTTTTCCATAATGATAATGATGATCCACCTTTACCTGTTGAATTATCTTCATTTTATGGAAATTATATAAATGGCACGCCAACTCTTTACTGGACAACTGAATCTGAGATTGATAATGCTTATTGGAATGTATATCGAGGAACAAATAATAACTTTACAGAAGCGATACATCTTAATGCAAATTATCCGGTTGCAGGAAATGGAACAACCAATGAAATTTCAGAATATGTTTATGTAGATGTTGTACCTGTTGTGCAAAATACTACTTACTGGTATTGGATAGAGAGTGTCTCAGAAGATGGTGAAACGGAAGTTCAAATACCTATCACACTTGAAATTCCTTATGAGAATAATCCGAATGTGCCGGATACTTATGGTCTGCATCAGAATTTCCCTAATCCATTCAATCCGAGTACATTGATAAGTTTTGCTTTGAAAGAAGAGAGTGATGTTGAGCTTATCATCTATAATGTAAAAGGTGAGAAAATTAAAACAATATTCAACGAACACGTTAATGCAGATGAAATTACATCTGCTGTCTGGAATGGTAAAGATGCCAATGACAAAGATGTAGCCTCCGGAGTTTACTTCTATAAACTGATCACAAACACAAAAGAATATCAGAAGAAAATGCTATTGGTGAAATAGCATTTAGCTCCGATCTGTTTTGGGAGGAGCAACTATTTCATATTAGTTAAATAGTCGGACTTGACTTCACGGAAATGAAATGACAGTGGAGTTAAGAACGAAGGAAGAGATTTCGGAAAGATAACACAAAGCTTTTAACCCGTGAAATTCGAAGAATATTTCACTAGGTCTGTCTTTGTGAAATAAGATAAACCATTGCCCCTTCAGTTAAAACTGAGGGGGCAATTTTCTTATTATTAAGTGATAAGGTGCTGCATAATGGAACAATGTTGTCTTTCTGCCTGCCAAGCCGGAGTTGTACGTAGGCTGGAGGAAATCTTCGAAGAATTTTCTCACGAAGAAACTCATTATAAGCAGAGATTCTTCAAAAAAAAATATGCAAGATTCGCCAGGATGACAAAAACTCTCTATTATGTAGGACTCTTTATTAAGTCATCAATCATGAGGTTGTTAACCATATGAAAAAAAATACTTGTCATTATATCTTTAAATTTAGAATCTACCATTGTATTTTATATGTGGAGTGTGTATGAGAAAAAGGTGTCTTGTGGTTACAGGTGGTGGTGATTGTCCCGGCTTAAATGCTGTTATCAGGGCAATCGTTAAAAGGGCATCAAAAGAGCAAGATTGGAAAATCATTGGCAGCAGAGATGCCTTTAACGGTGTTTTGCGTGAGCCAATGGAGATCGTAGAACTTGATAATTCTACAGTTGCTGGAATTCATGTGCGCGGTGGAACCATTTTAGGAACAACGAACAAAGGTGGTCCATTTGCCTGGGCAGTTAAAGATAATAATGATAATTGGAAGGAAGAAGATCATTCTGCGGAAATGTTGAGGAAATTAGAATTCCTTAATGTTCACGCTGTTATCAATATCGGTGGCGATGGTTCGCAAAAAATATCTCAGCAACTTTTTGAAATGGGCTGCAATATAATAGGCGTTCCTAAAACTATCGATAATGATCTAGGGTTTACTGACATAACTTTTGGGTTTCCCACAGCTGTAGAAATTGCAACGGATGCAGTAGATAAACTTGTTACAACTGCAGAAAGCCATAACCGCATAATAATTTTGGAAGTTATGGGAAGAGATGCAGGATGGATAGCTTTACATGCTGCTGTAGCGGGTGGGGCAGAGGTTTGCCTGATCCCGGAAATACCTTATGACATCCAAAAAATTATCAAACGCATTAATAAGAGAATTCATAACTCACGTGGATTTGTTAACATAGTAATTTCAGAAGGCGCTTATCCTCTTGATGGAACACATCAATACCAAAATAATGATGAAATTGGTAACCATAATCAACGTTTGGGAGGAGCCGGTAATCGTTTAATGCATGAGTTAAAGGAGAATGGTATTGCCACAGATATAAGAGTAACAACACTTGGACATTTACAAAGAGGTGGTAAGCCAATTGCTTATGATAGGATATTAGCAACAAAATTTGGTGTAAAGGCATTTGAAATGGTTTTAGAAAAAGAATTTGGCAAGATGGCAGCACTCCATAATGGCAAATTGATTTCTGTTCCTATTTGCGAAGTAATAGAAAAATATAATTATGTAGATTTGAATTCAGATTTAGTAAAAACAGCCAGAGATATTGATATAAGTTTTGGTGATTAAGTTAATAGTTAACTGTCATCCTGAGCTCTTCGACTTCACTCAGGATAGGCTTGTCGAAGGAGAAAAAAGGATCAAGATGTATTCTTCACACTTCGATGAACTTTCATCCTCCAAAGTTCTACGGAGAACGGGCAGTGTGACATAAGAGTTAAATAATTAATTGTAGGGAGATTTAATGGCAAAAGATAAAGTTGCGATCTTAACGGCTGGAGGACTGGCTCCCTGCCTTTCTTCATCAATTGGAAGATTGATCGTACAATATACGAAGTTTGTTCCTGATGTAGAGATCATTGGCTATCTGAATGGATATAAGGGACTGTTAGAAGGAAATTCGATCAAAATCCCGAATAATGTAAGACATTCAGCAGAATTACTCTATAAATTCGGTGGAAGTGTTTTGGGAAACAGTCGCGTTAAGCTAACAAATATTGAAGACTGTGTGAAAAAAGGTTATGTAAAAAAAGGTGAAAATCCGATGCAAATTGCAGCAGAGCAACTCACCAAAGACGGCATCACAATACTTCATACAATAGGTGGCGATGACACAAATATTACAGCTGCGGAACTAGCTGGTTATCTTGCTTTGAATGGATATAAATTAATTGTTGTAGGCATACCCAAAACAGTTGATAATGATATAATTCCAATCACACAAAGTCTGGGAGCATGGACCGCAGCAGAACAGGGAGCAATGTTTTTTGAGAATGTTGTAAATGAGAATACAACCAGTTCTCGTCAATTGATCATACACGAAGTAATGGGTAGGAATTGCGGCTGGCTTACAGCAGCTACAGCTTATGAATACCGGAAGAAGCTTGAAAAGAAAGCTTTCCTGCCGGATATAAGATTAGGCAAAGAACGCTGGGATATAGACGCAGTATTCATCCCTGAAATGACGCTCGATCTTCCAAAAGAGATGGAAAGATTATCGAAATTAATGGATGAAAAAGATTGTGTTAATATATTCTTGAGTGAAGGAGCTGGTGTGGGTACAATTGTTTCAGAGATGGAATCAAATGGAGAAGAGGTGAGAAGAGATGCCTTTGATCATGTACGTTTAGATGAATTGAATCCAGGGCATTGGTTTGCGAAGAAATTTTCCAAATTACTAAGAGCAGATAAAACATTGGTTCAAAAAAGTGGTTATTTTGCAAGATCTTCAGCTCCAAATGATAAAGATCTGGAATTAATTATAGCTTCAATTGATCTGGCTGTAAAAGTAGCTTTAAATGGTCAAAGTGGCGTTATTGGTCAGGACGAGGATGCAAATGATAAGTTGAGCTTGATAGATTTTTCTCGGATTCAAGGTGGAAAACCTTTTGATATTTCTCAAGAGTGGTTCCAAAATATGCTGAAAGAAATTGGGCAAATTAGATAATTAAGGAATGGGTGAAAAGATGAAAATTAGATTTAAAGATGTAAGTTCTGGAATAGTAGAAGCTCGTGCAGTTATTGAAATGATTCCGGGTGTTTATATTAATGAAGTTACTATTCTGAACAAAGATGGAGATATTATTATTGAACTTCCCCAGAAAAGTTTCAAGGGAAAAGATGATAGAATGCATTATTTGAATATTCTTACTTTTGAAAATGAAAATAAAGAAACTTTATGGATTATGGATGTTAAAGAAGAATATCTTGCATGGCGTAAGAATAATAAAAGAGTTTTAGTTTACGAAGGATAGATATATTAATAATATCATAGTAGGGAATTTAATAATTCCAGCCATTTATTTCCTATAAAATATGAGTAAAAACGAAAGAGTGTTTCTTATTGGTGTAACTTGGGGAGATGAATCTACTGAGCATTTTAATGAGTCAATGGAAGTATTACGCCAGCTGGCTAATACTGCTGGTTGCGAAGTTATTGATACATTTCATCAAGCATTAAGAAGACCAAATACATCAATTTATGTAGGCAAAGGAAAGCTTCGGGAAATTAAAAATACTGCTGCTAATTCACATATTCATACACTTATTTTCAATAACAATCTATCACCTTCTCAATCGCGTAATATTTCAGATATTTCTGGCTGTAACGTGGTTGATAGAACAGAGATAATCTTAGATATTTTTGCCAGTCATGCTAGAACAAAACAATCAAGATTACAAGTTGAACTTGCTCAATTGGAATATGCGTATACTAAACTAAAGAGAAAGTGGAAACATCTTTCAAGGATTCAGGGTGGTATTGGATTTCGCGGTCCGGGAGAAACACAAATAGAAGTTGATAGACGGGAGATTCGCAAAAAAACAATTGTCCTCAAAAAGAAGATAAAAAACATTGAACAAATATCTTTGACTAAGAGAAATAAACGAAAAAACATAACTTCCATTGCGCTGGTTGGCTATACAAATGCCGGTAAGTCTACTTTATTCAATAAACTAACTGATGAGAACCGTTATACTGCGGATCAACTTTTTGCAACTTTAGATTCCAAAACCCGAGCTTTAGACACTGAATCTAACGAAAAACTTGTAATTACGGATACTATTGGGTTTATTCGTAAACTTCCTCATAAACTTGTTTCCTCTTTTAATTCTACATTGTTGGAAGTTCTGGAAGCTGATCTACTGTTGCACATAGTTGATGTGTCGTATCCTAATCTATTTGAATTAATGGAAGCAGTCGAGAAGGTTCTTCAGGACATCAAAGTTGAAAAAAAGAATATTCTCATTGTGTTTAATAAAACCGATAAAATATATGGAAACCACTTTTTATTTACTAAGAAAAAATTGATTAATAAATATCCAGATAGTGTCTTTATTTCTGCAAAAACAGGTGAAGGAATTGATCAATTATATTCTAAGATCGAAGAATTTTTACAAAGATCTAAGAAATGTGTCGACCTGGAAATTCCTTTTGAGATGCAGAACTTAATGTCTTTTCTGCAGAATAATGCAGAAATAATTGAAAGTAAGTATAATAAAACAACAAATTCTCATACTCTTAAATTAAAAATTAGTAGACAATTATTAGATGGAATTAAAAAACAAATAGAAGATTTTAATTTATTGAAATTTATTAATAATAATAATATATATATAAAATAAAAAGGAGAATTAAAATGGTGAGTGACTTACAGAACATTCTTTCGGACGCTTCCAAAGGGATGAAAAAATCTGCAATACGTGAACTTCTCAAACTTACAAAAGATCCTGAAATAATTTCATTTGCAGGAGGATTACCTGCACCTGAAACTTTCCCGATCGAAGAACTTATAGAGATCACAACAGAAGTATTGCGTGAAGACGGAGAGAAAGCGTTGCAGTATGGTTCAACAGAAGGAGATGACAGATTACGTGAATTGATTGCAGAGAATTATATTCAAGAAGGATTCAAAATTACTAAAGATAATATTTGCATTACCACTGCTTCACAGCAGGGACTTGATCTGCTTGGTAAAGTTTTCATCAATCGTGGCGATAAAGTTCTTGTGGGTCTTCCTTCCTATTTGGGTGGATTGCAAGCATTCAATGCCTATGGTGCTGATATGATCGGGATTAAATTTGATAATTATGGAATGCGTTCCGATAAAGTGGAAGAAGTTCTATCCGAACTAAAAGCAAAAGGTGAAAAACCAAAATTCATCTATATTATTCCGGATTTTCAGAATCCAGCAGGTGTAACTATGCCGGAATTCCGGCGTGAAGAGATCATAAGTATTTCTAAAAAGTATGGAGTTCTTATCGTGGAAGATAGCCCTTACAAACACATCCGTTTTGAAGGAAAAGATCAGAAAAGTTTATTTGCTCTTGATGATGAAGGAAATGTGATAAATCTTGGTACTTTTTCCAAGATATTCGTTCCTGGATTTAGAATTGGCTGGGTAATTGCCGATAAAAATATTGTTGATAAATTTGTTTTGGCTAAGCAAGGGACAGATCTCTGTACGTCTCCCTTTGTTCAGAAAATTGCTGCAAGATATATTGAGAAAGGTTACTTTGATACAAATCTCAAAAAAACTATTAAGCTTTATAAAGAGAAGAAAGATATAATGATGAGAGCTTTTGAAAAATATATGCCCGAAGGTGTTACTTGGACAAAACCGGAAGGTGGATTATTCTTATTCATTACTTTACCCGAATATATGGATTCAGAAGTCCTTTTTAAAAAAGCAATTAAAAAGAAGGTTGCCTTTGTAATTGGTCAAGCTTTCCACTGTAATGGTAAGGGTCTGAACACAATGCGGATAAATTTCTCATATGCTTCCAAAGAGCAGAACGAGATCGGTGTGAAACGGTTGGCTGAAGTAATTAGATCTGAAATGAATTAGATATAAAAAAACAATAATTTAGGAGAAGTCGATATGACTTCTCCTTTTTTAGAAATTGCCGGAGTAATTTGTGAGTGAATTCAATGTAGCTGTAGTTGGTGCAACCGGAGCTGTTGGTAGAGAAATGGTAAAGATCCTGGAAGAACGGGAATTTCCCATTAAAGATCTTGTCCTTTTAGCTTCGGAACGATCAGTCGGTGAAACTATCAGTTTCAAGAAAAAGGAATTTAAAGTTCAGGAACTGAATACAAATAGTTTTGAAGATATTGATATTGCACTGTTCAGTGCCGGTAGTGCAGTAAGTATGAAATTTGCTCCGATCGCAGCTAAGAATGGTACTATTGTTATAGATAACAGCAGTGCTTTTAGAATGGATTCGCATGTACCATTAGTAGTACCGGAAGTTAACCCTGGTGATGTGAAAAAGCACAATGGAATTATTGCTAATCCAAATTGTTCTACAATTCAAATGGTAGTCGCGCTTAAACCAGTATTAGATGAAGTTGGAATAAACAGGATAATTGTGTCAACTTATCAAGCAGTCTCGGGCACAGGGAAAGCTGCAATTGATGAATTAGAAGAGCAGTCATCTCAAATCTTAAATAAAAAAAAACTAATTCGCAAAGTATATCCTCATCAGATCGCTTTTAATATCCTGCCGCATATTGATAAATTCGAGAATAACGGATATACTAAAGAAGAGATGAAGCTTATTCATGAAACTAAGAAGATATTAGGAAATAATAAGATTAAAATAACCGCAACTGCAGTTCGTGTTCCTGTTTTTTATGGTCATTCAGAATCTATTTATTTAGAGACCCAAAAACGTATTTTGATAAAGAAATTAAAAGATATTTATATTAAAACTAAAGGTATCAAACTAGTTGATGATATTGCTAATGATAAATATCCATTAGCAATTATGAGTGAGACCTATGATGATGTAATGATTGGTAGATTACGAAAAGATCTATCTGAGCCAAATGGAATTAATATGTGGATCGTTGCAAATAATTTGCGTAAAGGTGCAGCACTTAATGCTGTTCAAATTGCAGAATTGTTAATTTAGGTATTTATGAAAATTGTAATCCAGAAATTTGGTGGAACTTCATTACAAAATGCAGAGATTAGAAACAAAGCTGCTGAGCATATTGCAACCGCTATGAAAGATGGATTTTCTCCTGTTGTAGTTGTATCTGCAATGGGTAGGAAAGGTGATCCTTACGCCACAGATACATTATTACAATCAGCAACTTCAATATTTAAAAATATCTCTCCCCGCGAAAAAGATTTGATCATGTCATGTGGTGAACTAATATCTGCTGTAGCTATGGTGCAAACATTAAAGCGTAAAAATATTGATGCAGTTGCATTAAATGGAATGCAGGCTGGTATTATCACGGATAACAATTATAATCAGGCAACCATACAGAAAATAGTTCCCGACAATATATTAAATGTACTTGATAATAATAAGATCCCAGTTATAACTGGATTTCAAGGAATAAGTGAGAATGGTGAAATAACAACATTCGGCAGAGGTGGCAGCGATACAACTGCCAGTATTTTGGCTGCTGCATTAAAAGCTGAACACATAGAAATATATTCGGATGTTGAAGGCATATTAACTGCTGATCCACGTCAAATTACCGGTGCTATAAACATACCTGAAAGTAGCTATATAGAAGCTGTGGAGATGGCGAATAAGGGTGCAAATGTTATCCATCCTCAAGCTGTCTCGATAGCTTCCCAATATAAAATTCCCATTAAGCTATTTTCAACTTCTAATAATGTGAAATCAACTATTATCTTTGAAATGAAAAATGATAAGCCTGTTACTGGAATAACCAGTAAAACAAATATTATCTTAGCACGGATATTTCCTAAAAAAAACAACATTCACAAAACCGGATTAAGCATTTTTCAAACTCTTGCACAGCAGAATATCAGCGTAGATTTTATTGATATAACTCCAGAATTGATATCATTTATTATTGAAGAAGATCTGGAAGATAAATTCATTAAAATATTAGAACAAAATAATTATGTATTTGAAACAGAAAAAGAATTTTCAAAGATATCTGTTGTGGGCTCTGGAATGACAGGAATGCCAGGTGTAATGGGGAAGATCGTGAAAGCTTTAAGTTCCAAAGACATCATGATCTATGAATGTACAGACTCTTATACAACAATTTCATGTCTTGTAAAAAGTATCGACGAAATAATGGCAATCACAGCTTTACACAAAGAATTTAAATTAGGAAGTAAATAATGTTAAGAAAATTAATAATAACAATTATCTTGATTACAATATTTGTTGGATTAAATACAGAGATTAGTAAAACACAAAATAATATGAATCTGATATTTTTGCGTGAATTAGATTCAAATTTACTAGAAACGATCAAGATCATGGATGTGTATAATCAAGTTGTAAATAATATTTCATATGATGTTTTAGGAATTGAACATTATCAGAAATTTTTGATGGAAATGACTATGATCTGCATGAATTTGAGAAATGATATTTCCAGTTCTGTCGAATTGAATTCTGAACAGCGGGAAATATTTGTTAATGAGTTGATCAATTCATTAAAACCTGATGTGAAAAGCATAACCGGACAAATTACAGAAGAACAGGATATGCAGGGGAAACAATTCAATAAATTAATTATTCAAAAGATCAATAATCATTTAAAAGAAATAAGAAAAGAGATAATTATTCAAGAAGAAATGATAATTGAAAGTAAAACTTTTGACCAGTATTTTTTTCATCTTCATTCACAGCAGTTTATTTATCAACTTGTTTTGAATTTTTTAAAACCTTCAGATTATCTAAGTAGATCAAACAGAGCATTCATTATTCGTGTCGCATCTGAAATTGAATATAACATATTAAACTCTCCAGAACCAGCAAAATAATGAAAATATTATTAACGGTACTTACATTCATTTTGGGTGCAGCAGCTGGTTATTTATACTATAAACTTATTGGCTGCAGAAGTGGTGGTTGACCAATGACATCTAACGTTTGGTTAAACGTTTTAATCGGTGCAATATTTGGATATTTACTGCTTTCGCCAGTTATAGATAAATTATTAAAGTAGTATGAAAACAGAAGTGAAACTTATCTTTCATCCTACACTTGGTAAGATT
>Ga0307991_1002969_pt1 | contig 11232 bp, 7 predicted proteins | sample EllFjometagen131_FD_203146 | JGI IMG/M metagenome (GOLD analysis project Ga0307991, IMG submission 203146) | Marine microbial communities from Ellis Fjord, Antarctic Ocean - #131 | ecosystem: Environmental > Aquatic > Marine > Unclassified | place: Southern Ocean | collected 2014-10-08 | reverse complement strand
ACAAAAAAAGAATACTCTACATTTGATATTATTGGATAAGATCTGTATTATTGTTAAAAATGTTTATATTGATCTTTCCAAATTAAGTAAATATTTTTTTATTTCCAAACCACCGGTAAAACCACCAATTGAATTATCTTTTTTAATAACTCTATGACAGGGAATAATAATTGGAATTGGATTTTTTCCAGTTGCATTTCCAACCGCTCTACTTGATAGAGGATTATCTATTATCTTAGCAATTTCAGAATAACTTTTTGTAGTACCATAAGGAATGTTTTTTATAACATATAATACTGATTTTTGAAACTCACTACAAAACAATTTTATTGGAATAGAAAATTTAGTTCTTCCTTTATTAAAATATTCATTCAGCTGATTTATTACTTTATAAATAACAGGATAATTACCTTTATATTCGTGGGTTAGATATTTATCCTTAAATTGATCAAATCGAGAATATTTTAATTTTCCAAAAGTTAAAAATAAAAGGTATTCTTTTGAACAAATAAAATTAAGCTCACCAATTGGAGAGCTTAATTTTGAAATTGAGTATTCCATTTATAAATAATTTTTAAAATGAATTGTTATCTTAATCTTTTTTTACTTTTTGTAGTATTTATTTTGTCTTGCCAATAAATTAATAGTGGTGCTGCAACAAATGCAGAAGAATAAGTTCCGACTACTACACCAATTAACATAGCAATTGCAAATCCGAAAAGAGTTTCACCACCATATATAACTAAAACAAAGACAACAAGAAATGTAGTCAGAGAAGTAATAATTGTACGAGATAACGATTGATTGATGCTTAAATTAATAATTTCTAGAAATGATTTTGTATTTCTGTAAGCAGCTCTATCTTCTCTAATTCTATCATATACAACAATTGTATCATTCAATGAATATCCTACAATGGTAAGGAATGCAGCTAATACAGGCATGGATATTTCCCATTGAAATATGGAAAAAATTCCCAATGTAATAAGTATATCGTGAAATAAGGCAATAATGGCTCCAACGGCAAATTTAAATTCAAATCTAATACTGATATAGAGCAATACTAATAACATTGAAACAAAAATTGCCAATATTCCAGATGTTCTAAGTTCTCCACCAATTTTAGGACCAACTTTATCAACTCGCCTTACTTCAAATTTTTTATCTTTTAAGTCATCTTTGATTTTTCCAATTATTATATTTTTTGTACCAAAGGATTTAACTCTTATCATATATTCATTTTCGGCACTCTTTTGTATAACAGGCGTTCCTAATTCTGGGTTTTTTAATAAATCTCGCAATTCCCCTGCTGTTGTTTTATTTGCGAATTTTAATTGTATCAAAGTACCGCCCTCAAAATCAATTCCGTAATGCAGTCCCTGGATTAAAATACTTACTATTCCAATTAATATAATGACAGTAGAAATTATTGTTGCGATTTTTCTCTTTCCTATAATATCATAATTTGGATTTTTAAAAAATTGTATCAATTTATACTCCTATTAATTTTATATACTTAATTTTTTTATAATTTTGCGAGTTGTAATGGTTGTAAAAATAGTTTTTGAAATGAAATATCCCGATACGAAATTGAAAATAATGCCCCAAAAAAGAACTACTGCAAAACCTTTGATTGGGCCTGTTCCAAACTGCCATAAAACTAAAGCGGCAATTAAAGTAGTTAAATTTGCATCTAAGATCGTGATAAAAGCTCTATTATAACCATTTTCTACTGACGAACGAACTGTTTTCCCTTTTTTATATTCTTCACGAATTCTTTCAAAAATCAACACATTTGCATCGACAGACATTCCCATCGTGAGAACAAGTCCAGCAATTCCGGGAAGTGTTAATGTTGCACCCAAGAATGCTAATATTGATAAAACAAATATAATATTTAACACCAAGGTAAAGAAAGCAATTAGACCTGATCCTTTGTAATAGAATACAATAAAAATAATAATTACAAATAGACCGATCAATACACTCATCGTACCTTTTCTAATAGAATCAGCTCCGAGTGAAGCACCAATTGTTCTTTCTTCAATAATATCAAGAGGAGCGGGTAATGCACCGGCTTTCAAAACAATTTCCATATCTTTTGCTTCTTCCAAATTGCTCAGTCCTTCAATAACAGTTCTACCACTTGGTATTTTTGATTTAATATTTGGTGCCATTTGGACTTTATTATCTAATACAATAGCTACTCTTTTACCAATATTGGCTCCTGTTAAGCGAGACCATATTTTTGCGCCTTCACTGTCCATATCCACATGTACTACTGGTTGTCCGGCATTATTACTGCTCATACTGGCGATTGTTCCTTTTGCATCTGTAACATGTTGTCCTGTTAATCCGGGTTCTCTTTCGACAAAATATAAGACGTAAAATTCCTTTGCTTCTCCTGATTGAGTAGTTAATATTTCCGATTTATTTGACCATAATATTTCTAAATCAGCAGGAAGTACTTTTTTTACTTCCTTCATATTTAATATTTTTTTAACAGCAAATACATTTTCAGCAGGAACTCCCGTGCCAATTCGACCTAAATTTCGCAATAATGAACTAAATGGTCTCTCAGCAACAATATTTTCATCTACAGTAACAGAAGAATCTCGTAAAGAATCAGATTTATCCGTAGCATTAGTTTCCGTAATTCCGAAAATATCTTCAAGAGAAACTGCTTTGTCTTCACTTGATTTTTCTAATATTTTTTTATTTTGAGTAGTTGTATCTGTTAAATTTGTGTTTGGTTTTTCTTTCCTTATTACTTGATCAATTCTATTAATTGCATCTTGAGCAATAGTAGCATCTTTTAATAATTTAAATTCCAATAAAGCCGTACTTTGGATCAAATTACGAGCTCTTTCAACATCTGTTACGCCTGCTAATTCAACGATTATTCTTTTATTTCCTTGTCTCTGAATTGTTGGTTCAGAAACACCAAATTGATCTACTCTATTTCTAATTACTTCCAAAGCACGAGTAACTGATTCTCTTGCTTCTTTTTGTAATGATTTGACAATATCTTTATTTTGATGGCCTCTGTCCATATAATATCTAGCTAATCTAATTCCGCTATTATTTGCTTCTTGTAAAAATATATTGAAAAAGTCCTCATCAATATTTTCTTTATGTTTTTTATTTACTTTTTCAATAAAATCATAATATGAAATTGATTTATTTTTCGCCAATCCATCCACTAATTTTGGAACATTAACCTCCAAAACTAAATGCATTCCACCTTGTAAATCAAGTCCTCTTTTAATTATTTTTGACTTTAAATCGCTTAATTTCCCTTCTTCTTTTAAATTTTCTTTCTCAGTTTGGGTTAATTGTTCAAAACGAATAGTTGGTATCAGTTCCGATGCGGCCCAGACAAGTAACAATCCAATGATCACATAATTAAATATTAATTTTCTTGACATTCTGTTTTATTACCTCCAATAATATTATTTTATCATTTTATTACATCTTTATAATATAACTTAATATTTATAAAATATCAAATTATTTTTTGTTTATTTTAAGAGAGAAATATTATTAAATATAATAATTACACTATATTTTTAATACAATGTAAATTACATTAAAAATAAATGAAGAGAGAGAAGAAAATGGAATTAATTATTTATCTAAAATCCCATACCGGGATAAAGAGTTACTTGAATATAATTTCCGGGATCCAGATGTTTATTGGCTACTTTGATCAATTTATCTTCATCAAAATTATCAATTCGTGTATTAACATTCATAAATTCATCTAAATCAAAACCGTTATAATAATAATTATCCAATTTATTTAACCAATATTTATTTTGTTTTAAACTCTTTTGAAATTCTCTTCTATCTTTTTCTTTTACTTTTTCAATTTCTTCAGTGTAATTCTTAAAATTTCTCAATGAATCAATTTGAACGAATATTGCTTTTGTTAATTCGTCCACTCTGTCTGGATTACAACCAAGAGAGATTGTTATTTTACAATCTTCCTCAGGAAATTGAGATAATGAAGCATTGATTCCAGCTCCATAAGTGCCACCTAAGTCTTCTCTTAATGTCTCTCTCAATTTTATATTCAATACATTTTTCATAGCTTGAATATTGTATAAATTATTTAAATTCCATTCCAAATCAGTTGGAAAAACAATTTGAGTTACACTCTTTTTTTCAATTCCTTTATGAATATTTTTATTGACAATTCCTTTTGGTGCATTGACATTTTCATCACGCCACAATTCATCACGATTTGTTGATGGTAATGAACCGATGTATTTCAGAATATTCTTTTTTATTTTTTTTACTTCAAAGTTGCCAACAAAGATGAAAGTAAAATCACTTGCATCAACAAATCTATCCTTATAAAATTCATAAGAATTATCAAGTTTTATTTCACTTAATTGTTCAGTTGTAAGTGGCTTTCTTCTTGGGTGATGTTGTGTTAAAGTAACTGATACGGAATCACCATAAACCATCTGAGGGCTTGCACTTTTATTTACTAAAAATGTTTTTATTTTTTCAATTAAGGAGTTATAAGCCGTAGAATTTTTGCGAGGAATAGTAAAATATGCATGGATCAATTCGAAAAATGTATCTGAATATTTTGACGCACATGATCCGTTTAAACCTTCAGTTAAATTAGAAATATATGGATTTACGCTTACTATTTTACCAGCTAATTTCTTCTGTAAAGCAGTTATATCATATTTGCCTAAACCTCCTTTAGAAATAATTGAGCTGGCAAATTTTGCCGAAAGAAGATTTCCATCGGATGCCAAAGACCAACCGCCAGGACTAAAAGAAGTCATTAATATTTGATCATTTTTGAAATCAGTTGGTTTTAATACAATCTTAACACCATTACTTAATACCAATTCTGTTACATCTAAATCCTTATAATAATTCTCTTCAACTATTTTGCCTGCATCCGGTAACTTTTTAATCAACGGTTCGTCGGATATTTCTTCTTGATATGGTTCAATAGATTTATTATTCACTTTATTGGTTATATCTTGAAGTTTTGTTTTGGTAGGGTAGACGGTAGTTTCTTTTTTTGGTGATTCTGTAACAATTACTCTATTCGTATCTGTTATTAAAGATTTACCTAAATAATTAACTTCTGATATTTTAATAGTTGGTAAATATTTTTCATATAGTTGATATTCATATTCAATTCCAGGAATTGGCTCTTGTGAAAGAAAATGCCTTTGATATTCACTAACATAATTTACAGAATTCGTTTTATCTTTTTCTTTAAAATATTTTTCCATTCTACTTAGAGTATTTTTTTTCGCTCTTTTTAATTCAGAAGGTAAAAATCCATGATCATTCACACGTTTTGCTTCTGTTAATAATGATTCAAATCCTTTATAAATCCCATTGTCTTTCACCTGCGCTCCAAGATAATAAACATCAGAAGTCCTCACAAAATTTCCTGATCCGCTTACAGCTCTTAAAAATGGCGGATTTTCTTTTAATGTCATTTCAGTTAATCTTTCATTCAGCATACTATTATAAAGCGATTCAATAATATTATCACGGTAATCGTTAACTGTTTTGGTTTTTTTAACAGGTTTTTTGTAATAAATGCTTAAACTTGTCGTAGTGGCTTCAGGATCTGAGACAAGCGAATAAAGTGTGCTATCAATTTTTGGTACTGGTGAATATTTTCGTTCTTTTTCGTCTTTAGGGTTTTTTATATTTTGAAAATGGGTAATTATATGTTTTTCAACAGAATCGACATCAAAATCGCCTACAGCAATTACTGCCATTAGATCAGGACGATACCAATCTTTATAAAAGCTTTTTAATGTTTCATAATCAGCATTTTTCACTATTCCTTTCTTGCCAATTGGCAATCGTACTGCATATTTTGAATTTTGAAAAATAGTTGGGAATTCTTTATCTCGCATACGAGCACTTGCACCACGACCAGATCTTAATTCTTCTAAAACAACCAATCTCTCTTTGTCAATTTCTTCATTATCGTAAGAAACAAGATGTCCCCAATCTTCTAAAATTTGGAATCCTTTTTTAAATTGATCAATTGAATCGGTTGGTAAACTTAACTTATATACGGTTTCATCAAAAGATGTATAGGCATTCAAATCGGCTCCAAATTTCATTCCTATTGATTCTAAGTAATTAACCAAATCAGCTTTAGGAAAATTCTTTGTTCCGTTAAATGCCATGTGTTCACAAAGATGAGCTAAACCCTGCTGATCATCATCTTCTAAAATAGACCCGGCATTTACTACTAATCTTAAAGTCGCTCTATTTTCAGGTTTGTGATTTTGTCTAATATAATAAGTTAATCCATTGTTAAATTTCCCGATCTTTACCTTCTCATCAATGGGAATTTTGCTGTCTAAGTCCATTTTGTCAGCACAACTTGTAAAAAGTAATAAAGTTGCAATTGTAAAAAATAATAATTTCTTCAATTTAATCTCCTTTTATAGTTATTTTATTTAAAAATACAATATCCTTTTGCAGATAATAAGATGCCATCTGCCGTTATTTTGGTATTCTTGTCTGAATAAATTATAGAATCAGGTAAACATTTGTATAAGTGGGAAATGGAATCATAATTTCCGATAATATTCCAAGTAGAATCATTGTAGGTGCGTGAAAAACCGGCAATAAAATCAGCATCATTTATTTTGTCAATATTTCCTTTCATTAATTTTTCTGAAGAAATGCGTAGAGAAGTTAAGTCCTTTACTAAATTATATGTTTTCCTATCTTTTATTTTCCAATTAATTGTTGTTTTATCAAATAAATTTAATCTTTTTGTATTACCCAACTCTTCGCCGCAATATATCATTGGAATACCAGGAGCTGTAAAGATAAAAAATAGAGCTAAATTGTGGTCATCATTACCAAGTGATTTAGCAGCTCGTGGTGTATCGTGATTCTCTGCAAAATGCATAATTTCTGATTTTTTCGGATTTTTTTGTAATTCAGTTTCAAGCACTTTATAAATTTCGGGAGATTTTGTTGGATCCTTATGAATATTTTGGAATGCATTGTATAGATCCCAACCGTAAATGGCATCAAATCCGTTCGTTAAGTTTTCTGTTTTTGTGCCTTCTGCTAACATAAAAGGTCTGATATTATTACTTTTAAAGTTTTTTCTTAAATCATTCCAGAAATCCATTGGCACCATTTCAGAGACATCGCAACGGAAACCGTCAATTTTCATATCCGCCAACCAATAATTAAAATAAGATATAATATATTTCCTTAATTCTTTGTTTTCATAATTTAAGTCAGCTACATCGTACCATTCGGTTTTTAATGGTGAGATTATTTCACTACTATTATTATGAGTATAAAATTCAGAATGTTTCTTGATCAATGAATTGTCCCAAGCGGTGTGATTTACTACGGCATCAATTATCAATTTAATATTATTCTGTTTCATTCTATTGTTCATAACATTAAATTGTTTTTTTGTACCATAATTATTGTCTGTTGTGAAATAATCCCTTACAGAATAAGGGCTTCCCAATTTACCTTTGCGATTTACTCTTCCAATTGGATGGATAGGCATTAGCCAAACCATATTTATACCAAGTTGTTTTAAGTATGGAATTTTGTAGTACATTCCGTCAAATGTACCATTAGGTGAAATACTTCTGATAAATGTTTCATAAATAATAAGTGAATCATGGTATGAGGGGGGTATATGATTCAGTGTTAATTTTACATCTTTTGGTTTTGGTAATAACTTTGTCTTGCTTTTAGCTTTTGTTATCCAAATTGAATTAATTCCCGCACCGTTTTTAAGATTATTTTCATTTCGCGTTATAAAAAAGTTTTCACTATTTGGTTTCAAAAATTTAGTGATATTTACTATTTTTTTTGGATCAAAAGCAATTGTTTTATCCACAAGCTTTCCATTTAGCCACAGTAAATTGTTTCCTTGAATAGAATCCAAAATTATAAAATAATTGTCTGTAGTATCAATATTGCCAACTAATATTTCCTTTTTTTGCCATCTATAAATGTCAATAGAAGTTGCCCAAATTTTAGATGAACTCAAATTTTCCCTAAATTCCGGTATAAAATTTTTAGAAATATATAATTCATTACTTAGACCTTCAGCTTTATTATCAATAATTGTATGCCAATTATTTGTCATATCTAAGTTTTTAAGTGATATATATTCAGGTTCATCATTGGAACAGGCAATAAACAGAAATAAAGCTAAATTGATTAATATTATTTTAAATAGAATTGATGTTTTCATATTAATTTTCCTTATTAAACATTGTATTAATTTATTAAATATATTCGTTAAATTCAAAAGAATAAATAAAATTATAAATTATAGATCTTATACAATAAATTGATTTTCAAATTAAAAAAATGTAAATTTCAAAAGTGTAGGAGCGAATTGATCAATTACAATAAGATTTTAGTATATTTTCAGCATTCAATATTTCTTTTATTGTGAAATGAAAATATTTCATCAAATATTTATGGGCGGTTTTTCTATTTTTATATTTTTCTATACTATTTCTTTGTCTTATTTGAACATAATCACTCGAAATAAATATATGTTTGCCATCAACAATTTGCGAAGCAACTATTTTATTTATATAATCGAATGATCTTATCCAATATTTTTTAAATTCATCATCGGTAATTGGCGATAATGAAAATTTATAACGAAATTTTTTCTTATTGTTTTTTATTGAATATAATTCATAATATTTTTCATTATTATATTTTAATAAATACTTTGTGATTGATGTAGAAAACTCCATTTGTTTATTTTTAGTTAGTCTTATAGGTTCATGGATCATAAAACCAGGGTCAACAATATATTTTTCGTTATTAATATCTACAATTACAAAAAAGTGCGGGAATGTCTCTCTTTCCATCTTACCGATAACGGCATTTGCTGAAATGTTATTATTTCTCAATAATTGTATGATCGTATTTGATAGAGAGAAACAAGTTCCGCCTCTAAACAATTCCCTATTTTCTTTCAACAATAATGAAAAATCTCTTGGACGTTTTTTTGATGATAAAGTCAATCTAAATATTTTTGTGATATTTTCGTATGGAATCTTTCTTATTCCGGCTAATATAGTATTTAAATTTTCTAAACTATCATTTTTCATGAAAATTTGTGATAAATAAATCTTTAATTATTGAACCAATTCCAAATATATATTCCCAAATTTTAAATCGAATTTAATAATAATTGGTTTCATTGGCGTTGTTTTAGTCATCCAAATAGACAATCCCGTTTCACCTTTTTTCTTTAATTTGGAAGATGATTTATGTGTTGGCTCGTAGAAATTACATAATACCTGTTTACCATTGAGTAAAACTCTCTTGTTTTTAGTTTTGATGAATTCGTAAGATATTTCTTTTGATTTTTTGTATAGATTTAATTTTACTCTATTTTTATATGCATAAATTGAATCCATAAGCATGATCATTGCAGTATATTCATCCCGAATTGGACTTATGAGTGAAGATGTATCAATTTTACTGGCATCAAAAATAATATGTTTATGATATTTACCTTCGTTTATTCTTCTATCTAATAAAATTGTGTGATAATTGGGATGGCTTGCTATTACTGTAATAGTATCTCTAATAGAATAAAATTTATCAACCAACCCAATGGTTTTTAAAAGAAACTTTGCAATAACATAATCTTTATTTTTTTGAATTGTTAATTTTGCTTTTCCGCCTTTTATTCCCTTAAAATAAATTTTATAATTATATGTTTGTGACAATAAAATTGAATTAAAGAATAATGTAAAAAATAAAATAAATATTGAAATTTTACTTTTTTTATTCAAAATATTCTCGTATTAATTAATTTTGTGATTAAATTGTTGAAAATAGAGATTTTCATATATTGGACAAGTTTCTAATAATTCCTCATGTGTACCTTGACAAACAATTTGGCCATCTTCCAAAACAATAATATTATCAGCATTTAAAATGGTTGAAAGTCGATGAGCAATTACTAAACTCGTTCGTCCTTTCATCAATTTATTAATACTTGTCTGAACAATTTTCTCTGATTCCGTATCGAGTGAAGATGTGGCTTCATCAAGTATAAGTATAGAAGGATTTAAGAGAAGAGTGCGAGCAATTGAAACTCGTTGTTTCTGACCTCCGGATAATCGAACTCCTTGATCGCCTACTATAGTATCCCAACCATTTTCCAAATTTCCAATAAATCCACTTGCATTTGCTATGTCAGCTGCTTTTTTTATTTCTTCAACAGGTGCACCGGGGTCACCGTAAGCAATATTATAAAAAATAGTATCATTTAGTAGCTGAACATCTTGTGAAACGATGCCGATCAATTTATGTAATGAATCAGCTTGAATTGATTGAATATTTATTCCATCTATTGATATTTCACCTTTTTCTTGAAGATAAAATCGTGCTAATAGATCTGCGATTGTAGATTTTCCGGAACCACTTGCTCCGACTAATGCATAAGTTTTTCCCTTTGGAATTGTAAAATTAATATTTTTTAAAACATGCTGAGTTTCATATCGGAAATAGACATTTTTGAATTTAATGTTATTTTTAAAGGCATATACTTTTTTTGCATTTGGGAGTTCCATTTGCTTTATTGGCATATTTAAAATATAGAATATCCTATCTGCTGCAGATAATCCTGTTTGAATTTTTTCATTGACACCGGTTAATTTTTTTATCGGTTGTAAAACATAAAACAATAAGAAAATATATCTTAAAAAATCTTCCGAATCCATACCTGTTCCTTGCAAGACCATTCTTCCACCGATTAAAAATAGGACAATACCAGTTATTACTCCAATCATTTCGCTTAATGGGGAAGATAAAGCCGATAATTTTATTTTACGAAATTGTACTCTGAAGAATTTTCTATTATTTTTTTTAAAAATTTTAATTTCCTGACTTACTTTATTGAAAGATTTTACTAATCTCACAGCATTAAGCATTTGTTGTAAAAAAGTTGTAATTACACTTATTTGCTTTAAAGATCTGTGACCTTTTCGTCTGATAGAGGCACCCACGATCCAAAATAATAAACCGGTAATTGGAAACATAATAAACATATAAAGTGAAAATTTCAAGCTAATATCAAAAAGAGCATATATTACAAATAATACAGTTAACGATTCGGTCAATAAGTTATTAAAAATACTAGTTATAGCAATTCTATATTTAGTAACATCATTCATTATAATTGACATAAATTCGCCTCTG
>Ga0307991_1002968_pt1 | contig 11236 bp, 13 predicted proteins | sample EllFjometagen131_FD_203146 | JGI IMG/M metagenome (GOLD analysis project Ga0307991, IMG submission 203146) | Marine microbial communities from Ellis Fjord, Antarctic Ocean - #131 | ecosystem: Environmental > Aquatic > Marine > Unclassified | place: Southern Ocean | collected 2014-10-08 | reverse complement strand
AGATTTTATTGAAGATTCCTTTATTGTGAACGGCATTCCCATTGTGCTGACGGATACGGCCGGGATTCATGAAAACCCGGACCCTGTTGAGATGCTTGGTATCGAGAAAGCGCGGGATTATATATCCGGAGCAGATCTTCTCCTGTACACGGTGGATGCTGGCAAATCCGTAACGCCAAGCAATCTTGATTTTTTTAAAACACTTTGGCACAAAAAAGTAATTATCGTGATCAATAAAATTGATTTACCGGATGAGCAGTTACAGTTTGAACTTCCCAGCAAATGGCAGCTTGATGGGAAAAATCAAAGCATCCGGATATCAGCCCTGTATAACCAGGGGATTGAAAAATTAAAGTCGCTTATCACTGAAACGGCATTAAATTCTGACTTGAACGTTGGAGATAAGATTGTTCCCAATTTGCGGCATAAGTTTTCTTTGGAAAAAGCCCTGCTTTCATTAGAAACAGCCAAAAAAGGGTTTGATCGCTCAATTCCGTTTGAGTTGGTTTCGATCGATTTGAAGTCATCGCTTGATGCTTTGTCTGAAATTACAGGAGAAAAGATTAAGCCGGATATTCTTGATAATATTTTTAGCCGATTTTGTATCGGTAAATAGGCAGGGCAACCAAAAATGTTTCACGTGAAACATTTTGAGAAACCGCATGGAATAAATAACGGTTTCATTCAGACAACTAAAAATATAATTTTCATGGTGTAATGCCGCGGAACTGAATGGATGGGAGAAATTAATATATGAAAATTGATTTAATGCCTTATTTCAAAAAATATGAAGCACTGGTTTCAAAAGCGGAAAGTGTCTTTGAGCAGGTTAAAAGTAAATATCCGGATGAAGTGAAATGCAAAGAAGGGTGTGCGGATTGTTGTCATGCGCTGTTTGACCTTACACTGATTGAAGCCTTGTATATTAATTATCGCTTTAATGAAACGTTTGACGGAAAAGAAAAAAACGATTTGATCGAGAAAGCCAGCAAAGCAGATCGGCAGATATACAAAATCAAAAAAGAAGCCTACCGGTCCACGCAAGAAGGCAAAAAGAAAGAAGTCGTTATCGAAGAAGTCGGTCAAAAGCGAATCCGCTGTCCTTTACTGGGGGAGAAAAATCTATGTAAGATGTATGCGTTTCGGCCTATTGCATGCAGAGTATATGGTATCCCGCAAGCCATCGGAGGGAAAGGACGCACTTGCGGTTTATCAGGATTTAAGTCCGGCGAAAGTTATCCGACATTAAATCACGACATCGTTCATGATCAATTAATGGTTTTATCTTCTGAACTGGTTCAAACCATTCGTTCAAAGCATATTCGGATGGCGGAATTACTGGTGCCCCTGTCCATGGCGCTGATTACTGATTATAACGAGGAATACTTAGGGATCGGTAATAAAAATGAACCTGAAGAAAACAAAAAGAACGGAGATAATGATGACTGATTCCTCAAAAGAAGAAGCTTTTCGAAAGCAGGCGATTTTTGACACCATGTCCCCAAGGCGTCAGAAACAGATTCTTAAAAGGGGGTTTGATAAATGGAATCCGTTTCAGGAGCCCAAAGATCCGATTGATATCCGCCAGGATAAAACCAAAAGAACATCCCAGATGCTGATACGTGAATTTTTACAAAGCCTGGATTCAAGCGATTACAGTAATGATTACGCTAAGGGCGCTTTTGAAATTTGTCTCGGGATTATTAATGAAAATGAAAAATATCAGGGCATGTTCGATTTTTCATGCTGGTACAGAGAATTGTTAATTAAAGAAGGATTAAGAAATAAATAATTGATGGCGTCGTTAAAAGTCCCATCTCCTGCGTTTCAGTGATTTTTCAGACTTTCAATATACGACTTGTATTATTTCAATCCTGAAAAACCACTACGCCTTGCATATGGAACTTTTAACTTATCCATCCAAATATTTTTTACGAGAGTGTCAATAATTAAAAATAAATTTTTCAGCTTTAAGCATAAAAATCGGCTACGTGATTGCTTTTTTAACAATCGAATGCTTGGCTCCTAATGCTCTGGTGTCGATTTTGGAAAATCATTAGATTTTGGTGGCCTGACGGGTTTTTCAGGTGTCTTTAAATAAAAAGTGAATAAAAATTTATTTTTAAGAGGTTTTTTTTCATAATAAAAATGTTCTGTTCGATTTTAACGCGGTCGGTTTTGCAGAGATCGGAAGCGAGGCTTTTAAAAAAATGAAGGAGCTTTTTGACGGGTATCTTGTCAAAAAGCTCCTTCATTTTTTTAAAAGCCAAACGATTATCGGTAATAGGAGAACAACTATTGAGATAATAATCCCCGGGGGTGAGAGATATGGTTTATATGCGGGTTCTCCCCTGAGCTTGCTTTTTTTAACTTCCGAAGAAAACCAGCTGCCAAGAATTATGGCGGCGGTGAAGATGGCAATAATTTTGACAAGAGTGATTAAATTTTCCAAAAATTTATTTCCTATTTATTCAAAGATTTTTTCATCAGGAGCATCGGCCTCAAGTGCATCATTTTCATAATTTCGATGCGAAATCAATTCTTTGTTTTTGAAATGTGCCTGATACCACTCATTGGCGATAATCATCGACATGACTTCATTGCTGCCTGTCCAGATGGTTGCCAGTCGAAGATCTCTGACAATTCGTTCAATCGGATGTTGGTATAGCCTATTCCGCCCATGACCTGCATGGCATTATGCGCAACTTTCTGGCATGCTTCAGTGACAAATTTTTTGGATTCTGAAACCATCCGCCGCACTGTTTTTAAATCTGCATTCTTATCCACGGCACATGCGGTTGTATAAATTATGGATCGGCAGGCATCCAGCAGCATGGTCGCTTCAGCCACCTGAAAATTGACACCCTGGAAATTATTAATAGTTTTTCCAAATGCTTTTCTTTTTGTTGTATATTCCGTGGCAATTTCAAGGGCCGGCCAGCGCGCTCCCGATCGTCATGGCTGCTGTTCCCAGACGTTCGGGTATCATCATGGTTTTAAAAACCGAATAAGCGCCATTGATTGTACCGACAATGTTTTCTTTTGGAACTTTTACATCCTTAAACACAAGCCGGCCGGCGCCGCCGCCGCGACATCCCATCAGGCCATACAGGTATTTTGTTTCAACCCCAGGCCCCCGATCAACAATCAGGCAGGATAAAGCCTTATGCGATTTTGCGTCCGGGTCGGTTTTCGCATACACCAAAAAATAGTCCGCGCCTTCGGCCCCGACGATAAACCTTTTTTGCCCGTTAACAAGAAAATGGTCTCCTTTGTCTTCAGCTCTTGTGGTGGTTCCAAAAAAATCAGAACCACCCCGGGGTTCGGTCAGGCACTCGGCAGCAAATATTTCACCTTTTAATAATGACAAACTCGTAAAAAGTCAGAATCCGATGGCAAAGAAAAAAGCTCCAAATTCGAGGCGCGCAAATCCTGAGTGATGATTCGTACTTAGCGTACTATGAAAAAACGAAGGATGCCGCGCAACAAAGAATTTGGACTTTTTACGAAGCCATCAATAATGGTTTTACGTATTTCGCCTTTTGCTCATCTGTACCGTGCAAAATAATCGCATCACAGACCAGTTCCGCACCGACGCCGAAAGTACAGGCAAAGATATAGCCCAGCGTACCGATTTCTTCCATAACCGTTGAGCTTGTGACCCAGTCCAGCCCTCTGCCGCCCCATTTTTCAGGATACCGGCATCCCAGTAAATTCCGCCGGCCGGCTTCTTCAAGAAATTCCTTGGGGAATTTTATTTTGTCGTCATCCATATCAATAATCATTTGCCGCGGTACCCATTTGACCAAGTCTCTGGCTTCATCCCGTATTTTTTTTGATGCTTCAGATAAAAGATAGTCATACATGATTATTTTCCTTTCGAAAAATGGGGTTAAAAAATTAACGTAAACGTTAAAATAACGTTTGGGCTTGGAACTTGTCAACCGGATAAATGCCGGGGCTAAATTATCAGCATCGTCATCAACGAATAAAAGCGACGGGTTGCTAAAACAATAATTGGTGCTTGATCATGGCGTTGGGAAATATTTAAACGTGTTCAGCGGGAAAAGAGTGGATATGCGTGATTTGTTATGTGGCAGGATTTGGGTGGTTATCGAATCATTGTTTTTTTGACAAATGGCAGCGCAATTTTTTGGAAGGATGTTAACTCCTCCTTTTTGAATTTCCAATCATAGTTTTGAAAAAAATCCGGATGCAGAATTGAGTTAGAAATATTTGCATTTTGCAGTACAAATAGATCCGCCCCATTAATGATTTGGGCGATCTTCTCTATTATTTCAGCATCCACAAACGGTTTTACGCAGGTCGTTCGAAATTCATGAGGGATTTTAGAATCTTTGATCAAGTGAATACTTTCTAAAATCGTTTCCGGATGTATCTTTCGAACAATATGCGGAGAATATTGTTCCGGAAGGGTTTTAAAGTCCATCGCAATATAATCAATTAGTTTGTTTTTTATCAGAGGCTGGATAATTTTCGGGTGGCTTCCGTTGGTATCCAGTTTTATTGGGAATCCCAGAGATTTTATTTTTTTACAAAAAGCAAAAAGATCTTTTTGCAGAGTCGGTTCGCCGCCGGTGATGACCACGCCGTCCAGAAGAAATTTTCGTTTTTTTAAAAAAGCAAAAATATCTTCCGGATCAATGGTCGTAAAAGGCGGGTTCACTAACTCCGGGTTATGACAATAGGGGCAGTCAAAATTACACCCGGCGGTAAAAATGACGCAGCTTATTTTTGAGGGAAAATCGATCAGTGAGTTTTTTTGAATACCGCCGAGGATCATTTTTTAGCGCTTAAATCCTATATCGCGATAGTGTTTCGTTCATGATGAAATGACGAGACACTATCTTTATTCATTATAAACGTTTTTCGGAGATTGAATTCAGACAGCTTGCCGTTATTCCACTGGCTGATGGGCCTTAAGTAGCCCACAATTCTTGAATACACTTCGGTCGGTTGATTGCAATCCGGACACTTCGCATGCTGCCCTTTTATATACCCGTGGCTCGGACAAATGCTGAAAGTCGGAGAGAGTGTGAAATATGGAAGCCGGAAATTGTTTGTAACTTTTTTAACCATGCTTCGGGTGGCTTCTATGTTGTCCACCTGTTCTCCGAGAAAAATATGGAAAACCGTGCCGCCGGTGTATTTTGTCTGAAGTTCATCCTGAAGTTCAAGGGCTTCAAAAATATCGTCTGTGTAATTGACCGGCAACTGACTGGAATTCGTGTAAAACGGATCCGCGCCTTCTTTATAAAAAGATTCATTTGCGCAAAGAATTTCCGGATACTGGTTTTTATCAATCATTGCCAGACGAAAAGCGGTTCCCTCGCCGGGGGTCGCTTCCAGATTAAAGAATTCGCCGGTTTCTTTCTGGATTTTTTCCATAATGTGCCGCAGGTGATTTAACACTTCAACTGCAAATGCATGTCCTGCCGGGCTGCCGATATCCTCGCCGATAAAATTCTGGCAGGCTTCGTTCATTCCAATGATCCCGATGGTTGAGAAATGATTTGTCCAGTAAGCATTGGTCTTTTCCTTAATGCCGCGTAAGTAAAATTTCGAGTAGGGGTACAGATTCTGTTCGGTGAATTTTTCAAGTACTTTACGCTTGATGGTCAGGCTGTCTTTAGCGATGTGTGTCAGTTTTGTTAATTGATCGAAGAATTCGGTTTTGTCCTTGGCAACATACCCGATTCGGGGAAGGTTGATCGTGACAACGCCGATGGATCCGGTGAGCGGGTTGGCCCCGAAAAGACCGCCGCCCCTTTTTTGAAGTTTACGGTTATCCAGCCGCAGTCGGCAGCACATGGATCTCGCATCTTCCGGCGACATGTCCGAATTCACAAAGTTCGAAAAATAGGGAATTCCATATTTGCCGGTCATTTTCCAAATATTTTCCAGATTCGGATTTTCCCAGTCAAAATCCTTCGTAATGTTGTATGTGGGAATGGGAAAGGTAAAAACGCGTCCCTTGGCATCGCCTTCCATCATGACTTCGGCAAAGGCACTGTTGATGACATCCATTTCATCCTGAAATTCGCCATAGGTTTCGGTTTGGTTTTTGCCGCCGATAATAATGGGAACATCCTTCAGCATGGTGGGAACGTTTAAATCCATTGTAATATTCGTAAACGGTGTCTGGAACCCGACACGGGTGGGAATGTTAATATTAAATATAAATTCTTGCAGTGCCTGCTTGACTTCCTTGTATGATAACCCGTCTTTTCTGACAAAAGGTGCCAGCAGCGTGTCAAAGTTGGAAACTGCCTGTGCGCCGGCCGCTTCACCCTGAAGGGTGTAAAAAAAGTTAACGATTTGTCCCAGCGCGGATCTGAGATGCTTTGGCGGAGCGCTTTCTACTTTTCCGGGAACGCCCATAAACCCGACAGTGAGAAGATCCTGAAGATCCCATCCGACACAGTAAATGGATAAAAGACTTAAATCATGAATATGAAGATCCCCGTTTTTGTGTGCATTTCGGACTTCCGGGGGGTAGATTCTGCTCAGCCAGTATTCTGCAGTTATGTCTGAAGAAATATAATTGTTCAACCCCTGTAATGAATAGCTCATGTTGCTGTTTTCTTTTATTTTCCAGTCCAGTTTCTGAACATAGTTTTCCACTATTTTAACATGTGCTTTTGTGGTAATTTTTCTGATCTGTGCGTGCTGTTCACGATAGATGATATACGCTTTAGCGGTTTTATAATAGGGAGAGTCCAGCAACACTCTTTCAACAATATCCTGAACTTCTTCAACTTCCGGGCAATTGGAAAGATGCATCTCATGGGCAAGGGTTAAGACGCGCAATGTCATTTTTTTGGCTTCTTTTTTTTCGAATTCGCCTGTGGCCTCACCCGCCTTGGCGATCGCTGCGGTTATTTTAAAAGAATCAAAATCATCCACCCGACCATTACGTTTTTTTATGTGATTAAGCATATCAATTCCTTTAACCATTTAATACATTTTAGAAGTAAGAAGAATGCAGCGAAAAAGTTTTATTCCAAAACAATGTTCGCTTATTTAAAATTATGTCACAATATATTGACTTGTGTCAATATAAAAATCAATATATTGTGTTTTTTGTGAAAAATTTAATCCGCTGCGGGAACAGTTGAAACGTCCCTATGGCGTACTAACCCAAATATAATCAGCCGCTTTAAGTTCAGTTTGCCGTCCAGTCGAATAGGGTAAAATTGTTTTAAACGGAAGTTTTGTGCGTTTAAAAACACGGTCCGGAATACCGAATTTTTCAACAAGATGGCCATTTCCGGTAATTACGAGCATCACGGAATTACCAATATGTTTAGTTATTGATTCTGCCATGGCGTCTTCCCATACACATTGGGCCGAATAAAAATATTCAAAATTATCTCGGCCCTTTATATTATGAAGGGAAAATATTTTTTCAATATATATTCTGTGGTCGGTGTTGGATAAGTCGATGCTTTGAGGAAGAAATTGATGATCCGCGACTGAAAGGTTATCGATTCCGCCGACAGATATTCTGGATGTCACCGAAGACGGTATATTTAAAGCCACAAGGGGAATCTGATTAATCCTGATAAAATCGAACAGGCGACTGTATAGTTCAAAGTCAAATTTCCAGTTGGCATACCAGTGTGTTTTTTTAATAAATGTTTGCCGGTCGAGTCTTCCTGCAGACCATTGATCCAAAATCGGTTGATAGGTTCGATCAAACATTTCCATGCCAACGATGAGATTCGGGTTTTTTTTATAAAGCGCGGTTAAAATTTTTAACTGGAAATCATGATGGGCGGAATTGTTATGATGTTCCCCCACATAAATAATACGGGGGGTATTCAGGTCATTCATGAGCGTATCAAAAAATACCGGTGCTTTGCGTTCTGAACAAATAATAGTGTTTTCGGGGAATGATTCGAACATATCTTTAATATGAAGCTTGCGGGGCATTTGTGAGCATCCTTCTGAAATCAATAAAAAAATTAATAGACAAATTTTCGGTAAAATTTTATTAAACCAGGAAGCGGGTGAAGGATTCAAAAGGACCTTCCGGCCAGATAAATTTAAAATGGAGTAATTAAAACCGGCGTAATTAAAAAAAATTATCATATGCGATACGGTGTATGAATTTTGTTTAACAGGCTATCCGTTTAGACGATATTTTAAAAATATAATTTCAGATTATGCAAATTGATAAAAGCCCTTTTTTTAGAAAAGCCATTATTCCGTGGTATGCCACGAATACGGCCTGCCTGATAAAGACCATGGTGATGTTTGTTTTTGTCCTGTTCGGGTTAGATGGAATAAAAGTTGCTAAACAAATGGAAGCGTATAACCATTATGTCTGGGTTCCGTTATTGCTTCTCGTGTTGAGCGGTATCGTGTTTGTGACAAATTTAATCCGATTAATTAGGCGATATACCGGAAATTCCGCGATTTGAAGAATATTTTTTGATATAGCGGATAATGAAACAACTCAGACATTCAGCTATAATTTTTTGATAAACCGATCACTCATATTCGTCAAAAGTAATTCAAAAAAATAATGGAAAATTCTTGCGGTCACGCCCCAAACGACCACATCTTCAAACGGATAAAGTAATTCCGTGATATTTGGTATGTGTCCTTGAAAATTATTTGACATATGTGTTTTTAACAGGGTCTCAACCGGTATTTCAAGTACTTTTGAAATCTCTTTTTCATCATAGATGATATTTTTAGAATTACCTTCCCATATGCCGACAAATACCTCGATATCCTTGTGTTGAATGGTTTGAAAATGTCCCAATGATCCGATAAACGCCACCTGGTTTTTTGAAATGCCGATTTCTTCTTTAAGTTCTCTATAGGCCGCTTCAAGGGGACTGCTGTCTTTTTTATCAATATGGCCGCCGGGAAGCGCTACCTGATTGCGCCAGGCATAACCAGGGGTGTCTGCCTTTAAAATCGCCAGTAAAAAAGGGGTATTGTTTTTGTTGTAGATAAGAAAAAATACACTGGTGCAGTCATATTTTTTATCATTTGAAGAAGATGGAATATCCGCGGCGCTTAAAAGGCCTTTTAAAAACCGGGAATTTAGTTCTTTCAGCATTAAAAATCAGGCCTTTGGTTTATCGCTTACTGGGTGACGGTTTTTTGCTGTTCCCGCGTGTTTTCTTGTTTTTTAATAAATTCAGTAAATTTCATGTTTTTAAAGCTGTCCGTATTTAAAAATTTTAACATGTTTAACAACATCTCCGGCTGGATAAATCCAGGCTGATTCGAAAGCGCGGAGCTGTCTTCGGAGATAAACCAAGTGTTCGGAAACCGGTTCACCCCGTATTTTCTGGCGACATCTTTTTGTTTTTCAGCATTCACCCGGATGGAAACAAAATTATCATTGAGATAATCAATAATTTTTGAATCATTAAATGTTTGTTTGTTCATTATCTTGCAGTAAGTGCACCAGCTGGTATAAAAATGAAGAAATCCTTTTTTGTTCTGTTCTTTAATCAATTGAATGCCGATCTCATAGGGCTGCCATTGAATTTCTTTTTCCCCCGCCATCGCCGGTGTGATACAGACTGAAAGCAAAACGCATAGCGTCGTTATCGTTAAAAAAATTTGTTTTACCTTCATGATTTGATTGTAAACCTCAACGTTATATTTATAATGATCCTGTAAAAAGTTAGGTCCAGATGGCAAAGAAAAAAGCTTAAAATTCAAGGCGCACGAATTCTGAAGAATGAGGCGTAGCTTGCCTACTCCGCAGTGATGAAGAATACAGTGCAACACAGAATTTTGACTTTTTGCGAAGCCATTAATGTATAAATGAATAAAGTAACATATTAAAATAATTAAAACCCAATAAAAATATTCCCACAAAAATCAGCAATACACCGGCAACGGCATTAATATACCGAAGCGCTTTGGATGCGCGCCGCATAAATTCAAGCAGGTAATTAATAAAAAATGAGATGATCAGAAACGGGAGCGCGAGACCCAATGTGTATAATGACAAGAGGGCCATCCCCTGCCAGATAGTTTCCTGGGTGGCGGCCATTGCAATGATGGAACCGAGCATGGGGCCGGTGCAGGAACTCCACCCGGCACCAAAGGCCATGCCGACAATAAACGTCCCGAAAAAATGCAGGGGTTTTTTTTGCAGATGAACTCTTTTGTCAACGTCTAAAAATCGGATACGAAAAAGACCGGTCAAATGAATCCCCAAAATGATAATAATAACACCGCCAAGAATCCGAATAATGTCTTTATGCTGGCCAAAAAGCCCACCAAAACTTGCGGCTAAAGCCCCAAAAGCGATAAACAGAACAGAGAATCCTGAAACAAAGGCAAGGGTCGACAAAAAGACTTTTTTTCGGATTTGTGTAGACGTATCCTGGGTTAATTCATCCAATGAATATCCGGTGATAAACGTAAAATAAGCCGGAATCAGAGGGAATACGCATGGCATCATGAAAGAAAGGAGTCCGGCTAAAAAAGCGGCGGAGTATGAAATGGTTTGAGTAAACATTATCTAACAATAATAACTTATTTTAATAAATCAAATAAAAAAAGGGATCAGTACAGGACAACCGCATTTGGAATTGATGATTACGATTCCGATAAAAGAGAAGTGTCCATTGCGGTTATCCCAACCCGGATAAACCCTTAAAGTTAAAAGTGAGCTAAAGATTGAAGTGAGCTAAAGTTATGGTTAATGCCTTCGGCATTTTCAATTTTTATGTTAAAAATGATCGCGCATTTTGCGCAGTCCATAACTTTAGGCACTTTAGATCACTTTAGTCACTTCACACTTTTTGAATTTTAAAAATATTTCGCCCCAAAAACACAAAAATCAAACATAAGAAACTAAAAAAACTCGGTTTAATTGCTGAGTTCCCCGGATCGTTGCGCTGCCGCGGTAACCGCCTGAATGATAATCTGTTTTACGGAATTATCATCTAACACTTTTATCGCCGCCTCAGTGGTTCCGCCCGGAGATGTCACCTTCTTCCGGAGTTCTTTGGCGGTACTTGATTGGTTCTCGAGTAAAATCATCGACCCTTTCAGGGTGGCGACAGTCATTTCAGCCGCTTTTTCCGGCGGGATGCCAAGGTTGACGGCCGCTTCAATCATCGCTTCTGCCAGATAAAAACAATACGCCGGTCCAGAGCCGGAGACGGCGGTCACAGCATCCATATCGCTTTCCTGACATTCAATGACCTTGCCCATGGCGGTCAGAATTTTT
>Ga0307991_1002967_pt1 | contig 11238 bp, 16 predicted proteins | sample EllFjometagen131_FD_203146 | JGI IMG/M metagenome (GOLD analysis project Ga0307991, IMG submission 203146) | Marine microbial communities from Ellis Fjord, Antarctic Ocean - #131 | ecosystem: Environmental > Aquatic > Marine > Unclassified | place: Southern Ocean | collected 2014-10-08 | reverse complement strand
CTGCAGGGCGGAGAAATAGGCCGTGGCAGCGTGCATCAGACCTTGGGCGGCGTGGTTGTGCAGGATTTCGGGGTTGTGGACGGGGATCAGCGCATTTCTTTTTCCGACAGCGACGCGCTGGGCAGTGATACCATTGCGGATCTCAAAGCCATCCATGAAGCGATTGACGAAGAGTATTTCTTTACGGACGGGTATGATATCTGGCGCGTTCGGTTTCAAAGGCCTGGCGGATTCCGGTATTGGCGAAATTTGTTTTGGGCGGCGCATGGAACGGCGATCTATTCGTATGAAATCAATTTAATTGTTACGGCAAGCCTGTGCGCCAGGATCGTGGATTGCGCACTTTCCCTCGAAGTGGTTAGCGGGAGCTGATTTTTATGTCTTATGCCTGGAAAATAACACTCAACAGTGCTGACATATCCAATAAGGTGTCGGGGTTTTCTGTTGCCTGCTCCCTGGAGAGTTTCTGCCGCGAGATGACCATTGATATATCCGACCCGGATCTCTACGCCGAGCTGGATTTTTCGCAGATATCCGAATCCCCTGAGATCGAGATTTTTACCAAAACCGGGGAAGACTGGATCAGTCAGGGAGAATTTTTTATTGAACGTCCCGCTCTTTCCACCGGCATAAAGTCCGGCCTGATGCAGGGCGTGTGGGGTCGCTCCATCACCGCCATGCTTGCCGAACCATTCGCGGCCAAGGTCACCAAGGCGTGGGAGGCAAAGACCACGTTTTTCAATGTTTGCGAGGAAATGTGCGACCTGGCGGGCTTTACGTGGGATGAAACCTACAGCGACATCGACGATTTTGTGATCTACCCGTACACCTATTCGGTGGAAGGCGTTTACCCGATCGACGTGATTGCGGAGCTGGCCATGCTGGCCGGTGCGCTGGTTACGACCGACATGCTGGGGCATCTTTGCATAAAACAAATAGATTACTCTCCATCATCTGCGGATGTGACAATTACGGATGCAGACATATCCGAGATCAGCGAGGCGCCGGAGTGGCCGACATTCGCCAACCGGGTTCGGATCACACCCACCGGAGCGCTGGCCAGCTATTCCGTGGAGATCTTTATACCCGATCCGTGCCTTCAGGCGGACGGTTCGGCCCGGGCAAAATTATACGCCCAGGTCAGAGATCCGGACGGAGATCCCGTCAATGACCTGGCGGTCAACTGGAAGATCGACAGCGATACTGCAGCGCTCAACTCCGCAGCATCCAATACCCAGGAGATCATCATCCGCAACGAGTCACAGCGGGCCACCGGTTTTTACAGTGCGAATGTGGATATTCCGCCGAGCGCGGTCGACGGGATATATGCCTATTCGGATACGGCCCGGCAAAATAATTTTGCTGCGGGCGGGTATGCCATAGAGGGCAACACTATCACCCTGACGGACAAGCTGGATTACTGCGATCAGTCACTCGTGATTTTCTACCGGGCAGAAGGCATGGCCATCAATTACCTGACTGCAGGCGAGGACGCCGAGGACGTGACAGTCACGGTGGATGTGGAGGGCCAGCAGGAGGCCGGGACGGTCTACATCGGCAATCCGTGCGAATGTCCGCCATCTATCAGACTGACCGCTGCGCCCACCTCGATTAATCCGGAAGGTACAACTGCCGTTTTGGTTTACGGGGAGGAAAGCGGGCCGATCACAACCGGAAGAATGGTGTTTCTCGCCGAAGTAAGCGCAACCAAACGCGGGACATTGGCCTGGACCCGGGCAAGGCTGGGCACGGTTTCCATCGCCAACGAAGGGTCGGCGGCGATTAACGAGGTTTCCGGAGTCACGCAGTGCGAAATCTCCATGTTTCCGGCAAGCGTCGCAAGCGTGTATGTTGCTGATGAGGACGGGAACCCAACGGGCGGCAATCTGTATTCTTCTCACAACGGCAAAGTGATTGATCTGAATGCTCTCAAGGCCACCGGTACTGATTTACTGATTAATTATACGGCCCAGGGCGCGGCCCTGAACCATTTTACAGGTGCCGAGATGGGAACGGCAACCATCAACGCATGGATGATCACGAACAGAGAGGAGGGGGCGGAAGCCTCCGCGACCGTGCGGATCGTGGACAATACCGAGATCACGGATGATTACCCTGACGATTGGAGTGAGGGAGACGGAGATGGGGGTTACGGCGGCTCGGGCGGGAGTTATGACGATGATTATGAAGACGGATTTGATCCGAGCGAATCGGGAGAGCCTGGCACAGGCTGGAACTGGTGCGTTTCGGATAATGTATCGGGTGTCCCCAGCCCGGACGCGCTGAAGGAACGGTTTGCCGAGGCACTGGAGCACGATTGCGAATGTGCCGAGGTGTGCGATACGGAACTCTACATACATGACACAATACAAAGTTACGACGGGGCCAGCGGGCGGCCCATATCCGAGATCGTGATCCAGGATTACGAGCTGGAGGATGGCAGCCCGGAATACTGGGAGAAATACGAAGAGCTTAAGGCCGAAGCCCTTGCCGAATGTGTGGCTCAATGCACCCAGTGCGAGGGTTTGGAGAATATGGTTTGGAGCGAGGATAACCCGGAAACCATTGCTCCGGGATGCTCGGTCCACGTTTCCGTGTCCGGAGACAAGACGCCCTATTCATGGTCCGTAAGCGGCACGGGATTTTGGTTTGATGCCGAACATACAATAACCACCTTAGAAGATGCCGGGGCCTCTGTTAATCTTTATGCCGATGCTGATGCCTGCGGATCAGCAACGATTTCGGTAACCGGTGGGTGCGGAGGTTTTGCCAGTGGGAGTGTCCGTTGTACTGCCGGCTCCTGGGTTTTAATTGATAGTTGCGGAACAGATAATTCACCCTGTCAAATAACCCTGATTAAGGGTAAATTTAAGCGATTAGAACACTGGTGTAATGTTGATCCTATATCTGCTTGCGATGAGAACTGCACTCCATATGTTCCTGACTGTGGTGGTGAATTAGCTTGGTATCATGAGGGTGCTACAGGTTATAGTGATTATTTTTGTGATGGTGGCTTTACCTGGTGTCGATGCCAAAAGTACGTTTTATATGAATGGAAGTGCGAATAAATGAACATAGAAAAATTTGAAAAAGATATGGCAGCGTTTAGTTTTGGCCGGCATCAAGACGTATTAACGTATTTGAACCAACTGGAGTTTTTCGGCTGGACCATTGAAGACGCCAAAGAGTGGATAGATGGCAAGCGAAAAGAATTAACAAGCAGGCCAGTCCAGGCAGCAGTTTTTAAGTGTCCGGACTGTCAGTCTCCGATGCAGCTTCTTAAGGTAAATATTAGCCCGGCGACCCAAACAAATGACAGTTCAAAAAGCGTTTGGCTGTGCACCAACAAAAAGTGCATGAACGCAATCTACAACAACAAATCTGTTGAGGAAATTTTAAAGAAAAAGGGCAAGTAAAAGGAGAAAAAAATGGCGCTACCTAACACATACTGGCTGTATAACAACACGGCAAACGACGGCGCGAATACCGGCAATGCCACCGGCGGCGCCGGAGGTGCATCGTCCAACTGGGTCGTGATCGACCTCACAAACGATACGATCCTGTTCCTGGACGATCAGCAGACAGACGGGGATCCGGACTCCGGTACCAAGTACCCGGTAATCATCCCGGATGCCGGAGACCTTGAGGCGCCCAAGACATTCGTGGATGATGATTCGGCGGAAATTTTTGACCAGGTGCCCCTGGCCGGTACCACCAACGGCGAGCAGAGCGGCGGAAACACTCAATATGTGTTTGCGATCTATTTCGACGGCGCTACAGCCGGGATTCCGACGCTGGAGGCCTGGGATGACAATACCCACGCAACTGCCGATGATGATTTTTTAGGCGGAGGCACACCTGCAGACTCGACACTCCTCGCGATCACTACGACCAACGGAGTGCCGGGATCTGCCACGTGGGCGGGCACGCCGCTATCCGGAACGGACAGCCGGATAGAGCTGGACACTGCTGCGCTATCGGCTGCCAAAAATCTGTATTTTAATATCAAACAAGTAATCCCGAGCACGTTCACGCCACAATCGGATAGCGATATCGTGCTGACGCTGAGGTTTTTATACTCATGATCCCGGTAATTCCAAAAATTAAAGCGGCCTGGCGCATCCGGGTCACGTTTGCGGGCAAGCTGCAACCAAGGGAATACATCACGCCAGATATCCGGCATAACAACCCGGGCTGGGGAGACGAGGTGTTCAACCGCGCCATTGAAAAGCTGGAGTTTTTTCTCCCTACGGGGCATCGCCTCGTCATGTCCGGCATGGATCAATACAATTTTTTCGTCGAAGCCGCGCAGTCAACAAAAAGCCGTACCGGAGCGCAGATCAAAGCATTCTGGTTTTGCGGCAAGCTGCCGGGAAAAGATATCGTGGAGATGTGGCGCGTGGGTGATGGCAAGGTTGTCCGGGACCGCAAACCCTGGGGCCGCGAATGGGGCGGAGGACCGACCAGGGGATGGAAAGCGGGCGTTATCACTGGTAATGTGATCTCAAAAATTATTACGGACCAACACGCTTAATCATGCCTGGTATTGACGAATATACTAAATTAATGCTGCACATGAACGACGCTGGGTTGAGCGACAGTTCTGTCAATGATTATGCAACGACGTTGATGGGGGCTACGACGCGGAGTGCTGTTTATAGTAAGTTCGGTGAGTATAGTGCATATTTTCCAGGCTCGACCAACAGCTATTTGTCTGTTGTTGATAGTGACGACTGGAATTTTGGTGCTGGAGACTTTACGATTGATTTTTGGATAAAAAGTGACGGCGGGTTTGGAGATAACGGTCTTTTTGGTACTTCTCAGGGCGGTGGTGGTCAGACTAAAATGGGTTGTTATTTGGATTCTATTTCAAGTGGTTATTTAACTATACACAGAAATGGAACTACTTCTTTTAATATAAGCTGGGCATGGAGCCCTGCAGATAATACCGAATATCATGTAGCAATAGTTAGAAATGGCAGCAGTTGGTATTTGTTTGTTAATGGCGTACAGACAGGTGGGACACAGACGCAGTCCCAAGGATTCCAAGACGTTAGTTCGGATTTACGGATAGGTACGGACGGAGAGGGATGGAAAGCTTTTAAAGGATGGATTGATGAATTTAGAATTTCGAAAGGAATCGCGAGGTGGGTTTCAAATTTTACTCTCCCCACAGAAGAATATAGTCAAAATCAAGTAATGATGGCGGACGCATCCCTTGATTTGTCCGCCTATGGTCGCGCTTTGGAAAATTTACAGGCATTTCTCCGGGCGCACGACGGGGTTGAACTCCATGACCTTCAGGCAACCCTTGAGGCTTTTAGCCTGAGCACAGAGGATTTTTCAACACTGTTGATCGCAGCATTGGAATCAACTGAAGATTTTACTGTCAATTTTGAAACCTGGGCTACTCAATACAAAGATCTCGCTGGAGATTTTGACGTTAAGGGTCAAAGCATTGAATCATTAATGTCTCGGTTTGAAACCGCAAAGGCCAAATATAAAAATCTGGCTGCTGTCCTTTCTGTGACGGACGGAAGTGTCCTGAAAGATCTGGCTGCCTTCCTTTCAGTGACGGACGGGAGCGCCCTGGCGAACCTGGGGCTGTACCTGAAAGCGGTACAAAGCGTCCCCGCTTTTCGTTCCATAATAGCACAGCGAGTGTCATCTGTCGTACACGAGGTGTCTTAATGGTATCTGTTGTCAACTGGAATATCGATGAAAATATTGTCTGGTATGTGCGTCTGGCGGATTCGGGCAGCGCGGTTTCTGTTGAAATGTACCTGACCCAGGCGGATGCCGAAGCCCGGACAAACCTCCAGGCAAGCGGGGAGTCTTTAGGGTACGGATCGAACCTGGAAGTCACGCTGACCAACGAGGAGGGGGCTGAGACGCCCGTGACCTTTTTCCGGGACGAATATTCCTGGCATTTAATTGTCTCCGGACAGAACGGAGATGACACTAAAATTTTTAAGGTCAAAGAATTTGTGGAAATGGATGAAATCTCACACTCGATCTACCGCAGCAGTGACCTTATAACGGCCAGGGCAACGGCGGAGATCAACGCCCATACCCACGCTGCAATCGTCAGGCAGGTTTCCCTGGGAATATATCTGCCAGAGATCGAGGTGGGAGATATCGCCGGGCTGGACAGCGCCAGGCGCGGAGTGGATGATTTGAGCCAGATCCATGAACACCAGATCATCGGCACGCCCGATAGACTGATCAGCGAGATAGAGACCCGGAAATACCTGGAGCTTAAAAGATGATCGAACAAATCCTAAAAAAACGTGCCCGAACATTCCAATATGGGGAGATTGTGGCGGTTAGCAGCGCTATGGGAAAGGTTCTAGTGCAAATCGGCAGTGAAGGGTCAACCTGGATCGAAACGGCCCTAAGCCTGGAAACAGGCGATTCGGTTATTGTAGCGCGCAACGAGGATTCGTCCAAATTTATCGTGCAATATTCACGCAAAGCGCGTCCGTCACAAGGAGTGCTGTTGTCGCTTTAAAAAATAGGGAGGGAAAGAAGATGCCACACTTAGTTTGTAGTAGGCCCGACGAATCGGAGCAGGTCGAATATTACACAATAGCCGGATTGCCCGGAGATCCGACCGCGCCCATTTCCGACGACCCCGAATATGGGCTGAATTATGACATATCGGATTTGCCCGAGGGGGCATACAGCATCCGCGTCAGCGCATGCAATAAATGGCAATGCTCGTTACCGGCCCCTTTAGAATTTACCGTTCCGGGACAACCATCACAACCAGTTGGTTTAAATATATCATTTGTTTAATCCTGGAACGTTTTAAGAGGCCACCCTGGTGGAAGCGGTAACTTCCCCAGGGCGAACGGCCCTTCATTTTTTTTGAGGAGTTAAAATTAAATGAACATCATACCATTTATATATCAGGACATAGCGCTGCAGGAATCCTGCTGGATTAACGGCGAACCATATTTTACCGCCCGGACCATCGGCGAATTTCTGGAATATAAATATCCTAAAGAGGCCATTAACAAAATCGTTGAACGCAATCCCCATATCGATGATACACGATGGTCAACCTTGGTTAGTTTGACCAAAATTGAGGGCGACCGCGAAGTCATCAGGGACGTCAAAATCTACAATCCCATCGGGTTGCAACTTATCGTTTTTGAGTCCCACCAGCCAAAAGCACCTCAGCATAAAATCGCTGTGACGAATTTGGTGTATGCGTTCATGAAGGGCGAGCTTTCGCCGGTAAAAAATCATAAAACGAACAATCTTTACCTGCAATGCGAAGAAATTCTCAAATTGGCGCCGTATCATGATCGACCCTCGGCCATAAAACATCTATCCCAAACATCCGGCAAAGCGCCAAAAACCATATACGGCATCCTTAACCGGATCGAAAAAGGGGCCACCTCCACAGACCGGCGCTCGCCATCTCCCCATAAGGGAAAACGCTACTCCTTGAGCCAGGGGAAGGTAAAAGAGATCGAGCGTATGTTTACGGAAAATCCACGGATCAGGGTTGAAGATGTTGCCAAAGAGGCTCACGTTAAATCGCGCACGGTTTATCGTATTCGAAGACGTATTTTAAAACAGATAAACAAAAAAACAAGACGGGAGGCGATTATAACCAATTATTAGCAATCCCACCGATAGGTGGAGCACCCTCGGCGCATAACATAGTACCACAAGATAGCACTTAATTAGCCTGTTAATTCTGTCCGCAGAAGTCAAACAGGTTTTTTGCGTCTGGACCTCATGGCCATGCCATATTTCTGAGTTTATTTGGAGATATTGTTGAATTTAAAAGGCAAATTACAACCAAATTGTGACCGGTTAATTTAGAGACAGTAATATCAAACCTTCGCACAGAACAGACTCCTGTTTACCATAAAAATTTATGGCATTCGGGCTTTGTTTTTTTACGATACATCCCACAGCTCCTGAAGATATAACCAAGTTTTAAGGAGGATCTCTCTTATCCCAACGCCGCCTGTTATAATGATTCATCTTGATTTTATGGAAATAGAAATATCATGGGGAACGTTGATGCAGAACGTGCACAACTTATTATTTCGTCCCAGTTAAATCCGCCCCAGTACGATCTGCTGGAGCTACGGGGCAGGCAAGGACGCGAAGGTTTTTTCGCTAAGAGCTTTCTTTTTTTCCAGATCGGAACGAACGATCTGAAAAATTAACATGCCCCAGATAAACAAAAAACAAAACGGTTTAACGGGGTAAATTAAATGGTTAAATGGTTTCATCTTCCGGCGGAAACGTTTCAAGTCCTTCCAACTGCGCGGCGCCGGTGAGTCTCTCATCGAAACAGGCAAATACGAAATCTTCAGAAAGCCTTTCATGGATTACAATCGCCGATGCAAGATGGATTGCGTCGAAACCTCTAAGTGGATATTTTTCAACAACCCGATCGATGTATCCATTGAGCTTATCGTTTACTTCCACACGTATAAAGCTCTCCCAGTCATGGTGAAATGAGTCTGCTATTTTACGGATCAACGTATCCGTAAGAGCTGACTCCCGTTTCTTTCGATACATAGAAGCCATGGTTTCTGCGTAAGCAACGAAAGATGTAACGATTTGCGTGGCCGATTTCCATCTGGAGATGACATCATCGGAATAAGGCTCATAGAAGTATCGCTTCACCAGTGCGCTCGTGTCGAGGTACAGAATCATCAGTCGATCACCGCCGGTTCTCGATTACCATTTCCGAAACAGGCTTGCCCGAGGCTTCTACCACCGAGATATGGTCTTTCAGGATGCTCCGGCTCGGCAACGTGACCAGCCCTCCCTGGACCAGGGGCTCCAGTGCTGCGCGGATGGAATTATACCCTTGGTTTTCCTTCACAATGCGGGCAATGGGCTTCCCCCTTTTGGTGATCAAGATTTCTTCTCCGGCTTTCACCCGTGCTAAAAGCTGACTCAGGTTGTTCTTGACCTCCTTGATTCCCGCATGGATCATAATAACCCTCCTTTTTTGTAGCTACTTTATATGTCATGGTAGCTACTTTCAGTCATACAGTCAAGTATTTTTTTTAAGACCCGGGGTCAAAGCCTGAATTGTGAATTAAGGTTGGTCTATTTAACCCCAGTACGATCTTCCGGCCTGTCCCGGTACCTCCGGTGATCTAAGGGGCGCGCAGGATAAAAATTTCACTGGGCAGGCAGAGGTTTGAGGTTTGTTTACCAGATAGTAGTCACTTTTTTTGATTGTCTTAATTTTTTGTCAGCAGTAACCAGTTTGGCGTTTTCGATGATTGACGTTGCAGCGATGATTCTGTCAGCAGGGTCCTTGTTATTATCCGAAAACAACCTCGCGGAAAGGCCTGCTATTTCCGGCGTAATTCCTCGATAAACGTAATTGTTGGATTCTAATACCAGTTTTATGAATTCCAGGTATTCGACATCTATGTTGAGCCTTCCTTTATGCATAAGCATTGCTATTTCCCATAACGATATATCGCAAAATATTATTCCGTCCGAATTATTGGCTGCTGAAATGGCCTTTTCCGCTCTTGGGGAGAGCATCTCCGGCTTCAAAGCTTTCCAAATGATGATATGAGTATCTACGACAATCATTATTTTAATTTTTTATTTTGACAGGATTTTTGGGATTAATTTTTATTCAAAGTTCAGGACATAGCTTCCCAATCTTCATCAATTGGGGATATGATATCACCAATTGAGGCATTTTTCCCAAGTTCTTTTAAAATCTTCCTCGACTTCACTCTTTTATCTTCCACAGGTACAAGTTTTGCCATATCATGACCGCGTAAAGTAATTGTAATAACCTCCCCTTTTTGAACCTTTTTCAGATATATGGACAGATTTTCTCTCAGTGTACTAATACCTACTTTTTCCATATTTTTGCCCCTCCTTTTTGTACAATTTAATTGTACAACTCAACTCAGGGGAAATCAATCTTTTTTTTTGCCGCTTCAGGCATCTTAGTGGGTATCCCCAAATAAAGGACCTGGGGTCAAACCCCGGTTAACTATCCTTCATTTTGGTTAAATAGTGCCTGAACGAAAAGTCATGTTCAGGCAAAATCCGAATATCTAATTTCTAAATTCGAAACAAATTTGAATATCGAATCCCGATGAAATACGCCATGGTTAAACAGAAAAGATAGGTTAAACTGGCTAAACTTTGCCCCGGTGAAATATTACCTTCGGTGAATCCGCTGAGCGGAATTCAACGGGTTAAACGATCACTACATGCCCCAGAGAAATGATCTTCGAATTTCACGGGGTGAAATGCGGAGCATATTTCTCTGGGGGTGGATATTTCTTGTTGAATATTTTTGAGCTTGTTTTTGTACATATTTTATGATAAATAATTTTGTGTATTTTGTAACAAAAGGAGGTGTAAAATATGCAACCAAATTTACAACCTGAAAAAGTCAGACTTAATATTCAAATATCTTCTAAACTTAAAAGCAAACTTTCCAAAGTATCCGCTCTTCAAGGCAAAAAAGTATCTGCGCTGGTTCGAGAATCCATTGAAGAAAAGCTTGAACAAATTGATAAAAAGATATTTGAGGAAAAAATGAAGCAAGCCTATCATGGGTTGGCACAGGAAAACCTTAAAATTTCAGAAGATTTCAAATACGTTGATACCGAAAATCTTTAATGAGGAAAACTTATGTCTGACATTCAAGTTAAGCGGGGTGATATCTATTATGCGAACCTTGATCCGGTTGTCGGAAGCGAAACCGGCAAAACCCGGCCTGTACTTGTGATTCAAAACGACATCGGCAACATGTACTCACCAACTACCATTGTGGCTATAATCACCGAATATTCTCAGAAAAAAGCATCCTATCCCATCTGCGTTGCCATCAAGAATGATGATGGTCTTAAAAAAGCTTCCGTTGTTAATTTATCCCAGATTAGAACCATTGATAAAAATAGGCTGATTACTCCTAAAATAGCCACCCTCTCAAACGGTTCCATGAGAAAAGTTGACGACGCATTAAAAAATAGCATGGCTCTTGGTTGATTCTACTTTTTATAGTATCCAAACGAGATAAAAACATTAATGATGAGGGGTTTTCGAAACTGTAGATAATAGCCTCATATGGATTGGAGGTAACAAATCCCGTGTCGATGTTTCAGGAACGGTGATTCGAACAGACAACAGGGCATGGCAGTGTGTTTTGATAAGAAATATCGTATTATGCCGTACTAAAGGCAGAAGACAGAGGACAGAAGTCAGAGGACAGAG
>Ga0307991_1002963_pt1 | contig 11243 bp, 11 predicted proteins | sample EllFjometagen131_FD_203146 | JGI IMG/M metagenome (GOLD analysis project Ga0307991, IMG submission 203146) | Marine microbial communities from Ellis Fjord, Antarctic Ocean - #131 | ecosystem: Environmental > Aquatic > Marine > Unclassified | place: Southern Ocean | collected 2014-10-08 | reverse complement strand
TTTCCTGTACCTATAAACAACCTGTTGCGTATGCTCTTATCCGCTATCTTTAAAGTATCTTCCATCCTAACCTCCTCCTACAAAGCTTACTATCTCTATATTATCCTTTTCATTTAAGACAACCTCGCGCCAACGCTCTTTGGCAACGATACCACTATTATACTCAACTACTATTCTCCCTGCCTTCAAGTCCTTCGCGCTTATAAGTTCGAAAAGTGTATTGCACCTGGGAACGTTCTCCTCCTGCCCATTTATCCTTAGTATCATAACCTTGACTCCGCCTTGTACAGGCTTATCTTATTTCTTAAATTCTCTACCGCGGTAGTAATATTATCAGATTCAGTTATAGCGCGTATTACCGCTATATTCTTAACGCCTTTCCTGAATAGAAAGTCGATATTTGCTAGGCTGATACCACCGATAAATATAACCGGTTTTATCGCTATACCAAGAACCTCTTTGATATCATCTGTACCCAGAAAAAAATCTTTTGTTTTTGTAGGAAATATCGGTCCAAAGGCTATATAATTAAAATCATCGCTATTGGCTTGCTTAAACTCCTCTATTGAATGCGTAGAGATGCCTATTATCTTATCAGGTCCCAATATCTTCCGGGCGTTTGAAAGCGGGTATCTTTTTATATCTTCCTGCCCCAGATGCAACCCATCCGCATTCAAATCTCTGGCTAGATATGGATCATCATTGACAATAAATGGCGTGTTAAACTCCCTGCATAATGATAGCAGGCCCTTGCCAAGCGCTATAAGGCCCTGCTCAGGAATATTCTTTTCCCGCATTTGTAAAATATCGACACCCGCGTCAAGCGCGTTTCTTGCTATATCCAAAACAGGCCTTTCATTAGCATATTCCGAACTTAAGACAAGGTATAGGTTGTAATCTTCTATTCTCTTCATTGAAATAAATCCCGCTATAAATAGGGACAGCGCCCTACTATTAAATAGGGCGCTGTCCCTATTTATTTAAGCATTTTTAGATATCTTGGCCCAGCTATCACGTAAAGAGACCGCGCGATTAAAGACAAGCCTCTCATCTGAAGAATCTTTGTCAGCGCAAAAATAGCCCTGCCTCTCAAACTGGTATAGATTGCCCGGTTTTGTATTTCTTAAGCTCGGCTCTGTATAAGCAGGATAGACCACCTCCAGAGAGTCCGGGTTCAGGTTGTCTTTATAATCCTTGCCGTCGTCTACATTATCAGGATTGGGCGTTAAAAACAGATGGCTATAAAGGCGTACCTCTGTCTTTAACGCGTGCGCGACTGATACCCAGTGCAGAGTCGCCTTTACCTTTCTTCCGTCCGAGGCATCACCTCCATGGGTTGCGGGGTCATAGCTACACCTAAGCTCTGCTACATTGCCTTCTGAGTCTTTTATAACCTCCTCGCACTTGATGAAATAAGCATACCGCAAACGGACTTCCCTGCCAGGCGCTAAACGAAAGAACTTTTTTGGGGGGGTTTCCTCAAAATCATCCCGCTCTATATACAATGTCCGGGAAAATGGTATCTTTCTGGTGCCAGCACTCTTATCCTCGGGATTATTTATGGCGTCAAGCTCTTCTTCTTTGCCTTCAGGATAATTTGTTATTGTCACCTTGAGAGGCTTTAAGACCGCCATCGCCCGGAGCGCGGTCTTGTTTAATTCTTCGCGGAGGCTATTCTCCAGCACCACAACATCTATAAGGCTGTTTACCTTGGAGACACCTATACCCGCGCAGAAATTTCTTATTGAACTTGGCGTATAGCCCCTTCTTCGCAGGCCCGATATAGTAGGCATGCGGGGATCATCCCAACCATTTACATATTTTCCCATTACAAGTTCTATCAGTTTTCTTTTGCTGAGAATAGTATAGCTCAGGTTCAAACGTGCGAACTCTATCTGCCTGGGATGATATGCCTCTAAAGCATCGAGTATCCAATCATACAATGGGCGATTATTCTCAAATTCCAATGTGCATACAGAATGAGTAATCCGCTCTATTGAATCAGAAAGGCAATGGGCAAAATCATACATAGGATATATAGGCCACTTGTTCCCGGTCCTGTGGTGGTATCCCCTCTTGATACGATATATGGTAGGATCCCTCATAACAATATTAGGATGTGCCATATCTATCTTCGCGCGCAAGACCTTTGAGCCATCCTCAAACTCGCCATTCTTCATGCGCTTGAAAAGATCAAGGTTCTCCTCTATTGGCCGGGCACGATATGGACTTTCACTGCCCTGGGCTGTAAGCGTGCCTCGGTATTCTCTTATCTGGTCGGCGTCAAGATCGCATACATACGCCTGGGCCTTCCCTATAAGCTTAAGAGCAAGCTCATAAAGCTTTTCAAAATAATCTGACGCGTAAAAAAGGCGATCCTGCCAATCAAATCCCAGCCATTTTACATCCTCCTCTATTGACTTCACGTATTCAAGCTCTTCCTTGCTCGGGTTCGTATCATCAAAACGAAGGTTGCAGAGACCCTGATACTGGGCCGCCAGGGCGAAGTTCAGGCATATAGATTTAGCGTGGCCTATGTGGAGATAGCCATTGGGTTCAGGAGGAAAACGCGTATAGACCTTGGTATCATACCTGCCGGATGCCATGTCCTTGTCTATAATCTCTGTTATAAAATTTTTCATATTAATAACACGCCTGTAAGAGCGCCTGTAAGGGGTCAATAGAGCGCCTGTAAGGGGTCAAGTCTTATCTTTGTAACTTAACGTACATAACTCCTATATGTTAAGTTACAAAGATAAGACTTGACCCCTTAGATAGCCCAGAGTTTTTCGAGGTCGTACTTTTCCGGTTTCGCTTTCATGCCAAAGCCAAAAAATTCATTCAACCACGCCATCGGTTCAATCTTTGCTGTTGAGCTTAGATCGGGCCACTTTCCTGCAATATTGACCTCAACCACATCCTTAACCAGGTTAAAACCTAAGATATGCGGCGTTAAGAGTTTTCTAAAGAATCCTGTTCCAAATATCTTTGTTCCCGCGGTTATGTCAAATATACCGTCAAAGGTTATCTTTCCTAAGAAGTGTACATTTAAATCGTTCGCGTCGAAAAAAGCGTAATTTATATTAAAACACTTATTCGCGATAAATAGTATGACTTCCGCTTTTTTAAAGACCGGCATTATAAAATTCTTATCAAAATTCTTCATGTCCTTCTCCACAGACGAGAAGAGTGGCGTGTTGCGAAGGTCACAACCCCTGAGCCTGAGATTGCCATAGCCTGTTATTGTATCATAAAAATCATTTATCCTGCTTACAAACGCGATAGAGCCGGCTAATTGGCCTGTTGTATTTTTCAATTGCGGGTGCACTCTTGAAAATTCCTCAAGGTCAAATCCATCGATATAAAGTTCCGCGCCTACTCTTTCCAGGTTTGTCCGTATCTTGCCGTATATCCTGCCTTTGTAAAAATACGCGGGCGGCATATTACCTTCAAATATACCATCTTTCGCCCGCATGTCAAAGCTAAAAAATATTGCCTGCAACTTAAAAAAAGATAGGTTCTTGGCTGTAACAGAAAGTTTTCCCTGTAAACTATCAAGCTCGTCTGCCTCACCTTTTAAATAGCCTGAGAAATTAATCTCACCTGAAAGGTCTTCTCTATCTATCTTCAGAAGTTCTGATAGATCAGGCAGATAGATATCGCCATCAATACTGAGACTGAAAAGCGAGTCCTTTAAGTCTCGCATATCCGCTTTTATCTTAAAAAAGGAATCGCCCTTTTTCGCGTCCCAGTAAGCTGTGCCGTATGTATATGTAGGCAAGCTCAAAGAGAAGTCGTGGCAAACATCAGCCACTGTGCCATTTAAGGTGAATTCGCGCTTATCGCCAAATTTAAACTTACCTGTCAAGGCTACAGGCTGGCCCCTTACAGTACCGGATATCTCCTCTATCTTTATCCCGTCCTTGCTGATTATAATATAGCACCTGCCCTTATCAAGCAAACGATAATTGCCAAGCAAGGAGGAGACATCTTTTAAACGGGCCTCTATGCGCGATTCTGCCTTGTTGGGCGAATCACTAAAATACGTAAGTTCATGCCCAAGCACTATATCCGCGGTTATCGCCGCTTCACCATAGCTCAAAACAGCTTTATCTATCAGGTAATTTCCATCCAATCTCCAGGTATTGCCAACGTAAGAGAACGATGTATTAAACTTTGCTTTCTCACATGTAACGCGCCAGGGCTTAAGCGCTTCATCTAAGTAATATTCCCAATAGTCATTTATATATGTAGTAGCAAGCCTGGCTTTTCCTCTCACGGAGTTTTTAACCGCGTCATATGATAATGTCAATGAGATAGACTCTTTCTTCCTGTCTTTATCACTACCTGAGATTCGAACGCGATACATAGAACCGGCGTAACGTTTAAGATAAACCCCTATATTATCGAATTCACGTTCAATGCAATTCTCTTTCTTAAAATAATCTATATATACCATTTCGCAGTGTGGCAGCTGCATTTTATCTATAGCAATCTTAAAAGAATCAGGCCCCTTCGCGTAGCAGGCATCCTTGATATGGCTAAAGTTCCATATGCCTTTCGCGTCACGTCCTATTGTAAACCGCGCGCCTAACACACGCAGCCGTTTTATATGTATCTTCTTCCACAGCAATGATAAGAAGGAGATATCAACATCAACAACCCTCGCCTGTAAAAGATCATTACCCTTTAAAAGAGTCGGGCTCTTTACTGAAAGGTCATGCAATATAAACCCCCTAAAGGGATGGAAGGTTACCTTACTAACGGAGATTGTAAAGGGTTTGAATGAACCTGAGTTTACATACGCCTGTACTGCCGGCGCTATTTTTTTAGGCACATATATATAATTCGCGTAGAGGCAGAAGAGGGCATATATAATTAGGACCGGGACTATAAGAGAGATAAGGTAGATTAAGTGTTGTTTTCTAATCATTATCAACAGCTATATCCGATTCACCGGATGTAGCATCCTTAGAGGAGATAAGAGTCTCTGTAATAGTCATCTGTGCCTTCAGCGTCTGGGAGCGCTCCTTTACAGGTGCCAGGTAAAAGCCCCTGACCTTAAGTAGCCTGGCAGATGCCTCCAGTTGATAAACAAAATCCACAAGATACGCTATCTTTGACTCAGCTACTATCTCGACTGTATATTTCGTATACGGGCCCGATGTCTCTGTTAAGCCGAGTTTTACATCCTTAAGAAAGACTGAAGATTTTCTCGCTGTCTGTTCTATCTCAGAGAGCAACCTTGACTTCTCCTCTCCATCAGAGGAGACCTGTTTTAAATCTTTCGTATGGCTTTTATGCTCCTTGATAATCCTCTCTTCCTGTGACAACAGGTATAGAGATTTTTGCAGCCTCTTCTCATGAATAAATATATCCTTGTTAAGCTTCTCTATCTTCTTAATAAGCGGGCTTATAACTATCTTATCAAAAAAGACGGCGACAATGACCACAGTTGATACATACAGTACGTACCGTTCTCTCTTGGATAATTTTGAAAAAATATTCTTCATCTCTCTTCTTCCAGTTCACCTGACTGAGCGTTGTCCAGCAGGGCCAGCTGCTCCTGAACACTACTGTCTAAAGGGCAGATTATCTCAAACTCCGTTAAGTCCTTGCCATGCGCCTTGCGGGTTGTGACAAATTTTGTCTTAACATCCTGGAAATATTTTGACTCCTCGAGTACGTTGACAAATTTAAATATTGCGGACATGACCGTGGATGCCCCGCGTATAGTCAGGCGGTCTTTGCCATTAAAACGAATTGACGTCAAATATATATCAGGCGGGATAACCTTGTGTTTTTCAAAGATAAAATTGAGCATAAGGTTTCTTGTATTAACGCGCATCTTTATGCCCTCTGCCTCATATATCATCTTACCTATCTCATCGACCTTGTACTGGATATTAGACACCTCTTCTTTTAGGGCCTGTAGGTACTGCTCCTTGGTGTATAACCTGCCTAAAAAGATGCTTGACGCTGTCGCCAATATAAACGCCAGATAAATACCAAAAAAATAAAGGTCCTTGCCCTTCTCCCTTACCCCTTTTTCTATCTGCAACTGCTGCGGCATAAGGCTGATCTTTATCTCGTCCGTATTAAGCGCAAGGCCAAAAAGAGACGATAAAGATACCTCTTTGGCGATATCAGCGCACTTGCTTTTGCACTGCTCTGTTAAGGGAATATTCTCTGCCTGGGGTATAATATCTACCGGTAATCCTACTACAGCCTTCAAGACATCCTTGTCCAGGCTTGAGGCAAGCATCTCCCCTCCTGTAATAATAATCTTTGTTATCTCCTCATTTATCATCTCGCTATGATAAGCGTATATAGAATGGTTTATCTCCTCTATGAATTTAGCGTGCCATTTATCCAACGCATCCAAAGATTGCAGAAATCCTATGGAGATATTTCTATAGTATATAACGTGGTCCTTCAGGATTACGATGAAATCACTTTTATCGTAATCCACATCTATTACGACATATGGCTGGTCAGTTGCCTCTTCCCCGGAAACCGCCTTACACCAGGCAAACAATCCTTCTGAGCTTAAGGCTATCTTCTCAGTATCAAGCCCTGCCTGCTGCAATGTTTTTAGGCACGACCTGACAATATCCTGGTGTACGATAACTAATATAATCCTGCTATAGCCTTCAGTATTAGTACTTACAATCTCGTAATCATATATTATCTCTTCTTTCGCGAATGGCGTCTGCTTGCCTATCTGGAGTTCCACCATATCCTTTACCTCGGCGGGATTCACAGAAGGCAGCTCAAGGTTCTTTATAACCACAAGTTGATGCGGTATGGATATTGTCAAAAAATTTGGATTTATTTTTAGCTCTTTAAGCAGGACGTTAACACGGTCAGGGGCCTTATCGTCCGCCGGAGGCACAATCTTCTCAACTATAACCTGAGTAATCTTTTGCTCTTTTCTAAATGACTGGACCTGTACTATCTTGAGCCAATCATCATCTATCTCAAGTACAGTTTTAATCTTTTTCTGTTTTCCAAATAGGAATTTCATATTTCCTTTTTACTTTTTCCTTGTGCCTTGTGCCTTATGCCTTGTGCCTTATTAGTATTCATGCCAATAAAGCGTCTTTGGGCTTTCGTTTTGCAGTATCTCAACAACACTAACAATACTGCTATGCATGCTATAAGAACCTTTTTCAACACCAGCTGTTGAGTTTATCCTAAAAACATTTGACTGCACGGTAAGCGCGTTAAGAGAGACTATACTGTTTATCTCCTGCGCCTCTTCCGTAAAGAGGGAACCTATATTCCTTATCTCGGCGACAGTATTAAATATATTATCATCTTCCGTGCCTTCTATGCCATCTTCGCCCCTGCGGAACTCGACTATCCTTCCAGCAAGTTCATCACTTAAGCCCAGGGCGCAAAATGTACGCCAATTTGCGGTATTAATATTAATCTTACCTTCACCGTAAACTGTGATTATACCGGAGATGCTTAAAAATATAGCCGGAGTCACGCCCTTGACCAGCAAGAGCTCTTCTAATATCTGAAAATCATCGTTTTTGCATGGATAAGGTGACTCAAGGCCCTCATAATATTCGCTCTCCGCGCCGCCGGGAGAGACTATAACATCCTTATCTCTCCAATCAAGAATAGCGTTAGCGATATCATCAACCTCTTCTGTCTCCACTTCATCCGCGCGCGCTATCAGGCTCTTAAGTATCTTGAGCGGGGCCTTATTTATATTTATCCTGCTGTTCTCATCCATCAGGCCATAGACAGTCAACTCTTGAGCCAGCTCATCATCAGTAAACTCATCATCCAATCGATAACTTACGGTTATAGTTCCATCGCCCAAAGGTGTATCTTTAAAGAAATCCTCGTCATTAGACCATTGCTCGTTTAAGCTGGTATAGTTAGGCGTCTCATCCATGATAAACCGTATAATTGCGCGCTCTACGCCTGCCTTGGCAAGATAGTACGTCTTTAATCTATCCTGGATATGCCCTGCCAGGCGTAATTGGCCCGATACATTATAGCCAAGGCTGACAACAAATATAGTCAAAAAACTCAGCATCCAGAGCGTAAGTATTAAGATACTTGCAGTCCTGGTTTTAATTATCATATTCGTATTCTTATTCTTAGCGTAAATATATTTATATTCCTGCCTGCCCATCTCATTTTGGCTATAGGCACGGCTTGGAATAACCCTTGCTGCCTGGCACACTATTCGCCGGTAGCGGCGCTATTCAATTGCATGGTCGTACTGCCTAATTTTATCTTCTGCTCGCCTGTTCCCACAGGAATAAAGATTACCTTACTGAATGTCCCTTTTTCCCCGGCAGGCCCTTTAAAGGTTATCTCTATATTTAACGCCTGGGGGATACTATCCTGATCTTCTGTTTTCCAGTCATCCTTCCATTTATATGTACCTGACGCGTTATCAAGGTAACAATAACTTATCTTTAATTCGCTGACATCCTGAATCAGTATCTTCGACTCACCGATCTCTTCTTCATCCAGCACCTCGGAAAAGGGCTTAACTTCTTTAGAAAGCGCGTCCTTTGATTTATCAAAAAAATACGCTATTCTCCCTACCTGATAATAATCCCGGGCAATATCCTCCTCATCATCCAATACAGCCGGCATCAAAGCGGGAAACATCACAAGGTCCTCTGTGCCTTCAAAGGGAATCATAGAAAACTCAAAGACATTTCTTAATTCCTTTGTCAGCTTTTCAGAAGTAAGCCTTATATTTCGCTCGTAAACCTTGTTCTCGCTGCCCCTGCGCCACGCGTTTACGCCATTTGCAAAAAGAGAATATAGCGCAACAGCGACTAAAGAGACTATGCCTACGCTTACAAGGATCTCAACTAATGTAAAAGCTTTTTTGCCGTAATAGTAATCTCTATTCCTCTTCATAATTTTTCATAAAGGTGCTTAAGGTGATAACACCGCTTCTTATTCCTTCTTCCCAGGAGAGAGAAGCATTGACCTCGTTTAACGCTCCATCCAACTCAAAATCATCCTCCGTATCCAGCTCAACAGCAGCTATATCCATCTTCCATCGGCACTTGATATCCTGAGACCTAAACCTTTTATCCATTCCTTTTTCAAAGCTGTCCCAGTCTTCTTTAGCCATTATCTGCGCCTCGGCCATCTTATTTCCCGCTATCAAGGTTGCTGTTAAATTATCTTCTGTAATACGCAGTATGCTGAGAGAATGAGCAAACGCCTGCAATATCAGGACAAGGGCTATTGATAATATAGCCACGCTGAGCATAACTTCGATTAATGTAAAAGCTTTTCTCGTATTGCGTATTGCGTATTGCGTATTGCGGGAAAAAAATTTTACTGTGATACACACAACGAGGCTACTTCTTCCAATTCGTAATATCATCTGTACCTTCTGCCCCATCAGGGCCCAGTGAATACAGGTCATAGTCCCTGCCATGAGAAGACGGGTATCTATATTTATACTCATTGCCCCAGGGGTCTATCGGGTCATTCTTTGAATAAGGCCCGTTCCAGCTTTTGGATCCGCCTGAATTAGTCATAAGCGCCTGGATATTAGTCGGGTACCTGCCATTGTCCAGTTCATAGAGGTCTAATGCTAATGGTATGTTTGATGTAATATCCGCTCTGGCAATAGAGACCTTTGCCTGTTCTGTGCGGCCAACAAGCCTGGGTACTATCATAGCCGCCAGCGCGCCTAGGATAACTACGACCAGCAATAGTTCAACTAAGGTAAAGGCCCTTTTCCTGTACTGATAAAGTATCATAGTGGTATTCTCCTTTTTTTTGTCATCGCGATATGCTTACAAACAGAGAAGCAATCTCAAGGATTGGGATTGCCGCGTGCCCGGCGCTTTTCGCGAAAAGAATCAATTGATTATACGTTTAAATTAATTCACTCCAAAATTGAGCTGAAATATCGGCAGAAGCATAGCAAAGACAATAAATCCGACTATAAGGCCTGTCACTAATATAATAGCGGGCTCAAGCAAAGAGGTAATAATCTTAGTCGTCTTATCCACTTCACGTTCATAGAACCTCGCTACATCTAATAACGCTTCCTCTAAGTTTCCTCCTCTTTCTCCTACCGCGAGCATATTAGTCATAAAGCGCGGAAACCATTTCGATTTTTTCATGCTCTGTTCCAGGCTCATGCCGTCAATTATATTCTTATGCACTGTCTGCAGCTCTACCTTGAAGACTTCATTATCCAGTGTCGGCGTAGTTATCTTTATAGCCTGCAAGATAGGTATGCCATTGGCGAGAAGAAGGGCAAAGGTGCGAGAAAACCCCACTATCAGGCTCTTCTTTAAAAAATCCCCTATAAGCGGTAATTTCAATTTAAATCTATCGAAAATTATCTTTTCACTCTGCCTTCTGCCGTTCCGTTTAATCACGAGCATAATAGCCGCTATTGCTCCCAAGACCCAATACCAGTAATGCCTGAAGATATTGCTTATCGCCAATAATATTCTTGTTGGCAAAGGCATTGTTTGGCCCATTTCGCCAAATAGCAAGGTCATCCTGGGTATAACAAAGATAAATAGAGCGATTATCGTCATGATACCGACTATTATAATAAAGATCGGATATGCCAGGGCCGAGGCTATCTTCGCCCTTGTCTCCTCATCCTTGTTCCTGAAATCAGCCAATCGCATAAGGGTCTTCTCCAGCACACCCCCCGCTTCTCCGGATTCAATCATATTGATGTATAATATCGGAAAGACCTTAGGATACCTGTTTAAAGATTGTGATAATGTCTTACCTTCTCTTATCTCAGCTTGGATATGCAGAATGATTTTCCTCAAAGAAGCGCTTTCTATCTGCTCGTGAAGAACCCCTATCGCTTCCAGGATTGGTACCTTGGATTTTATCAGGCTGGCAAGCTGCTCTATAAATATAGTGAGGTCTTTTGAGCGAACCTTCCCCGGCTGGGCTGTCTGGCTGGCCTCTTTACCTGTATCTTGTGCCTGGGGATTCTTCGCGAGAGAGTCTTTCTTAGCGGGGATAACGCTAATCGGCATATAGCCCATCTGGTTTAATTTATCTATCGCCGCTTCCTGGTGATCAGCCTCGATTGTTCCGTTAACAATCTCTTTTGGGCCTTTTTTAGCTTCGTAATTAAATTTTGTCATATCTTTCGTCCATCTAGGGGTCAAGTCTTATCTTTGTAACTTAACGTACATAAATCCTATATGTTAAGTTACAAAGATAAGACTTGACCCCTTTATACTTTTTCTTCCACTAGG
>Ga0307991_1002961_pt1 | contig 11252 bp, 5 predicted proteins | sample EllFjometagen131_FD_203146 | JGI IMG/M metagenome (GOLD analysis project Ga0307991, IMG submission 203146) | Marine microbial communities from Ellis Fjord, Antarctic Ocean - #131 | ecosystem: Environmental > Aquatic > Marine > Unclassified | place: Southern Ocean | collected 2014-10-08 | reverse complement strand
TCGGCATCGACCTTCACAGGAAATCGCAAAACTTCATATAAAGAACGAGACCTTATTCTTTCGACATATAAGTCGAATAGCCTACTTCAGTTTGATTAGCCACAATGTTGCCGCAACCTGGTTGTCGAATGCAGCGGCGCTAAAAAAAACCAACTTATCTTCATTCACATAGTATTGCAATGTCAGAATGTCGTCAGCCTCCAGATATACGGTTCCGGTATAGTCTAAAACGTAGCGATAATGTTTGGGAATATCGATGGTCATATCTCTTTGCGAGCATCTTGCCTCGTCCGTTCCATTCACGTAAATCCTGCTATATATCGATACATTAGATAGAGCGCCGGTAGATGGATTCATTATGTGAATACACCCACCAAACTGGTAGAAACCTGTTTCGTTTACTTTGATTAGCGAATCTAAACCAGTTGTTGCTGGCCATGTGAATGCCGAGTCGATTGTTTCAGAGGCGACAATTGCGGACATCTCAAAGGAAGTCCATATATTCTCCACGGGACTAAGGGAATCTGTTTGATGAATCTTGAATGCCGAAATGCCGGCTGTGGAGACATCGTTGATAGCCACTTTTTTCACCTGGCCGCCGTCGATAGTAAGAACGGAGTCGCCGGTCGCGTCGTCGGGGACATCGCCGATATGGAGTTCTTGAGTTGCGTAAACGTCGCCGTCGGTTTCGATGATAAGGGAGCCGTCGCCGATTTTGATTGGGTTGTCGGCATCGAAGCGGGTCGTGTCGCCATCGTCGAATATGCGGAACGAATCCGCCGTGCCGATTCCACCGAGGAGTGTATCGGAGAATTCCAGATTGCCGTAGGCGCGGAGGATACCCTTATAATAGGAAGAGTTGAACTGACTCGTGTAATCCGTCGGCACTACGACTCGGTTTCCGAAAGCGAAGGAGTAACCGCCGGAGACTGAATCGGCATAACCACCGGGGATAGCGGAATAATCGCCGCTTGCACAATTTAACTTTCCACCGGCAATTACCGAGAACTGACCGGTTGCGCTGTTAGCTTCTCCCCCCGTTACGACAGCGCGATTGCCATTGGCGGTGTTGTTCACTCCTCCGCCGACATAAGTGTAGATGTCGAGGGCATCGTTGCCCTGCCCGCCGCTGACGGTAGCGAAGTTGGCAGTCGCGGTGTTGCCCGTTCCACCGCTGACAGTGGTGAAATTCCCGCTTGCCTCGTTAGTCGAGCCGCCGCCGACTGTGGATTCCCGTCCACTTGCAGCATTCCATGCACCGCCGCCGACTGTGCAATATTTTTGATTTTGCCCGCTCGCGCCGGTTGTGCACGCCACACCGAGGTTGACATGGGTAGAGTCGGCGTTGCCGTAAAGTGTAGCACCGCTTCTGGCGATGCCCCAAGCGCCGCCGGTCATAAGAGTCGTATCGGCGCCGTCGGAGACGTTGTAAATCCAGTCGCCGTCGCCGAGACTCGAAGCCAGCACTTTTTTAACCTGATTGCCGCTGAGAGTGAGGATTGTATCGCCTGCGGCGTCGTCGGGGACATCGGTAATAACAAGCCCGTCGCGGATTTTAACCGTGCTTCCGCGTGCCTCGATGGAGTCGGTAACGAGTTCATCCATCCAGACCTTATCAGGTAAATAAAGTGTATCGGTAGGCGATGTTATCGAATCGACAATGACCAGCCCCGAAGCACGGATATTTCCTATAACATCGAGCTTCTCGGATGGGCTTATCGTGCCGATGCCAACGCTGTCGGTAGTGTTATACGGATAAACATAGTTCAGGGAACGCCGCCATATCCATCGTATGTGAGTTATTCCTCCGAGCGCGATACCGCCGTTAATTGTTATGCTCTGGAGGTTTGATGAGCCTGCCGGGTCAAGCCAGAAGCTGGTGTTATTCCGGTCTCTGAACATGTCAGCGATAACATTGCCGTTCACATCGAGTTTTTCGGATGGTGTTGCTGTTCCAATACCGACGCTGTCGCCGGAATCGGTGGCATACATCTGTCCCGTCGCTGCGCCCGACCAGTCGGTATCTGCACCACCACCCGCAGCTGCGATTGTTATCGAGTTGCCGGTTTGCGTGAGAGTGATACCCGTTCCATCGACAAGGGTAACGCTGTCCGGCAACCATGCCGAACCGTTGGCGCGAAGCTGTTGGAAACCGAGATCGTCGCCGTCGGCGAGATCGGCAGGGAGATTCGATAAATTGTCCCAATGAACTTCGGCGTCGCCGGATGTTTGGAGATCGAGAATGTCGTAATAAGCCGAGAGGGTGTCCCAATCGACGGAGATTGGATAGTCCAGCGAGATTATCGTCTTGCGAAGATCGGTGGCATGGCCGTTTTCGAGAGCAAACCCAATGGTGACATCTCCAATTGAAGCCTTTTTCAATTTTCCACTTGCCGATGTTGTCAGGCGATCGCCCGCCAAGACCCCGGCTTCCAGCCTTGCGGGGAAAATGTCCGACGAAGCGATTAAATAATAATCGGTTCCACCTTCGGGAAGCACAGCAACAACTATCCCTGCAACCGAAGTATCGCTATCGCCGCAAACCAAGATTTGGCCTGAGGAATTTAGCTTCACCATGCTGCCCATCTCGATAGCCGTTCCGCTGTCCACGACACGGTTTTTAAGCTGGCCCATCGATGGCAAAGCTAATATTAATAAAGCCAAAGATGAAATGAATAGTATTTTTTTCTTCATCATCATACCTCTGAAAACAATTATTTTTCCAAATATAACAACTTTTTTAGAAAAAGTTTGTAAAATTATCAAAATTGGGGCGCCGGAAATCGACGCCCCAGAAAAAGGCTAATTTTGGATAGCTACGATAGTAAGATCTCCCTCTATAAACCTTCCACCGTTGCCCCAACCGTCGGCGTAGCAGCGAACCTGATAATCGTTCGCCGCCGCGGGCGCGGCCATAATGTGAGTAACTGTAACCTCCTTGATCTCGTACCAATCGTCGTCCTGCAGGAAGACGGTATACGATTTAAGGACGGCGGTGTTCGTCACGTCGTATAGTTCCACAGCTATCTTAGCGCCATTGTAATTCGGGTTGATAGTGTATTCATCGCTAATGACGACCATTGCTGTAATCTGGAGGCTATCACCCGACGGGGCGAAAGTTATTGCAATAACTGGAACCGCAGCTGTTCCGAATTGAGCTATCGTATCGACATGCTCTTGCGCAAGACTCTGTCCCAATTCGCCGTTGAAAACGACCGTGTTGTCAAAGATGACCGGGCCGCCGAACGTGACTGTGTCATCAGCGCCGAAAACGACCGTGCTGTCGAATGTGACTTTTTCGCGGAACTCGGTGGAGTCTTTGATAACGATAGGGCCGTCGCCGAGCGCTTCGATAGAATCGATTACAACCTCGGGGCCGGCGAGATACTGCTCGAAATAGATCGTATCGTTCTCGGTTCCGATAAGCCAGCCGGTTTGGATGGTGTCGGACTCGAGACCGCCGTCGAAAGTCACCGGTCCGCCGAACGTGACCGCGTCATCGCCAAATGTAACCGTGCTGTCGAAAGTCACCGGGCCGCCGAATGTCGCAGTGCTAGTGCTATCGAATGTGACATTATCGCGGAACTCGGTGGAGTCCTTGATAACGATCGGGCCGTCGCCAAAAGCTTCGATAGAATCGATTACAACCTCGGGGCCGGCGAGATACTGCTCGAAATAGATCGTATCGTTCTCGGTTCCGATAAGCTGGCCGATGTGGATGGTATCGGACTCGAGACCGCCGTCGAAAGTCACCGGTCCGCCGAACGTGACCGCGTCATCGCCAAATGTAACCGTGCTGTCGAAAGTCACCGGGCCGCCGAATGTCGCAGTGCTAGTGCTATCGAATGTGACATTATCGCGGAACTCGGTGGAGTCCTTGATAACGATCGGGCCGTCGCCGAAAGCTTCGATAGAATCGATTACGACCTCGGGGCCGGCGAGATACTGCTCGAAATAGATCGTATCGTTCTCGGTTCCGATAAGCTGGCCGATGTGGATGGTATCGGACTCGAGACCGCCGCTGAAAACGACCGAACTATCGAACATGACCGGGCCGCCGAAATAGACGGAGTCATCGCCGAATGTAACGGTGCTATCGAAACTTACTATTCCCTCGAATGTAATATCATCGGTGAAAATATCCCCGATTTCATCCGCCAAGCTGTCGATAGCATCCTGGACATTGTCCGCACCGAGTCCAGCATCGGTATCGTCGAAGTAGGTATATTTCGCCCTGTCGTCGTCGATAAGAATCTGGACTCTCGTTGCGCTGACGGCAATACCGACGAGCATATCCTCATCGTTCGTCGCCTCGACAATAGCTCCAGTCGAGTCACTAGTTAATCTAGCGCCGGGAGTAAATGTCTTCGCGGACAACTCGATATAGCCCTCGGTTTTCACCAAGTAATAATCGGTTGCGCTGACATTTTGGATAGCGGTAATGATACCGATAACCTCCGCCGTTGGATTCGGCCCGTCCGCCGCGACGATCTTGTTAGCATCGATTCCATCGACTGTTACTACCGTGCCAACGGTTAAAGCAACATCCGAAGTAACCGGATACTTGATCTGCGCGAGAGCGATGCCGGAGATGAGAAATAACGCTAAAACTATAGCGATATTCACCTTCATAGCTCTTCCCTTCATTTTTCCTCCTGAGTTTGAGTTCATTGTTTGCTCAAAGTCTGTTTTGCTTTTTGTGTTTTTTGTATATTATTTACCCTTTTATTTCCGATAAAATGAGATGACCATAAAGGCATCGACCGCCATCGAAAGGTTGTGTAACCGATCTCGCGCGGATTTCGTATGTGTGTGTTCCCGCCGGTGGTTCATCGATTCCATTGATAGAGATCGGCTTTTTCGCAAAATAGTCGTCGTTATATACAAAAAGTTCGGTTTGGGAGATTATCACCTCTGAACCACCCGGATTGCGGACTAGTTCGACGATAATGCTTGCTCCGTTGTATCCGTTAAGGTCGTCGAAGACGCCGTCGAAAGATAAAAATATGGTCGAGCCGGGGCCATTTGCGCCATAAGTCAAGCTGGTGAGCGAAACATCGCTGCCGACCGGCGCGATGTCGGCAATTCCAGATACGATGCTATATTTTTTTCCCTGACCGACTATTCCCGCGACATCCAGATCGCCGGTAGCAGTAATATTGCCGTCTATCGTAGCCGAGCCGTGCACGGCAATCGAGTCGTCCAACTCGATAACCTCGCCGACCGCCTGAATGCTGTCGGCGATAAGCTCGCCGTGAACCATTAACTGAGAATAGACGAGCATCGTGTCTTCGGGCGATTTGCTCCGCGTGAAAAGTGTATCAAATCCCAGATTACCGTTGGCAAGCGATTCAATCTCCGATGGAATCGATAAAAGGCTGTCCCAAACGACGTGCGCCGCCCAACCGGAAGAATCAACACCGGCGATTACCCAATTAGCCCCATTCCACATCAAATATTTCCCTGCAAAACCGCCGGTGGTATCAACATCGCCAAGATCGAAAAGCGAATTGTCGGACAAGTCGTCTTCTTCGATCGGGATCGGGACTGTCCATATAGCTCTCGATGTGCCTTCGGTTATAACTAGCGTGTGGGTGGCATCTATCCAATTGACGGAGGTTATAAGCTCGTTGGTCGGGTCGTAATCCGCGTCGTTCACCCAATCGGAATCCGGAACCCATTCGAAACCGTTCCAACGTAAAATTTGGTCCAATGCTAAACCGGCCGTATTAACGTCGCCGAGATCGTCGAGGAAATTATCGGAAAGGTCGTCGGCCTCGTTGTCGATATGGACCGCCTTGATATTGCAACATCCCTCGAAAATCCAGAGTGTATCGGTCAAGTCGTCGTATTCGAATGTGCAGATAAGCTCGTTTGTGCGGGAATGGTCGTTGTCGTCCACATTGTCGATTCCATCCCGAAAGCCTGCGGGCATGGAGAGAATATCATACCAAAAAACCGTGCCTCCGTCGTCCGTTCCGTCGGCGAAGCCGGGAGGCATTCCATCGATATCATCCCAATTTATCGCACCGACCGAGTCGGCGTATCGCGCCCGAAAGGCATATGGCGATGTCGCGAATTTCGACCGTGGAAACAGGTCGTGGCCATCGACCGTTATTTCGAGCCAATATTCGCTGTCAAATGTGAGGGCTATAGGCAAGATCGAACCCAATGTAACATCGAAAAGACCTTTAACAACCGGAACATCGGCGTGGCTTTCTGTCCATAGCGCGGTGCCACCGGTCTCGGTGTCTAATATTTTGAATGTGAATGGGAGGGTATCGTTGATGCCAACACCACCGGTCGATGTAAGCTTGCCTTGATAGAAGATTTCCCCGGGTATCTGCGCCATTGCGATGACAGCTAACAACAATAATATAAAAATCCTATTCGACATACCTGTCTCCTAAATCGAAGATTAATAAACAAAGTGTTAGTTATTATTAATGGCAATAATACACATCCTATATTCTTACGCAATATAATAATGAATTTTCTTTAAAATAGTCGGTATTATTTCCTCGAAGACCGGTTCAATTTTTTAAATCAATCTTAACTTTAACACTTTAACAAAAATTCCTTGTTTGCAAAATTTGCCATAATATTATGTTTATCAAAGAATTATGCGATTTCGAAAACTTCCTTCAAACAATCTGAAATAAAATTTCGCTTGATTTTCATTGACATTACGGGAACAAAAATTTATGCTTTCGGGCTATCGATCCATAAAATTTAGATCGTTGCTTTCAAAAATGTTTTAAAAATTCCAAAAGACCTATCGAAGGTTAAAAAAGGAGTCGAAATGTCGGACGCAGTTTCAAAATTTATGGAGAAAATCAAAGCAAAAGACCCGGGACAACCCGAGTTCCATCAGGCTGTATTCGAGGTGGCGGAGAGCTTGATGCCGTTCATCGAAGCGAATCCAAAATACAAAGACGGTAAGATCCTCGAGAGAATCGCCGAGCCGGAACGCGTTATCATCTTCCGCGTTCCCTGGGTAGATGACAAAGGCGAGGTGCAGGTCAACCGCGGTTTCCGGATTCAAATGAACGGCGCGATCGGCCCATACAAGGGCGGCCTTCGGTTCCACCGGAGCGTCAACCTGAGCATCCTGAAATTCCTCGCATTCGAGCAGACATTCAAGAATGCCCTTACCACGCTTCCGATGGGTGGCGGCAAGGGTGGGTCGGATTTCGACCCGGTAGGAAAAACAAACAACGAGGTTCAGCGGTTCTGCCAGTCATTTATGATGGAACTTTATCGCTATATCGGCCCGAACACCGATATCCCGGCTGGCGATATCGGCGTCGGTGGCCGCGAGATTGGATACCTTTTCGGAGTTTATAAGAAAATTCGCAACGAATGGACAGGCGTCCTTACTGGCAAAGGCCGCAATTGGGGCGGAAGCATCGTTCGACCGGAGGCCACGGGATTCGGCGTGGTTTATTTCGCCCAGGAGATGCTCAAAACCAGAGGAGATTCATTCGACGGTAAAACCGTGGCTATCTCCGGTTTCGGCAACGTTTCTTGGGGTGCCACCACAAAGGCAACCGAACTCGGCGCAAAGGTCGTCACCCTCTCCGGCCCGGACGGCTATATCTACGACCCCGACGGCATCGAGGGCGAGAAGATCGACTACATGCTCGAGATGCGCGCAAGCCGCCGCGATAGGGTTCAGGATTATGCCGATAAGTTCGGCGCAAAATTCTTCCCCGGCAAGAGACCATGGGAGGTCAAGGCCGATGTATGTCTGCCGTGTGCAACCCAAAACGAACTCGGCAAAGAGGACGCCGAAAACATCGTCAAAAACGGCGTGATTTGCGTCACAGAAGGTGCAAATATGCCTTGCACACCAGAAGCCGTTAATATGTTCATAAAGAACAAGCTCCTTTTTGCTCCCGGCAAGGCAGCGAATGCAGGCGGCGTCTCCGTTAGCGGCCTCGAGATGACCCAGAACGCGATGCATATCTACTGGGGTGCAGAAGAGGTCGATAACCAGCTCCACCAGATCATGAAGGATATCCATGGCCAATGTGTAGAGCACGGAACGAGCGCTGGCTATACAAACTATGTCGATGGTGCGAACATCGCCGGCTTCATAAAGGTCGCCGATTCGATGCTCGATCAAGGATATATCGCTTAAGCGATACATTTCGGCACTTTAATAATAACATCCAGGCCCCGACTGAAACCGTTGTGGCTTGGATGTTGTTTTTGGCTGGCGCGTGATCATAGAAGATCGTCTCATGAATAATTCTTTTCACGGAAATATGTGTCAACCACATTGACCTTGCGGGCGACCCATCCTTGGGACTTCCTTCGGTCGCCGGGTTGCCACTACGATAAAAAAAGGGCGCATCTACGCGCCCTTCTCTTTTGCCTTAATAATACCATATTCACATTGATTTTCTACAAATATTTTACTTGCACGTCGGTAACACGCTATGCAACAAGGGGTTGCAACCCCTTGTTGAGCTTACATGTAAAGTTTCAAACCGAAAATGGTATAACAAAGAAGGGTCGTCCGTTGGACGACCCTTCTCGATTCGATAAGAGCTGAGATTTGATTATGGAGAAACCAATTTCGCCTTGAGGTCTAACCTGATAGTCTGATCGAATATCCAGGTCGAAACATCGGTAGGCGTTTGAAGCTGAAGCCATAGGTTCTCGGTGCGATACACACTGTCCGTGCTGGCACCCAGTATGCCGAATCCACCAGGTCCGAGAAGGGTATCCGGGTCCGTTACCCTACCTGTCGCCCATGTAAATCCGGAATCGTAGATGGCATCCTCATAATCGAAAAGCACCGGAGGACGAACATTATCGTTGAAACGCGCACGAAGGGCATATCTGTCGATACCGGGCGTGGTTTTGAGCGCCCAACCCGTCGTAGGCCAGCCCTTAATGCCGATATCGAGTTCCTCTGTGCCGGTATTTTTCACGATAAATACGTTCTGGCTATCCGCTGTCACCGTTGCATTTAAACTGGTCGAATCGGCAACCGTCCAGTCGTTGTCGTGGACATAGTTATAGACCTCCCATTCGAGTGTCTGTTCCTTATACCTTGCCCATGCCTGCCACGTGAGAGCAGTATCCTCGACATTACCGGCCAGATCGAAAGCGTTACAGCGAAAATAATAGACCGTGTCCTCGAAAACTGTATCTGGATTGAAAGGCCCGAAAAAATCGCTGGCCAAGGTGGTATTTATATGCCAGCTTTCCCATACGCCGGAAGGGCCGCGACGGAAATCGACATCGTAATAGCGAACTCCCCATCCAATACCGTCCTCGATCGTCGTGTCGGCTCCACCCCATGTTATAACGAAGTTCGGGGCACTCGATATGGTGTCCGCTCCGAGATCATCGACCATAGATATCGGAGGACGCTCGTCCCATTCGACCTTACGATAACCGGGACGATTAATATAATTCGTTCCGTCCGTGAGGAATGAGTCGGTAACGTAACTGGCATGGCCAAGATTGTCGGTCAATCTGTAACCACTAACCGATACCCTCGGTTCGGTCTCGGTTCCGCCATTCGTATATGAACCCCACCTCAACTGATATGGGCCACTCGAAGGCCACGCCGCGCAAAACGACGCAATTAGGATAACTATCGACGCACTTAGAATATGCTTTTTCATTTTATAGCCCTCCATTTTTCTTGAATATACATAATTCAATTCCATTGCGCAAGAGCACTTTTACGGTAATTGTCCAACCTGAGGAACTCCTACCCAAATATTACCTGCACTGTTTGTATTCAACGCGCCGGGAACCGGCGCAAGAAGCGAGCTATATCCATCGACGACATTATGGCTCACTACTAACGCACAACCGAGATCGTTAAGGTCGACGCCAACACCACCGGATAGGTTATTGTTATATAATGTGTTATGAACGATGAGATAATTTCCGCCCCCACCACCTACAATAAGGCCGTCGTTCTGGTTTTTGTAGATAATATTGTTATCGATGGGCATCGGTCGTATCCCAACATGCATTGCTGACAATATTACACCAACTCCGTGACCCTCGATGATGTTATCCTTTATAGAGCCGGAAGTGCCGTCCATTCCACCAACGATATTAATCCCGGACGAAGCAATAGAACCCTTGCCATCGATGTGATTACCCAGAATATTGATCTCAGTAATTGCCCCCATTGCACAGATCGCGCCCTCGCCCGTGCCACCACACCTGATGACATCATTGGAAAGCATATTAATCGATCCACTAACCACAACGACTGCGCCCACATCCCTACCGACGAAATGATTCGCCTTGACCTCCGCCGATCCGGTTATTAGATAGATAGCCGGGCCGACCTCCATGCCCTCGATATTCTTTGTGAACAGGTTCGCCTCGGCATAAATATCGGCCTCATTAACCGTTATCGCGCCACCCATGAAGATATTCCCCGTGAACTCGCCCATGCTGCCCATTCCCGCGACGGTGACCATGTCCATGATTGCATTATTCGACAGCTTGCATACACCAGAAACTTTAACGGGAATCTCTATCTGACAATCATGGAAAATCGCATAATCGTTTGTTGTGATGCTCTCCATTATAGGATCACCTTGGAATTGGCAGAAACCGAATTCTACAGCGGCAGCATTAACACTGGACACGAAGAAACATTCGCTAACATTTGCGTCTGCGATTGTAACTACTCCAGTAAATGATAACTGGAACAACCCACCCGATGTCGTGAACGCACCATCGATGATCGTAATACTCGATCCAGAACCTCGAAGGCAAACATCGCTACTCAAAGTAGGCGCTCCGGTAACAATGTAACCGCCGGGAGCGATATCGATTAGCGTCGTGGCTCCAGTCGGAATCGCAGCGATAGCATCGTCGAGCGATGTGAAATCTGCGTTTGCTGCACCGACTGTGATAACGAATTTCGGTTCCCAATCGTTGCGGAATGTAGAATCGCCGCCCAGGGAAACCGCACCGATAACATTCATGTCGTCGTCGATGTCGATGACGGGGCCAACCGCTTGAATGCTGTCCGCAATAAGCTCGCCCATGATCTTGAGCGCCTCGGAGACGACGACCGTATCGTGGCGCGTGGCGTTTATCGTATCGAAAACCACTACGCCCACTGTCGGATCCGTCCAACTAACATCGGATCCGTCCGTTGTAAGAATCTGACCGGTAGTTCCAAAACCGACGCCATCGTGAACTCCGCCGGTTACATAGACATCGCCGTCCTCCTCGACGGAGAAGACACCTATTCCAGC
>Ga0307991_1002960_pt1 | contig 11255 bp, 9 predicted proteins | sample EllFjometagen131_FD_203146 | JGI IMG/M metagenome (GOLD analysis project Ga0307991, IMG submission 203146) | Marine microbial communities from Ellis Fjord, Antarctic Ocean - #131 | ecosystem: Environmental > Aquatic > Marine > Unclassified | place: Southern Ocean | collected 2014-10-08 | reverse complement strand
ATAAAATAAGAGTTCATGCTGGTTTAAAAAAACACAGAAAAATGAAATTAATCAATGAATTACTTAAAAAATAGCAACCATGTTTTTTCAATTAGACCCGATTTTACAATAATGGAAGGATTTACACCAAAGCAAGCAAAAAAAATCATTAAAGAATTATATGATTTAAAAAGATTAAATATTTTTTCTGAAAAAGGTGATGCGATTTCAAATAGCATGAAATGGAAAATTGCAGATAATATTAGTGATGTTACTATTTTTAAATGGATTAGCAATGAAAAAAAGTAAGATAGAATGGACAGAACAAACATGGAACCCATCGGTTGGTTGCAATAAAGTTAGTGCTGGTTGTCAAAATTGCTATGCTTATGCAATGGCAAAACGTTTAAAAGCAATGGGAACAAAAGGTTATGAAAACGACTTTAAGTTTACTTTAATGCCAGATAGATTAGAACAACCTTTGAATATTAAAAAACCAAAAAAGTTTTTTGTAAATTCAATGAGTGATTTATTTCACGAAGAAATGCCTTTTGCATATCTTGATGCAATATTTGACACTATTGAAAAAACTCCACACCATACTTATCAGATATTGACAAAAAGAGAGAAGATAATGTCAGAATACTTTAAAAATAAGGTATTGCCAAAGAATGTTTGGCTTGGAGTTACTGTTGAAAACAGTAAAACAAAACATAGAATTGATTATTTAAGAAATATTAATGCAACAATTAGATTTCTTTCAATAGAACCCTTACTTGATGATGTTGGATCTCTTGATTTGAAAAATATTCACTGGGTGATAGTTGGTGGTGAGAGTGGAGTAAAAGCAAGACCAATGCAAAGTGATTGGGTAATAAAAATTAAAGACCAATGTAAAGATCAAGAAGTTGCTTTTTTCTTTAAACAATGGGGGATTTGGGGAGCAGACGGTGTTAGAAGAAAGAAAAAAGAAAATGGCAGAAGTTTAAACGGAAAGATATATGATGAGTATCCTGAATTAATTGAAGAGTATTTTTAAATATTGTCAGCTTAACTTAACATAATCCAAAAAAGTCCTAATAAAAAATTGAAGTCTCAGATTATTGATATTTTTTTAATAATCTCTCCAGTCTTTTTTCTTGGTGAGTTTTAGGTCTTGAAGTACGCTTGCTTTTACGTTAATAGTAAAGTTATAACTTTTCCAGGCTCCAATTGGTATCCAGTTAAAGTGCATTTCCCAGCAATGCAAATCTCTATAAATGTCAACTGAAGTGTATGAAAAACCTTTATTTATAAAATCATAACCAGACCTAAAACCTACTTTCCATTTTTTTGTTATGCTGATGTCGCCATTGAAATTTAGTGTTTGAATAAAAGTTTTATCAAAAGTGCCGGTTGAAAAATTATAATTTCTCATATAACGCATGGTGTAGGAAAGATTAATTGTCCATGGATTATCATAATCAACGTAGCTGTCAATATTTTCATTGATTTGTTTTAGTTCTTCTTCGGTTCCGTGTTCAGATGTCTTGGGAGTTTTTTCATTATCTTTTTTTGAACTTAGATGAAAATTTAAGCCAAGTTCCCATTGATTGCTTTTTTTACGGAACAACTTTTTATTTACGTTCCATTCAAATTTGTTGATATTCATTCCAGTGGAATCATTGATGACGTAAGGGTCCCAAATACTTACATAACGAATATCAAGATTGTTGAAAAGTTTAGTGTATCCGCTGATTGAAAGCGGAGCTAGGTTCAAAGAATCTTTTGCGAAATTATATGATGTTGAAATTGTAAGATTTTCTATCAGCTTAATTTTCTTTTCATGGTTAATAGTATCTTTCTTTGACTTGACTTTCATCTCGAGGTTGTTACTGAGACCGAAATTAACAGCACCGTATTTTCCTGATGGTGGACTTTGATAAATGTATTGGTCATAAATTGAGTATTGAATTTTACTCCCAGAATTTCCATCGGTATAATATTTATAATATCCCCATTTTTCTTCACTGAAATCGGGGCGGTATGAAAAGTTTAAATTTGGTGATATAACATGGCGTAGTGCTTTTACCGGACCTTTTTTAAATTGGTACATTCCATACAATCTTGTATTTATTGATGAGTTAAAAATAAAATCGCGTGCAGTATTAAATCCGCTGATAGTATCGGTTCTTAAGTATCCAAAAGTTGTGTCATTTCCCGAAATCAATAGTCCGTTATCCCAATTTTTTCTGATACTGTTGAAATACCATCTTTCAGTGTAGTTAGCAGAATTTGTCCATGTTAAATGTTTCAATAATTTTATTGAGCTGTTGATAGGAATATTATGTTTTACACCATTTTTAAAGTCAGAAAATTCTGTATCATTAAATAAAAGTGAATCGTAAGTATTAAGTTCATTTTTAGCGTTCATAACATAATTAACATTAATGTTGTCGTACCATTTCAATTTTCCTGTTTTAGATTTTTTTCTTAAAGGATAGAAACGGTTAACAGAAAAAGTTAATTCGGGGATGTTTAAATTTACAGTATTGTTTAATGTGTTTTGGGTGTGCCTGAAGTTTGCCGATAAATTATATTTGTCGGAGAAAGTTTTAGAATAAGAAATATTTGAAGAGAAAGTATTGGCAAGTCGGTCGCTTGTATTTGCCGGATTAAACTGGTTGTATTTACTGCTTCCGGCGTTGACGTTAGCAGCAAATCTGCTGTTGGGTCTGGCTTTTGAACTTTGATTGTGATTCCATCTTATAAAAAAATCTGTGTTTTTTGAATAGTTGGTGCTGTTTTTTTCTCCGGTAGTATTTATAGCATAATTTGCATTAATAGAGCCGCTGTATTTATATCTTTTATTATAATTTGAATTTGCTTTTACCCCCCAGCTTCCACGTGAATATATATCACCTCGAAGTGCAAGGTCAACACGGTCGTTGATGCCCCAGTAATATCCACCGTTTTCAAGAAAAAATCCACGGTTTGCTGATTCACCATAAGTTGGAATTAATATTCCGTTTGATTGACCTTTTTTATTAGGGAAAAACCCAAAAGGAATTATCAAAGGAGTGGGAATGTCGGCAATAACAAGGTAAGCAGGTCCTGTAACAATTTTATCATCAGGGATTACTTTTGCTTTAAAAAATCGTATTTCATAGTGAGGATGTTCCAGACTGCAAGTTGTATATTTTCCTGATTTTATATGAGTTTCGTCAGATGGCATTTTCTTTACAAATTTTCCATGCAAATATCCTTCGCCTTCCTGAGTAATAACATTTTCAATAATTCCTTTTTTTGTTTTATAATTATATGTGATTCTGTGAGCTTTGAAAGTTTGCTGATTTTCAGCAAAAATTGGTCTGCCAATTTCTTTGCCTGTTGAATCTATTACACCTTTTGCAAAAACAATATTTTTAGCGAAATTAATTTCAATATATGCAGCTTTTAGGTTAATATTTTCATAATTAATTTCAGCATTTTTATATAAATAAACTTTTTGCGTTGACAAATCCATCAAAATGGAATCGGTAGCTTTATAATCAATTTTGGAACTAAGAATAAAACTTTGCTTAGCTATAGTTGTATCTACCTTGGTGGTGTCAATAGATAATATAATGCTATCATTACCGTTTTGCTTTATAGTGTCTTGAGAAAATACAGACAGAGTAAAAGTTAAAACAATAATAGCAAAAGATAAAAACCGTTTAATAATCCTTGTTGATAATTTAGTTAACAATTTATAAACTAACTAATGAATACTAATTTTTGCTTAAATTATATTTGTATAAAATTATTATTACAAAATATAAAAATAATAAGTTTCAAAACTAATTAAAATATAATTATTTCAGGTGAAACGAATAAAGATAATTTTTGGTATAGTTATATTGGTTTTATCAATATCTTTCTGTGATGTTTTTGCACAACATAACAAAATCAAAACAGTTGTTATTGATGCAGGGCATGGAGGTGATGATCCGGGAGCAGTAGGCAGAATATCAAAAGAAAAAGATATTGCTCTTATAATTGCTTTAAAGGTGGGAAAATATATTGAAGAAAATTTTCCTGATGTTAAAGTAATTTATACAAGAAAAACTGACGTATTTATTGAGTTATATAACAGACCAAAAATTGCAAATAAAAATAATGCAGATTTATTTATTTCTATTCATTGCAATGCATGTGGTTCTTCAAAACCTAATGGGACAGAAACGTTTGTGATGGGATTAGACAAAAGTAAAGCAAATCTTGAAGTTGCAAAAAGAGAAAATGCCTCTATTTTAATGGAAGATGATTACGAAACACAATATGAAGGTTATAGTCTTAACTCTCCCGAATCAAATATTATTTTTTCTTTATACCAAAATGTTTATTTGGATAAAAGTATTGATTTTGCATCAAAAGTTCAAAGACAATTAACTGAAAGGGTAGGCAGATTTGACAGAGGTGTTAAACAAGCTATTTTTCTTGTTTTATGGAAAACAACAATGCCAAGTGTTTTGATTGAAACCGGATTTATGTCAAATCCTGAAGAAGAAAAATATTTAAATTCGGAAAAAGGGCAGACTTATATTGCATCGGCAATTTTCAGAGCTTTTAAAGAATACAAAAAAGAGTATGAAGGCGGAGAAAGTAAACCGCAAACTACAAAAAGTGAAGATAAGGGAAACACAATTAACAAAACACTTCCTACTGAAGATGAAAAAATCACAGAAGATGTGAATTCAAAAAACTTAGAAAAAGATAAAAATACTTCATCAGGAATTAACGTATATTTTAGTGTTCAATTTGCAACTTCAAGCAAAGAAAAACCATTAAATGCACCAGAATTTAAAGGATTGCAAGGAGTAGATAAATATTATAATAATGGTTTGTATAAATATATTGTTGGTAAAGAAAAAACTTTAATAGCTGCGGTTGAATTGCAAAAACAGCTTAAAGAAAAGGGCTTTAAAGATTCTTTTGTTGTAGCTTTTAATAATGGAAAAAGAATTTCACCGAAAGAAGCTGTTGAGAAATTAAAAAATGATTAAAATAAATAGAGTTTTATTTATTTGCCAATTATTAGATAACTTTATGTAATTTTAGAAAAATTAAATTTATTTATTAATAACTTTTTATACCTGAAAAGGCACAATAATATTATTTTTGTAAATAGTGTAAAAATTTAAATTGCTTTGAAAATTCGTCGTGAAATAAAAATCGGTTTATTAGTTGTTGTAGGGCTTGCCTTGTTATATTATGGGTTTAATTTCTTAAGTGGAGAAAATGTTTTTAAAAAAAGCAGGGAATTTGTAACAGTTTATAGCGATGTAAGAGGATTAGTTATTGCAAATCCTATTTTAATAAATGGTTACAAAGTAGGACAAATTACAGATATTTATTTTTATCCTGAAGATTCACTCGCGAGGGTTATTGTCAAATATAATATAGATGAAGATTTGCCAATTCCAGATAATTCTGTTGCAGTTGTTGAAAGTGACCTTATTGGAAACAATATTATTAATGTTCGCTTGGGAGATTCAAAGAATTATATAAAATCAGGAGATACTCTTACTGGTGATTTATCTACAACACTGCAAGAAGAAGTTAGCTTGCAAATGCTTCCGATTAAAAGAAAAGCAGAAAACCTGATGCTTTCATTAGATTCGGTTTTAGCAGTTATTCAATATATTTTTAATGACGACACTCGGGAAAATATTGCTAAAAGTTTTGAAAGCATTAAACTTACTATAAAAAATCTTGAAAGCACAACATATAATATCGACACATTAGTTTTCTATCAGCGATTCCGACTTGAAAGGATAATAGGGAATATTGAATCAATTTCTTTAAATATTAAAAGCAGTAATGATAAAATCACAAATATTATTGAAAATTTTTCTACTCTAAGCGATACACTTGCTAAAGCTGAAATTTCTCAAACAATATTTTATGCTAAAGAAACACTAGACAAAGTTTCGGCAGTTGTTGATAAAGTAAACAAAGGAGAAGGAAGCCTCGGACTGTTAATAAACAATGACTCTCTTTATAATAATCTTGAATCTGCTACAAAAGAATTGGATGAATTGATTGAAGATATTAAGATTAATCCAAACCGATATTTGCATTTTTCATTATTTGGAAAAAGTTCAAAAAAGAATCCTTACGTTCCTGATGAAAATAAAAAATAATTTTTATACTGAATGCTTCTGAGGTAGTCTTTATTTTCTTTTATTATAAGAATTCATAGTTCTGTCAATCCCAATTGTTCCGAAACTTTTAACTATTTTACATGCTACATCTATTTTTGGATTGATAATATTGGCTTCTTCATCGGTCCATTCGCTGAGAACATAATCAGCTTGAAAACCTTTATTAAAATTATTGCCGATACCTATTCTAAGCCGAGCAAATTCATTTGTATTAAGATGTTCTATAATATTAATTAACCCATTATGTCCACCGTCACTGCCTTTTTTTCTCATTCGTAATATTCCTGTAGGTAGGGCAATATCATCAGCAATCACAAGTAAATTTTCAATAGGAATCTTTTCTTTTGTCAACCAATACTTTATTGCTTTTCCGCTAAGATTCATTAAAGTTGTTGGTTTTATCAAAACAAAAATTCTTCCTTTAAATTTTATTTTAGTAATTAGAGCATGACGTTTTAAAGTGAATTTAGTATCTTCATCATTAGCAAGAGCATCACAAATCACAAAACCAATATTATGACGGGTGTTATCGTATTCCTTTCCTATATTTCCTAATCCTGCTATAAGATATTTCATCTGTTTTTATTTTCTTATTTGAGCGATTGTATTATTTATAAACTTATTAATTTCTCAAACTTCATCGTTACTAAATATGGAATACCCATGTTTAGTTATTAGGTTGTGGTGTATTTTAGTAAATGGGTATTTCATGATAATATAAAAATTTACTAAAGGGGATTTCTAACCTGATTAATTCATAATAATTGAAATTTTGTTTTATTTAATTACAATTCAATATATTATAAGAATGTATTTTGAAAAAATGTTTTTCAAAATTCACCAAATGTGCGTTTCTTTTTGCCCTACTCTTCGTTGCAAATCCTTTGCAGTATAAGAATACAGCTTCAGGCTTTGACTCCTTGATTAGAACAAAAATAAACGCATGAATTAATCAGGCTAATAATTCCTTTCTTTCAAGAAAAAAATAAAGGTATAAAGTTTTTATTACTTTATACCTTTTGAAAAATTTAAAATATTTTATATTTATTTATGTTCGGGATGTTTTTCTTCTGTTTTTCCAGTAGCTTCTCCTTCTTTTCCTTTTCCTTCTCCTTCTTTTCCTTCTTCTCCTTCTCCTTCACCTTCTTCAGAAGTTTCTTCATCTGTTAGAACTTCTTCTTCTTCAACAATCCTTGTAACCCTAACACCAACAATTACGGAACGAAGCGAATCAAGTATTTCAATATTATCAAGTTTTACTTCATTTACTTTTATAGAGTCACCAATATCTAAATTACTAATATCTAAGACGATATCATCTGGAATGTCTTTAGGTAGTCCTTTTACTTTAAGTTTCCTTATTTTATTAATTAACCTACCACCTGTTAAAATACCTTGTGGTGTACCTTCAAGTTTAATAGGTATGCCCATTACAACATGTTTGCCAACCGTTAATTCTAGAAAATCGGCATGTAAAACATTGTCTGTTACCGGATGATATTGAACATCCTGAAGAATAACTCTGAATTCTTTTCCATCAATATTAAGATTAATAAAAAATACTTCAGGTGTGAAAATTAGTTTGTTAATTTTTTTTGCGTCAACGCTAAAGTGAATTTGTTCTTCACCACCATAAAGAACACTTGGGATATTTCCCTGTTTCCTTTGTAATTTAGCATCTTTTTTCCCTACGTTCTTTCTTAAAGAACCGCTCAATGATACTGTTTTCATAATTTTTGTTTTTTAAAATATTAATTAATAAAGTGCATTTTTTAGATAAAAAGTTTGCAAATATATAAATTCAAATTGAAGATTTATAAATTTTTAGCTTATTTTTTAGAATCTGTAAATTATTATGGGATATTTATAAAATTGTACTGAATTTAAAATGAGCGCTAATTGATTCGTGTTTGTGAATTTTTCTAATAACGTCAGCAAATAAATCAGCTGTTGAAAGAACGGTGATATTATCCATTTTTTTGCAAGGTATTGTGTCGCTAACAATAACTTCAATTATCTTTGAGTTCTTAATTTTTTCATAAGCATTACCAGAAAAAACCGGGTGAGTACAAACAGTTCTAACACTAGTGGCTCCGTTTTGGAGCATTAAATCAGCAGCTTTTGTTACAGTGCCTGCAGTATCAATAATATCATCGACCATAATAATATCTTTTCCTTCAACATCACCAATAAGAGTCATTTTTTCAATATTATTTTTTTTATCTCTTTGTTTAAAACAAATAACAAGGTCAGTGTCTAATAATTTAGCGTATGCAGCAGCTCTTTTAGCTCCACCTGTATCGGGAGATGCTATTGTAATAGCTGGCAAATTTAAACTTTTCAAATAGGGAATAAAAATTGAAGATGCATACATATGGTCAACAGGAATATCATAAAAACCTTGAATTTGGTCTGCATGTAAATCCATAGTTATAATTCTGTTAACACCTGCAGAAGTTAATAAATTTGCCATTAACTTTGCACCAATTGCTACTCTTGGTTTGTCTTTTCTGTCTTGCCGTGCAAATCCATAATAAGGAATAATTGCAACAATATTTTTTGCAGATGCTCTTTTTGCAGCATCAATCATTAACAATAGTTCCAAAATATTTTCAGCAGGAGAAAATGTAGATTGAATAATAAAAATTTCGTGACCTCTGATAGTTTCTTCATAAGAAGGTTGAAATTCACCGTCACTAAAAGTTTTAATGTCAATTTTTCCTAAATTTTGTCCATAACTTGTTGCTATTTTTTCAGCTAAATATTTTGTGGCTCTACCGGAGAAAATGTTTACTACAGATTCCATTATATTAGAAATTTTTAATTTGTTTTAATACGAAATGTTTTTGCAAAAGTAGAATTTAATTTTTCAAAATTAAAAATAAAAACTCTTTTTTTGTAATGAATGAAAAATTATTTGTTTTTATTGGAAGCTAAAAAATATTAAAAGCAATTAGTATTTTTATTATATTTGCCGTTCGAAAAATGAATTAGCCCAGGTGGCGGAATTGGTAGACGCGTTGGTCTCAAACACCAATGAGGTAATTCTCGTGTCGGTTCGAGCCCGACCCTGGGTACAAAGCCAGCTCAAAAGAGTTGGCTTTTTTTATTTCTGTTTCAAATTACAAGTTTCAGGATAACGTAAATAAACTCAAACTGAAATATAGATAAAGTGGCGGTCCCGATAGCTATCGGGATGGTAGACGCGTTGGTCTCAAACACCTCCCGAAAGCTTTCGGGAGAGATAATTCTTGTGTTGGTTCGTTCCGATAGCTATCGGAACCGACCTTGGGTACTGATTATAATAAGCTGGCTTTTTTGTATTTTTGACTTGGACATAGTAAAAATAAATATAATCATGGCGACTGTTTACATTTTATTCTCAAAAAACATTAATAAATACTACATTGGTAGCTGTATGGATATTAATCAGAGAATGAAAGAGCACATTTCCAGAAGGTTCAATTTATCCTTTACAGCAAAAGCCGACGATTGGATAGTATTTTTTCAAGTTGATGAATTAAAATATTCACAAGCAAGGAAAATTGAAGATCATATAAAAAAAATGAAAAGCAGAAAATATATTGAAAATCTTAGCAAATACTTAGATATTATTAATAAACTCAAACTGAAATATAGATAAAGTGGCGGTCCCGATAGCTATCGGAACCGATCTTGTGTACAAAAAAAAGGCGAGTCATTTGATTCGCCTTTTTTTTATATTTATCTTTTTTAACACTTTTACCACCGAAACACAAAGAACACTAAGATTTATTAGAAAATATTGTTATGAATGTAACAAATACTTCATTTACAATCTAATATATTTTTAGCCTGATTTCTATTATTAAACTATATCTCTGTGAACTAAGTGCCTTAGTGGTTTCCTTTTTTTGACTTTCTGCTTTTTCCTTTTGCCTTTCTCAACATCCCCCCGTCATACATCAATACACCACAACCAATTTCATAAAGAACTCCGAAATTCATCAAAATGTGGCACTCGGTCTGACTCTCAATCTCTCACACTCTCCCGTTCTCATGCTCTCCCCCTTCACCCCTTCAGACCGAAAGGAGTTTATCAGTAAGCAGTTCTCCCATATGTCTCTGTGAACTAAGTGCCTTTGTGGTAAATCCTAAAACCCAATATTAAATCCAAATCCTAATGTGTTTTGTTTTCCTTGATAAAATACAGGAGAAAATTTATTAAGATAATCCTGATCTGTCAAACCATCAACGTCATAACCTTCAATATAACTGTACTGATATAAAAGTTTGAAATACACATTTGAAAATACTTCGTATTCGATTATAATAGTATAAGTTTCGTTGTCCCAGGTTTTATCTTTAAGAATTGGAAGAGCATCTAAATCTATTCCCTGATTAAATTTGTATTGATAATCATTTCCATGAACAGCATAAATATATTCTCCTTTGAGTCTTAATTTTGATATTGGTTTAAAGGTAATAGAAAAGTAATTTTCTTTGCTGTTATCTCCGAGATAATGTCCCAGATTATATTTATTTGATTCAAAGGTTGTAGTTTCAACCCTATGTTTGAAAGTTAAAGGATATGTTTGTGTATATTCATAATTTAAAGAAACATTTTTCAAAGGCCAATTTGATAGTTTTGCTCCAGCTTTATAACTAAGGAAATTATGTAAGGTGTCATCCCCTACTCTTGATTTTTTGAACTCATCAACGAAAAGAGTTCCATATAAATGCAAATGTTTTATTTTTCTTATACTTAAATTAAAAAACATTTGTGAATTTTGATTATCAATGCCATGATTAAGAGTATGGTCAATGGATTTAAAAAACATTATAGGAATAAAATATGCAGGATGCGGACCTCCAACATCACTATATATTATTGAATTTCCAAAAGAAAAATTTATTTTTTTCCACGGAATTATTGTAAACATATTAGAGGCAATAAACTTTTGTCTGAAAACAGTTCTGTAATCACCGTTTGAAGTATAATATGAATTTGCACTGTCAACAACTTCCGAAACTAACCATCCATGATGGTAATTAAAATCAAACCATTTAACAGGATTTAAGTGCAGTTTTACCATTGCATAACTTGGAGTT
>Ga0307991_1002959_pt1 | contig 11256 bp, 15 predicted proteins | sample EllFjometagen131_FD_203146 | JGI IMG/M metagenome (GOLD analysis project Ga0307991, IMG submission 203146) | Marine microbial communities from Ellis Fjord, Antarctic Ocean - #131 | ecosystem: Environmental > Aquatic > Marine > Unclassified | place: Southern Ocean | collected 2014-10-08 | reverse complement strand
CTCTTTAGACCCATTCATGACAGCAGCTGAATTTTTAAGAAGTGCTTTTTTTACCAGTTATCCTAAATTAGCTATTTGGCATGAGAAGTGTCATAAAATAGCAAAACAAAATGGAATGATTAGGTCTGTTTATGGAGCTCGAAGACTATTACCTAGACTATTATATATAGGTAAAGATACAGAAAAAAAAGTAGTTATTGAAGATCAAAATATCAGTAAAAACACAACAGTACAAAATTTTGAGTCTGTTGTTATTATGAGAGGTATGAGAGAATTTCATAAATTTGTAAAAGAGAATGGATATAAGTCAAAAATATTTGGAATGATTCATGATGCAGTAGAATTTTATATAGAAAAAGAAGAAAAAGAGTTTATAGTTCCAAAAATATTAGAGATCTTCCAAAGGTTATTTGATGAATATGATGGAGTTATTATGGTTTTTGAATTGGAAATTTCTGATACTTCGGAAGGTGAAGTATGGGGATTTGGTAGAAAAGTAGCATAAAGGAGATAAGAAATGTTAAAGTACAAGTTTATAGATGAAAAAAGAAAAGATGAAAAATTAAATGAAACTGATAATGGTTTTGAAATTAAGAGTAGAGATGTTTTTAGACTAGCACCTAATAATCATATTCTCATTAAAACAGGGATTGAAATAGAATTTAGTTGTGAACAAAAAATTATAGTAAAAATAGACCCTATAAAAAGTTTAAATTTAGGTTTGACTGTTCTAAATCCTTTTAATGTTACTAATTATTCAGGAACTAATGAGCTAGAAATTTTAATTCATAATCTTTCTAATAAAACTGCAATAGTAAATTATGGGGAAGCTTTAGCTTATTTTACAGTTTTATATATGAATAGTCCTCTTGTAGAGAAGTCTTTATTTGAAAAAGATTTACAAGATAAAGAAGTTGAACTAGAGGTAAAAAAACCTAAAAAGACAAAAAAACCAAAAGAAGAAAATAAAAAAGTTTTAGGAACTCCTTCTGAAGGAAAAATAGTTTTAGATTAATTAAAAGTTTTTGTTTACTTTCTCGAGTTTATATAATATAATTTAATTATAAATAATAAGGAGTTCAAATATGAACATTAGTATTAATTCAAAAGAAACAACTATAAATAAAGTAAAATAAAACAAAGTTTTGTGGAGAAATAAATTCACAAAACTTTTTTATATAAAATAAAGAGAGGCAAAAATGGCTAAAACAGTGAAAACAGACTTAGAGTTATTACATGAAATTAAAGATAATGACTCAGTAGAGGCTCGTGAAGTTCTTTGGAACAAATATCAAAATAAAATAAATAGTAATTATTTTCATCATTTAAGATTCTACACTTGTGCAGAAATTTCTTTAGAGGAATTTAGACAAGAAAGTTATCTTTTTTTTGATAAAGCAATAAATTTTATTGACTTTGATGTAATGGAAAAAACAGGCTCAAAATCTTTTGCTACAACATTTTATTGGTACTTATTAAAAGCTATGCATTCTTTTGATAAAGAGTTTGAAAAAAAGACAAAGCAGCTTTATACTTCAGATATCTTTTTTACTCGTAATGAAAATGATGGATTAAATTCACCCATGTCTAGGGAATATAATAGAGCTGTGAGTGTTAGTTTTGAAGAGCAAGTCAATAAAGCAACAACAGATAAAATTATTGAAAATTATTTAGAGTCTTTAAACGGAGATGGCAAAGTTATTATGGAGCTGTTTCTTGAGAGTAAAAAGATAACAGATATTTCTAAATCAGTTAATATGAAATATCAAGATGTTTATAGTTTTATTAAAAAAACTAAAAAAGAACTAAAAGTTATTTATCAAAGAGAAGCTATTATATAAAGGAATATTTATGAAAGATGCTAATATTAAAGTTTTAAGTGATAGACTTCATTTATTAAAACTTCCACAAATGTATATAGGTTCTATGACTAAAACAAACTCTTCAGAACTTATTTTAAAAAAAAGCAAACTAATAAAAGAACAAGTTGAATATGTTCCAGCTTTAATTAAAATAATTAATGAAGCTATAGATAATGCTTTAGATGAAGCAACAAAAACAAATTTTAAGTTTGGTAATCAAATAAAAATTAGTATTACAGACACCGTGGTTAAAGTTGAGGATAATGGTAGAGGAATTCCAGTTAAAAAAGCTGAAGGTTCAGATATTTTGATGCCTGTTTTAGCTTTTTGTAATGCAAGAGCTGGCAGTAACTTTGATAAAGAAGACTCTTCATCAATTGGAACCCATGGAATAGGTATTAAAGCTACTAATATATTTTCAAAAAAATTTAAGGCAGAAACTTGTGATGGAGAAAATAAGCTCACTCTTAATTGTATTAACAATATGGAAGAGATCTCTTTCTCAACAAAGAAAAGTAAACAAAAATATACAAAAATAGAATTTACTCCGGATTTAGAAAGATTTGGGTTAGAGAAAATAGACTTGTTTCATAAAAAGATTATTGAACAAAGAATTTTATTTCTATCTATGTCTTATCCTAAGGTCAAATTTTATTTTAATGATGAAAGAATTTCTATTTCTAGTAATAAAGAATTTATGAGTTTGTTCTCCGATAAATATGAACTATTTTCAGGTGAAGATTGGTTTGTTGGAATATATCCAAACGATACTGAAGACTTTTCTTTTTTTTCCTATGTTAATGGATTACATTTAACTAGAGGTGGAAATCATATTGAAGCTATTTCTTATGAATTTTCATATAAACTTAGAGATATTCTCATTAAAAGATATAAAACAATAAAACCAGGAGATATTAAAAACAAAATTTCTTTAGTTGTTTTCTTTAACAATTTTAAAAATATGAGTTTTGATTCTCAAACAAAAGAAACTTTAACTAATCCTATCCCAGATATAAAAGAGTTTATGAAGTTGACCACAGAAGATTTTATCACTATGACTAAAAAGCTAAGTAAAAATAAAGAAATCATAGAGCCTATTATAGAGATGTTTAAAATTAAAGAAGAGTTTAAAAAAAGACAGGCTTTAAAAGGCTTATCAAACAATAAGAAAAAAGTAGCTAGTGAAAATTATTTTTCTCCTATTGGAAAGAAGAAATATTTATTTTTAACAGAGGGCTTTTCAGCTACGAGTTCAATGCTTAAAATATTAGGCAGAAGAAATATAGCTTATTACTCACTTAGAGGAAAGCCTTTAAATACTTATGGAGTCCTTACGGCTAGGTTGATAAAAAATGTAGAGTTTAAAAACATTGTTGATGTATTAAATATAGATTTATTGAATCCTAATACAGACATGGAATATGAAAAAGTTATATTTTTGTCAGATGCCGATAATGATGGTATTCACATCAGGTCTTTACTTTTAACTTTTTTTAATCGATTTACTCCTAAGATGATAGATGATGGAAGAATAGGTTATATGGAAACTCCTCTTCTTGTGGGCTTTGACTCTAAAAATGAGCCTAAGATATGGTTTTTTAATCTTGATGAATACAATCTAGACTTTGAAAATAATCCTAAAAAATATAAAAAATTAACTATGAAATATTATAAAGGGCTGGGTTCTTTTAATCAAAAAGACCTTCAAAAGATAATAAAGCGAGTAGGAAGTATGGAAGAACTTTTTAAAGTTTTTAAAAGAAATGATCTTAGTGAGCAGTCTCTTAAAGAATGGATGTCAACAAGTGAAAGTGATTCCAGAAAAGAATTTTTAAAAGACAGGCCTTTTATAATTTCTTCAGTTTAAGTTACTATTATAATATAAGAGGAAATAAGAATGAGAAAAGAAATTTTTACAATTGACCATGAAATTCAAATTAATGAAGACACAATTTTAGAAAAAGGTGATAAAATCCAGATTTTGAAAGAAGCTATTCAATTGGTTAATACACCAGTTACTGGAACAAAATCTGGATGGACTGTTGATTTCAGCAAAGGTTTTCAATTTATGCCATTAACTAAGGATGTAACTTTAGAACAAGTAGTAGATTTTAGAGACTACACTTTTAAAAAAGGTGACTTGGTTTCTAATCTTCCAGGGGGTGTATTTATTAAAGTGTTGGGTGAAATCCCGGAAGATTTTGAAACTATGGTAGATAGATATGATAATAGATGGGGAAAGCGCATTAAGAAAACTAAAAAGAATATGACAATTCTTGCAGGTTCAATATAAGAGGAAATAAAAATGAGAAAAATGAAAGAAGATGCAAAAGTTGATTATCAATTATTAGATAGGCTTAAAGGCGATTGTGAATATAGCATTAAACAAGCAAAAAGTATAAAACCCTTATGGGGCAAAACTGTTGATGCACATATTGCTAAAATGAAAGAGCTTTGGAACAAACTTAAAGAAAAGCCTGAATGGCTCTCAATGAAAGACATCAATGAGTTTGAGAAAAAACTTAAAGCTATTGATAATAAAAAGAAAGAAAATGTATATATAGTAGACTCAGAAATTCAAATTAATGAAGATACTATTTTAGAAGCTGGAGATAAAATTCGAGTTTTGAATGAATATGAATTTACTGCTAAAGATGTTGCTTATGACGCAATTGAAAATAATGGCGATTGGTTTCCTTATAAAGAGCGAGATAATTATTTTAATTCAGACTATGATGACAAAATTGAGATTATTGGAGACTATATAGATACCTTTTTTGATGAATATGAAGATGAAGATCAGGAATTTTTAAGTAAAAATAGAAATAAAATTATTAGATTAATTGTTGATATGTTACAGAAATAAATTAAGCTAAGGAGAAAATAAAATGAGAAAAGTAGTAAGTGAAAAAGCAGGAGGAGGAACATTTAAATGTCCTATATGTGGAACAAAAGTGTTAATTGCATCAAAATATTGTATGAAGTGCAAAAAGAAGGTTACCCCTCCTGCTGGAACTAAAGAGCCAGCAAAAAAAGATGATAAGAAAGATGATAAGAAAAAAGAAGCTTTAAATCTTGGAGCAGTTTATGAAATTTTTGAAGCTGTTAAAATTAGACAAGAGAATTGTGATATTCTTTTAGAAGATGGAGATAGAATTCAAATTATTAAAGAAAATAACTACCCTGACAATACAGATCCAGATGGCATTTATAAAGCGAAAGATGGCAATTTCTATTATCAGATTAGTTGGGGTACAAGTGATGAAGGTGACTTCCAGTATAACTATGGGCCCTTTAAAACTGACGATGAGGCTAAAAAATGGCTAAAGAAAAAGCAGCATAATTGGAAAGATGTAAAGTCAGATGACTCTGGAAAGAGAAAAGTTCCAAAGAGCAATCTGGCAAGACCACAGAATTATTAGTATTAAATCTATAAATAAAATGTCTTTCTGAGTATACTATATATATAAGGAAAGATTTTTTATCTTTAAAATAGAGGAACAAAATGGAAGAAACCACAAAATATGTACAGAATTATATTTCTTTTGTAAGTAAGATGATTGATGACTATAAAAGCATTGGAAATTTAATTGATGATACTACAAATGAAATAACACCTGAAAAAATAAACTCTGCTTTAGCTTTATACTATAGTACAACTTTAGCATTAATTGGTGAATATCAGAGGTATAAAATAAATCATGAAGCTGAAAAACTAGAATTTCAAGTTTGGGAAGACGAAAAATTTGAAGAAGCTAAAAGACAAGTCTATGCGGGATATGAAGAAAAAAGAGTAAAGCCTGCTTTAAAAGAGATTGAAACTTTTATGAGAAAGTCAAATAGAATAGAATGGGTTGATCGAACTATGAAGTTAAAAGAGGCAGAGTCTAAAATGAGATTTATGTTAAGAATGATGGATACTTTAAAAAGCTATGATAACATTCTTACTACTATTTCATATAATACCAGGGCAGAAATGAAGGCTTTATCTTTAGATGATAGAGCTAATGCAACAATTGAAGGAGTCTCTAAAAATAAAGTTAGAGCAAAGCCTTCTCGAGTAAAGGTAAATTAAAATATGAAAGCATTAGTAAAATTTTATGGTATTAAATGTATTGCTAAGATAAGAGAAACAGACTTTGAGTTGATTGGAAAAAATGAATTTACTCAATTATTATTAGATATTTATTTACTTTTAGTTTTTATGCTTATCCAAATGTCTAACTTTTTTTTAAGACTTTTTAATGCTAATGAAATTAGAGCTTTAAAAATAGGTATAATAGAAGAGCTAAAAGACTCTGAAAATAAAGTTGAATAAAAATCTAAAACTTTTAAATTTTCTATATACAATCAAGTGAAAATGCTGTATAGTATTAATAGATGGCAGAGGAAAGCTCTACATCAAGGAGTTCAAAAATGACAAAAATTACTGATTTTATTTTAGGTCTATTCGGATATGCCAAATATTTTGGACATATCAAAACCATAGAAGAGTGGGATAAAATATTCTATCAAGATTAAAATTTTATAAGTTGCATTTGAAAAAGTGCAACAATATAAATTTTTAATAAGGAGTTTCAAAGATGAAAACATTACTAGAAAATAAAATTTTAAGACATAGTTATGAATATTATGTTTTATCAAAGCCTACTATTTCTGATAAAGAATTTGATGATCTTTATCAAGAACTTTCAGATAAATATCCTGAGAGTGAAGTCTTGAGTCAAGTTGGAAATGATTTACAAGAAGGATTTCCAAAAGGCAAACATTTAATTGTTATGGGAAGCCAAGCAAAATTAAAAACTAAAGAACAATTTAATGATTGGAAAAGAACCAAAAGCATTCAATTTCCTTTAGTTGGACAATTAAAATTAGATGGGATTTCAATAGAACTTCAATATGAAAAAGGTGTTTTAATTAGTGCTTTAACAAGAGGAAATTCTGTTGTTGGTGATGAAGTTTATTCTAATGTTTCTCAAATGCAGGGAATTCCAAAAGAAATTAATGAAGACTTTACTGGAGCTGTTAGAGGTGAAGTATTAATGAGAAAAAGTTTATTTGATAGAAAATATAAACCTCAAGGATTTGCAAATCCTAGAAATTTAGCTTCAGGAATGGCTAAAAATAAATTTGGTGAAAACTGTGAAGATTTAACTGTAGTTTGTTATGATGTAGTTTCTTTAGACAAACATACTATTTTAAACTCAGAACAAGAAATTGTCACCTTTTTAAAATACAATAACTTTCTAAATGTAGAGACTAATTTTAAGCTAAATAGTGTTGATGAAGTTTTTAACTATGCTTCAGAAATTCAAAAAAGAAGAGAAGAGATTGAATTTGCAATTGATGGAGTAGTAATCAAAGAATATACTCTTGATGATGAAGATAAGAAAAAAGTTAGGCCTGATAAACAAAGAGCTTTAAAATGGGAAGATGTTGGAGTTAGAACTACATTAAGAGATGTTGAATGGTCAAGATCAGGAACTACTTATACTCCAATTGCTATTTTTGATACAGTTGAAATTGAGGGCTCTCAGGTGTCCAAAGCTTCTTTAGCAAATGAAAGTTTTATCTATTCTTTAGACTTAGCTATTAATGACAAAATTCTTGTAACAAAAAGAAATATGATAATTCCAAAAGTTGAAAGTGTAGTTGAAAGGCCTTCAAATAGAATGAAAATTAACTTTCCTATGTTTTGTTCGGTTTGTGGACAAATGTTACAAAAAGAGGAAAAAAGACTTTATTGTAATAATCCTGAGTGTCCAGGTTTAGGTGAACATAGAATTTCAAAATGGCTAGCTGTTTTAGATGTTAAAGGTTTTGGAACTGAATTACAACAACATTTATTTAACAATAACTTTTATTCAATTATAGATTTATATGATAAAGATAAAGTTGAAAATGCTTATTCTAAGACAAATTTAAAAGCAAACTATAATAAAGCATTTACAAATTTATATTCAATTAAAAAAATTCCACTTTCTAAATTCTTTGCAGGATTTGATATTGAAGGAATAGGTGAAAGTTTAATCAAGAATGTTATTGAAGCTGGCTATGATACTCCTCTTGAAATTATGGGTATGAGTCCTATTAATCTTTTTGGAGTTCCAAATTTTAGTGATGAGAGAATAGTTAAACTTCTTGCGGGTTTAAAACTTATTAGCGATGAAGCAAGAACACTAATTGAACAAAACCATTTTGAAATTACTTGTAAAAAACTTGAGATAGATGAAGATGGTGGTGGATATTTAGAAGGCAAAACTTTTTGTATCACTGGAAAATTAGAAAGAGGGACTAGAAAAGAATTAACAGTAATGATAGAAAATGCAGGTGGAAAATTCTCATCTTCAGTAAGTAATGGTTTAAACTATTTAGTAATAAATGATTTAGACTCTCAAAGTTCAAAAGCTGTTAAAGCTAGAAAACTTGGAATTGATATGATTTCTGAAAAACAGCTATTCGAAATGTTTTAAATAAAAACTTAAATGTTTTAAATTTTCTATATACATATACCTTGTTATACATTATAATAATAATAGATGGTATAGCAAGGTACTTAAAATTCTTGTGAGGAGGGTCCAAAATGAGAAGGTTTACAAAAGAAGAGAAGAGAATTAACAAAGCTATTGTTAATTACATGATCAATGAAATTTATGCTATAGAGTCTATAGTAGAAGATTTTACTTCTAATCATGAGGGGTATAAAGAGGCTAAGGAATATTTAGCACTGCCTATTATGGTTTTAGTAGAAAATGCTCTTAATCCTATAAAGAAAGAGCTAATAGAAAGTGGCATGATCAATTTAGATTATAAAATAGACAATTTTATAAAAATTCAAGTGTTTGAAAAATTAGCATCTGAGGGAATAGGCACATATGATTATGAATAAAAAACTTTATTGTCAAATTTTAATGTTTATGTTGGGAAAAGCGGACTTTTGGAAAGTAAGTAAAAAAGAAGTAATAGGACTGGATTCTAATGATTTAGAAACTTTAAGAGTACCTATAAAAGCCATAGAAAATTATTGGAGCTTAAAGTGAAAGAATTAGGAGAGTTTTTATTTAACTTGTTTATTATTATAGCTTCATGGATCATGATGACTTATTCATTGTTTAATTTATTAATTACTCAAGATTTGATATTTGCTCTTTTTACTATGGCTTTTGCTATTATTCTTTTTATAATACTTAAGGCTACAATAGATAAAGCTTTAGAGGATTAAAAACAAAGGAGTTTCAAAAATGAAAACAGAAAAGAAATATATCACAGAAATAAAAATAAAAATAAAATGGTTAGCTCTATTTAGTCTAACTCTTTTAACTGGAATTTATTTTTTTACCTTTTACCATAGTATTATTACTATAATAATAATAGAATCAGTTTTATTAAGGAGTGTGTCTATATTTTTAGCTTTAGTTTATTTTAAAGCTTTTAAATCTTTAATAAAACTAATATCTAATAATCCTTCTTTTTTATTAAAAATAAGAACTAGAATAATAGAAATAATAGAAGAGGAAGTAGAGGAAGTAAATGAATGAAATTTTAATACAGAATTTTTTGGAAGAGGAATATAGCAATTCTGCTTTGTATAATTGCTATAGGTCTATTGGTTCATATATTGATGGATTAAAACCTTCAGCAAGAAAAGTAGTTTTTACTATTAGAGATAAAAATATTATTTTAGAGGATAAAGTTTCAAGACTAGCTTCTTTAGTTTCTCAGCATACAGAATATTTACATGGGGAAACTTCTCTTCAAGGAGTTATTGTAAACATGACTCAAGATTTTGTTGGAACAAACAATATTTCTTTATTACAACCTAATGGCAATTTTGGTTCAAGACATATACCTACACCTTCAGCGGCCCGTTATATTTTTTCAAAAAAAAGTAAAAGCTTTGATCTTTTATTTATGAAAGAAGATGATGCTATTTTAATACCTCAAGAGTTTGAAGGAAAACGAATTGAGCCTAAATTTATAATGCCTATTTTACCTTTAATTTTAATAAATGGAAGTGAAGGTATGGGAACAGGCTTTGCTCAAAAAATGTTCCCTAGAAATCCAAAAGAGATTTCTGAGGCAATAAAAGAAATAGACAAAAAAGGCTTTACAAATAAGGAATTAAAGCCTTTTTATAATGGTTTTAAGGGGGAAACAGTTCAAGGAGAAAATCCTAATTCATGGGAATTTCATGGTTTATTAAATTTAGACAATACTAGTTCAATTACAATAACGGAATTGCCTATTACTTATACATTAACTTCTTATACAAAAATACTTAATAAACTTCAAGAAGAGGGAGTAATAAAGTCTTATGAAGATCTAAGTGAAAATGATGAATTTCTTTTTAAGCTGAAAGTTTCAAGAAGTTTCACTTCACAAGATATTTCTAAAATAAAAGAGAAATTAAAGCTAGTAAAAAGAGCTTCAGAAAACTATACTTGTATAGATGAGAATAATACAATAAGAGAATTTGAAAGTGCTCAAGATGTTTTAAAAGCTTATATAAAAATTAGATTAGATTTTTATGAAAAAAGAAGACTTCATTTAATAGACCTTTTAACTTTTGAAATTGAATCTCTTTTATCTATTCAGCTTTTTATAACAAAAATAATTGAAAATAAAATTAAGATCAATAATAAAAAGAAATCTGAGATAATATCTCAAATTAATTTACATAATAATTTCTCAGTTAAAAAGATATTAATGAAAGAAAATTCTTTTGACTATCTTTTAAAAATGCCTTTATATACTTTAACAGAGGAAAAAGTTATAGACTTGTCTAAGAAAATAAAGGGAAAAGAGAAAGAAAAGCACTATTTAATTAAGGAGACTTCGAAATCTTTATGGAAACTAGATGTAGCACAATATTTTGGAACTAAATGATAAAGTAATTAGAGACGATAGCTATTACTTAACTAAAGATATAATGTCAGGAGATAATTCTCCTGATTTGTTTAAGAAGTTTGATGCTCTTGATGCTAAAAAAGCTATGTTAGGAATGGAGAAGATTATGCTAGATTATCATCTTTCCGATAAAGAGAAATATCAACTAATAGCAGAATCTTGGAGAATTAATTATAGAGTAAAACCTCCCTCAATAGATGAATTTTTAACAAATCAATGGATCGGACCAACTGCGGACTCTCTATACCCTCATGTAACAAAGATTTTAACAGAGTTTTTTCAACCTGATTCAGAAAAAAGACATTTAATATTAGCTAGTGCAATCGGTTCGGGTAAAACGGTTTCGAGTACATTATGGAGCCTCTATATAACAACACATTTATGGGCAATGAGAAATCCTAAAAGATTTTTTGGCTTAGCTCAGAACTCATCTATAGTTCATGGAATGATCTCCTTTACTATGGAAAAAGCAGCTCAACTTTTACTT
>Ga0307991_1002958_pt1 | contig 11256 bp, 12 predicted proteins | sample EllFjometagen131_FD_203146 | JGI IMG/M metagenome (GOLD analysis project Ga0307991, IMG submission 203146) | Marine microbial communities from Ellis Fjord, Antarctic Ocean - #131 | ecosystem: Environmental > Aquatic > Marine > Unclassified | place: Southern Ocean | collected 2014-10-08 | reverse complement strand
AAAATAGCTCCAATGTCTTCTCTGTTTTTCTTTAAATATTTGATGGCTTGACAGATCTGTTCTGCTGTCATTTCACTGTAGTGGACATTAAGCCTGCCGTTGTCTAACAATGTCTCAAAAAAAACGGTTTTATCTCGAAGGAAGTCTTCTTTAGCTTCTTCTTTAAGATGTTTGCAGTGTCCTTCCCTAAAAAAGCTTTCAATAGACCTGCGGTTGTTTTTCGAAAGCTCTTTACCTAGGAAGGTGTTGAGAAATAACGATATTATCGAGGATCTGCTTTCTTCATAGGAGAAGAAATATATAGATTTATTGGAATTTTGTTTTAGCAATCCCAGGGCAAGATTAATAAGAAGTGTTGTTTTTCCGTGAGAAGTTGGCCCAGCGATAATAGTGATGGCCCCGCCAGGTAGTTCAAGATCAATGCCTCCGATTTTCATACCGACACGCAATCCAGGGGAGGTGTTGCGGATTTCGTCTATAATACCTTGTTCTGATGAGGGTTTGAGAAGATGTTGGTATAGCGTTCTTACAGATGTTTTTCGCTCGATAGCGCTGTCTAGCTTTTTTTCGAGTATTTGTTTAAGATCTTCTATTGGCTTTTTACTGTAAGCAGCGAGCGTCTCGTAAAGGTTTTTTTTTGTTGTATCTTCGATAAGCTGGTCGATGTACCACTCAACATGTGCAGAAGTGCCAGCGTATTGTGCTAGAGTTACTATGTAAGCAGGCCCGCCAACTTTTAAAAGTCGGTTTTGTTTTTTAAGTTCTTCGCAAGTTATGTGAACATCAATAGATTTTTGGTTTGTGTGCATTGCTTTAAGAGTCTGAAAGATTTCTTGGTGTTCCTGAAAACCAAAGTTGAACTTTTCTAGTGCGGAGCAACCTATTTTCAGAGCTTCTTGGTTGGTAAGCATACAGCCTAAAACCATCATTTCGTTTTCTTTGGACGTTGTTTGAGTTGTTGTTTCAATCATTCTTCTTCTCCTTCGAGTGTTTGCTCAATCTCTTTTATGGTTGGCAATGACCCCTTAAGGTCTTCGGGGAGAGATTCTATAATCTTAGTCTCATAACCCGCAACACCAAGAGGTTTTTGTATGTCCCTAAGAGCATATTCTGCGATAATCTTGTTCTTGTTTTTGCATAAAAGAAGCCCTATTGTTGGCTTGTCGTCGGGGTGTTTGAGTGTCTCGTCAACTGCTGTTAGGTAGAAGTTCATCTTTCCTGCGTGCTCTGGTTTAAACTCGGTTGCCTTGAGCTCGACGACGACGAAGCAGCGTAGCTTATAGTGGTAAAACAATAGGTCTAGGTAGAAGTCTTGGTCTCCTATATCTAGGTGTATTTGCCTGCCTACAAAAGAAAACCCAGACCCGAGCTCAAGTAAAAATCTTTGGATATGGTCTAATAGGCCGTCTTCGAGCTCTCTTTCATCGAACCTTTCTCGTAGCGTTAAGAAATCGAAGCAGTATGGGTCTTTCAGGGTTTGATTAGCTAGGTCAGACTGTATTGCTGGTAATGTTGTTGAAAAATTCGTTATGGCCTTTCCCTGGCGATCATAAAGTCTAGATTCAATCCATGTCGTGAGGACGTTGCGACTCCAGCTATTTTCAATAGTTTTTTTGATATACCATATGCGCTCTTCTTTGGTTTCAATCTTCTCCATTAGGGCAATGTTGTGTCCCCAGGGAATTTGTGCAACAAGCTGTTGCACTATTTCCTTATCTGGGTAATTCTTGGCGAATTTGACCATATATTTAAGGTTTCTGGTAGAGAAACCCTTCATATTTGGGAAGCTTGCTTTTAGGTCTTTACTTAGCTTCTCTATGATTTTCGCTCCCCACCCTTCTTTCTCTTGTCTTTCAACGAGGTCGTGTCCTATTTCCCAATATAGCAAAACAAGCTCTTGGTTAACCTTTACAGCAGCCTTAATCTGTGCGTTTTTGACCTTTTCCTTTATATCTTTAAGGAGCTGTATGTAGTTTTGTGGTATATCTATTGTCATAAAGCTTGTTCTCCTTCAACGCTCATAATTCGTTGTATTTCTGCTTCGTCAATGAGCCAAGGTCCTCTTTTAGTAAAACGAAAGGCTTTGATTTTTCCATTATCAATATGTCTACGAATAGTTAGTGGAGCCACCCCGAGAATTGTTGCTGCTTCAGCGACAGAAACGGCACGTTTCCCTTGGACATATTTTTCAAGCTCACTTCTGGGTATGCGGATGGTTTTAGGGCCGACTTTAAAAGACTTAAGGGTTCCTTTTGCAACCGCTCTTCTTATGGAGTGATAGTCCACGCCAAGAACCTCGGCAATCTCTTTTATTGAGTATGAATCCTTCCCCATTAGCTCTTGAAGTCTTTCAGCCCGGTCTTCAGGGAGTTTTTTTACATCTTCGGCTAATTTGTCCAGCTTTTCATTTATGCCGCTATCTTTATTATCCTGTGGACTGAAGCGTGATTCCATTTGGAGCTTCCTCTGTTAAAAGCTTTTCGCTTGTTAAGTTCTTCTGCAATTTTTCGTAGAGATAGACCCTGGTTTTTAAGCTCAGACATTTGTCTGAGAATATCTTGTTCTTTTTCGGCCTTTTCTAGGTGAATACCATCTTCTGACAGCTTATACCCGAAGGGTATATGCCCTACACGTTCTTTCTGTCGTTTCTTGGCTTGTAATGCCGCTTTTGTTCTTACTCCGATTATCAGTCGTTCGTATTCCGAAAAGGCGTCTACCATACGTCTCATAAGTATGGAGGATGGGTCATTGTTTTCGGTTCCCTCTCCCGCTGCCGAAACGATTTTAGCCCCCTTCCTTTCGGCGGCAGCCTCTATCATTGCAACACCAATAGGGTCTCTGCCCAGGCGGTCTCTTTTTGCTACAAGCAAAACGTCGCCTTTAGACAAAGATGCAATAGCGTCAAATAATCCTGGTCGTTTTTCTAATGCCAGCGAACCGCTAAAGCTCTCGTCTTTGAAGAATTCTATTATATCACAGCCAACTCTTTGAGCATAAGCGATGCAAGATTCTTTTTGAGCTTCTATCCCAGCTCCGCTTTCAGCTTGTTGGTCAGTACTGACTCGAAGATATGCGTAAGTTGTCATTTTTTTCTTTACCTTGTTTTGGGAATTATGATACACATAAGGTCTTATGATAGCAACATAAATCAAAAGGTATTTGTGCTGCAAGTATGATATGTCACGGCACTGGTCGGTGGTGTGACAAAAAACATAACAAGGGTACATCTTATGGACAGCAATAATGCCAATGATTTAACAGAAAAAGAAGTCTTACTCTTAACACTTCTTGATAAGCCAAGAGCAACGCTTGCGCTTTTGCCAGGCGGAAAAGGTGGGTACGAGACCATTGCGATTTCATGGGGCGAGACGAAACGGCAAGAGGAAAAACTTGATGACGAAGAAAGTCTTCATGCGTTTAAAAAACTTGATGACGTTGGCCTTGTTGAGTGCAAAGGAGGCGTTACATACGTATTAACAACTGATGGTAGAGATGCCGCAAAAAAAATATTTGAACAGTCAAAGGAGTTATGTATGGATTTAGAATCATCAGAACAGGGTGATGGCTTTGTCATGAATATTTGGACAGCTCGTTGGGGACATGAAGACGATTATCATATTTGGAAAACTCCCAGAGGTTGGAAGGTGAAACGAATGGATCTAAATCAAGAAACGGATAAAAAAGCTTCTGCTTTGATAGCCTACCTTGTTTCAGGGGAACAGATTTCGCCTCCCCAGGGAATACAGTACTACTTTGAATCTTTGTGGGAAGCTTCTAAAGACATGACAAAGATAGAGATACAAGGATTCCTCGATCAGCTTGCAAAATGGATTGGAGAAGCGGAAAAAGGTAAACCTGACATTCATTGGTTATCTAAAGGAAGGGCTTAATGCAAATTTTAGCAATCGTAAACCAGAAAGGCGGCAGCGCAAAGACCACCACGTCGGTTAACCTTGCGTCAACACTAGCCGAGCACGGAAAGAAGGTTTTGCTTGTAGATGTCGATCCCCAAGGCTCCTCGAGCAAGTGGTTAAGGTGTACAAATACCGACAAAGGCATCTATAATGTTTTTACCGATAATACCAGTATTTGTGGTAATGTCATGGAAACAGGTATTGCAGGGTTAAGCATAATCCCTTCCAGTCCTTGGTTGATAGGCCTCGAGAAGGCACTGGCTTCCGAAGTCGGAGCAGAGACGGTGCTAAGAAGGAAGCTCGGCGAGCTAGAGAAGAAGTGGGACTATATCTTGATAGACTGCCCCCCTGCTCTCGGGTTGTTATCGTTGAGCGCCTTGGTCGCCGCCGACGAGGTGCTTGTCCCTCTCGAAACGCGCGTCATGGCACTGGACGGACTGGCACAGCTGTTGCAAACGATAGAAACCGTAAGGGTGCGGCTAAACCCAGGTCTCAAGCTTAACGGGATTGTAGCCTGCCGTGTAGACAAGCGGACGAGGCTCTCTCTCGACATAATGAGCGATCTTAGGAAACGCTTTAATGGGCAGGTTTATGAGACGTGTATCAGGGAGACGGTGAAGCTAGCAGAATGCCCCAGCTTCGGACAACCGATAACGCTTTACGACCCCAAAGGACAAGGCACAGAGGATTACAGGCAGCTTGCTAAGGAATTAATAAAAAGGACAAAGTCATGAGTAGAAAAACAATCGGGGAAAACCCACTAGACGCGCTATTAACACCCATCGCCGACGTTAAGGTTGCTACAACTCCACGAAGCCGCAAAAGCACTGTCCCCTTATCGAAGGAAAGCAAGCAAAGGTTGACCGTTGAGATTTCAGCCGACGTTGTGGAAAGGGCCAAAAACGCCACCTACTGGACTCGAGGTTTAACACTGGCTCGCCTAACGCAAGACGCCTTGGAAAGAGCTATAACCCTACTTGAGAAGAATAGCGCTATCTTCGACGACAAGACGGGAAAGCCGTTGAAAGAAAAGAGCGCAGCGTTTCCTCAAAGACCAGAAGAACTAAAGAGCGGACGTCCTGTTAAGTAAGACATAAAGTTAAGCCTAGAGCTGTTTTTTCAGCCATATGTACTTACTTCGAAGAATGGTTGCATACACGATAGATAGAAAAATTTTCAAGCCTCGTAAATTACTCCCACAATCGAATTCGACATTACTACTACCATTACTTTCAAACTCAACAGCATTGCTTTGACACCAGTCTATTTTAAGAAACAACACATGTTTGCCCTGGGAGACATTAATTTCAACCTGTTGACCGTTTCTGACCTTTCCAACAACGTTTCCATCAAGCACAACCTCATATGCCCTTAACCTATCAGCATATCCAGAATCTCGTTTTATTATGATCATTATTTTATCCTTTAACTTTATCTTTTCACAACTATTACGGGCACTGTGGCTTCGGCTGCTTATAATTAATTTTGGTAAGATTGAGCCTTCTAAGTCGGTAACAGTTCACCAAAAAGTAAACCTCTAAAGAAAGAATTACTGCAAATATTGTGGCCACTCCTGGATCTGAAAAAGTACCATCGGGAGAATTGTTAATATCTATCAGTTCTTTTATTGGTGTTGAAATCATTACCCACATAAGCCACGCCGTTCCTTCTTTTTTATACGCAAAATAGTACGTTAAAGACAGCCATAACGCTGTTTTTAAAAAGCTGTATGCACATTCGGACACGGTGTCCTCTGTAAAAACAAGTATAACAGCTACAAGGGCGAACATGTAAAATGAAATCAACCATTGTTTTTTTATTTTATCCATTTTAACACCTCTTACTTAAACAATTAATAATCAACGAATTATAACACCAATACTATTAAATGTCTCTAACACAATTAATGCCCTATAAAAACAAAAGTTATACTGAAAATACTGGTATTTATGGTATATAAGCAATTGTTGAATATACCCGCATTAGGGGTTTTCGTTCCAATGAACTTCAAACCCCATCTACTGGCGTTAGCAAATACCAACGTACTTCATACTCTCGAACGTTATAATATTCAGTTCTGCGCCCTTCGCCTCTCCAGTGAGTTCTACTAATCCAGCTTGTTAAATCAAAACCTCTAACTAAGATATCTCCATTGTCATTAATAAAAATAGGAGATTTTAGACGAATGTCTAACGATGGATCTATAAGGTCTTCTAAATAACGCTGCCCATTATCTTTATCCCAAATAAAGGGATGCGATTCAATATCCTCACTTCTAACATAAGGCCTATCAGACTCGTCACCAATTTCAAAAGACTTTTGGTATAAAAGTAAATAATATTTGTATTCCTCAATTGGCATATCTTTGTCATTGTCTCCTACAAAAACCACTTCACCCCTACTATTAAAGCCACAAGGCTGGTGTGAGCCAATAGGAAGCACGGTAACGTTATAATAAGCTCCTAAGAAGCTAAAAGACGAACACAAAAAACAGATAGCCAAAAATACTTTTTTCATTTTAAATTTTTATCCTATAAAGCCTTGATCGACTAATTAAAAAACCTTTAATTGGTTAATATTAAGAGTTTATAACAATCTGCAAAAAAAAGCAAGGAGGTATAACTATAACGCAAATACTGGTATTTATGTTATTATCTCTTTTTCTACTAGCAACGGCAAAACACCTATAATCAAACGCAATGGTAATCTATGCAATAACTTTTAATGCTAAATATTTAAGGAGAAAACCATGACAAAAAAGCTACAGAGACCATTAAAAAAAAGAGGAAGAAAGCCAGGAAAGGTCGGCTTAACTAAAGAACAAATGCTTCAAGTCGAAAAGCTTGCAGCTTATCTTACTCAAGATCAAATAGCTGATTTTCTCGGAATTTGCCGAACAACCTTTTATGAAATTAAAAAAAAACTCCAGAATTGGATGAACTGTATAAAAGGGCTAGTGGCGTTGGAGGTATCGCCACAAATCTCTTAAAATAAGCAATGGCAGGAAACGCTTCATCTGCGACTTTTACCTTAAAACGCAGGCAGGGTGAAGAAAAACACAAGAGATTGACAATACAAGCTCTGATGGTTCTATGGCCCCTCCGACTAGAATTGAGATCGTTGCCGTTGCGCCTATGCTAAAAGGAAAAGAAGCAAGGTAAGGACAAGGCAGCCAGAACAACATTGGAAACAAACGCATTTTAAAGCCCCGTAAGCCACCGTTGTGCTTTCATAAGGCTTGGCTGGGTAAAGGTTACTTTATCGAACCCAAGGGGCATAAAAACATTACAAGGCACCAAAGCTGCGCAAACAAGAGTTTGCATGTTGCGTACGAGTAATTTCCAATACTTCATTTTTCGATTCAGCAATCTTTCCTTTTTTCTTCAAATTTCTTCTTTTTCGGATAGGTCGGGCATGGCGTTTTACTTATTTTAGAATCAAACAAGGCTTTCCTATAAACCTTGTTGTTTACCCAAAAGCAACAATTATCTGTTGTTTTGTAACATAACAACCCCTTAATCTAATCAGATCATTCCAATCAGTTGCATCCTTTGAAGGTGGTATATCTCCAAAATCAGGAAATACCAATTTAATTTTTTCTCTGATAACACCCCTGGCTTCTTCAGCTCGCAAAAGACCTTCATTCTTTACAAGATGACGATCATTATCGGCGAATATCACCAAAGGACTGTTAGGATAAAGATGTCGCAAAGACTCAGCAACCTTCTTTAGATTGCCACAGCTAAAAGAACAAACTATTGGTATATTCGTTAACTCCATACAAGTCGCCGCCGTCACATAAGATTCGCTAATACCAATTTCCTTTCCATCAACAGGTTGCCCCAGTGTGTGAAAAAGACCGTTGGTACGGGCTTCTTTAGTAAAACGCTTGGAACCATCAGGGTTCAGTATTTGGCAGCTCCAAAGCCGACCTTGTTCGTCTCGCAAAGGAACGATCGCTACATTACCATACTGTTCGCTAGTACGGAAACGTAGCCCATAGGCACCAACACCTTTGCTTTTAAGGTAGTCGGCGTCACCCTGTAGATTGCTGTTAATCCAGAAGCCATAAGCTCGACGAGCAACCTCCTTGTGAGAAAAAGGGTCTTCTTTAACAAACTTGGAACGCTGTGGCAAAGATTCTCGAGGTATTGTCAAAGACTCACTACCATCGGGGTGCTGGCCATAGGTCTGAAAACTTCCTGTTTTACCGTTGAAACCTCGAAACCAAGTAGCTATGCCTAAAAGTCCGTTATTAAGCTCCGACATCGTTGTCTTGTACGAATACCCGCCACGACCTTCCATAACCTCATCATCTAAAGCATGACAGCGAACAAAGTCTTCGTCAATCTCAAGAACATCGACCCCGATCCCTTGCTTTCGTAAAAACTTGATATGCTCTTCGATCTGTTCAGTGTAGGTATTGAATGCCAAGGGATCCCTATTGGTTTAAGAGAAAGTATATGATAGGCCCCCAAAAAAGAGAAGGAGGACTAACAATATTTTTCCTCTAGGAAGTTATTTTTAAATACCACAAACCTTAATCCCTTTTTTCTTCGGCCTATCTTATCTTGTTTCTTTGTCGGGCTAGCCGACCGCTTTAAGCGAGGAGGCGAAGCCCAAAAGTAATAGCTTAATCTCTTACTTTCTTATTGCGCTAAAAAAGCAATTTAAATATCTGGTAAGCAAGCATTTACGAGAAACAAGACTAACACAAACCCTTAAATGGACTAACACAAACCCTTAAATGGACTAACACAAACCCTTAAATGGACTAACACAAACCCTTAAACAGAAGTTAGCCCTTAAATATTAAAGCTTTATGATCAATGCGAAGATCACTCGTGTGATTTTTGCTTTTACTCGTTTTTTAAAACATTTATATTACAATGTCTTAAAAATGAATAGCTTAAGTATTTATGCCTTGTCTTTTACCTGTGCAGATTTGTTTTTTATATGGGGGTTTAAAGTGGGGTTTGTCATTCTGTTAACGAATCTTTAATTTTACGGTACTTCTTATTCGTTGGGGGATTTCAAGAATAATATCCTTCGCTTCAATTCTTTTAAGTTTCTCAATAAGGCGCTTGTTTGCCACAGTCTTATTTGCTCTATCTGTTTTTACTAGACCTGCCTGTCGTATTAGATAACCTCTTTCGAATGTAAGCTCTTTGGCGTTTTGTCTCTGGTTTTTCCTTGTTTGTATAATCTGTGCAAGCAATGAGTCTTTGGCCTGAAGTTCTAGTGTTTTCTTTTTATATCCGGCTCCTACAAAAGCCATTTTTTCCTTTTGCAGTAATGATGTATTAAGAACCGAAATGGTTATTGAATTTGGATATTTATTCCCTATATCTCGAGTTCCTTTAATAATTTCCAGCGCTCGTATTTCGATGAAGTCTTCAACCGTTTTTTCTTTCTTTTTTGCGCTATGCTTTTCTTTTCTTTTCCTTGTAATAACAATCTTTGTGTTTTCTAGGCTTTTTAAGTTTTCATAGAATTCGACTTTTTCTCCTGTCTGAAAATATGCGTTTCTTTCGGGATAGCATGTATTCATTATTTCAGTTAAGGGACATGTATATGTAAATTTACCTTGCTCGTTTGCCATTTTCCATACAGCGAGCCATATTTTATGTTGAACGCCTTGTAGACGTTTTATTATGAGCCTTGCTAATTTTTTAGCCTCTTCTGGTGATGAGGCCTGAAAACTATGCTCAAGACGGATCCCGCTATTTTTGGAATTGTTTGTTTTTGCTGATATAATATATGTTGTTGTATTTTCTTGTTGTTTTAATAACGGCTCTTTTAACATCTCTGGTAGAAGACGAAATTGGTCGGCTATGATGCGACTTATGCCAAATTCATCTTCGGGGTTTATTGATTTATAGAAGGGTTCTGCGAGCAGGTCTTTTGATGACGAGAGGATTGTCGCAAGGGCTTTTTCTAGCTCTGAATGCGTCGTTGTTATGCTCCGCTTCCCTTCTAATGTTAGGATGTCATCTCTTTTCTCGATAGATGTCTTTAGCCGTCCTTTTTCTTCTTCCGACATCCGTAGTATTTTTTGCACTATTTTGTTTATATCGCTGGTTCCTGCGTCATTAAGATGTATATCTGTTTGTCCATCGACGTTAATAAAGGGTTGCCATGGCAATGTTTTTAGGAGTTGCCCTTCAGGGTTATAAATCTCAGCTTCACATTTTTTTCCCTCTTTGAATATTTCTTCATTGAAAAGTAAGGTGTGGCTACGTTTGTCGTTTTCGGGTCGCGGGCAAAAAACTTCTTGTTCGTTTTCTTTTTTATAAAAACGAGTTTCAACACTGACATTGTTTATGATTTTATGCCTTTCACCAATTCCTTTTGTTTCGTTATACACTTTAAAGTATCGCTCGCCCTGGTCGTTTTTCGGTTGATGGCCAATTCCCAATGTTCCTATTATTTCTCCTGTTTGTATGCTTCTAATATTGCCTCCCTCTTCTTCTCGTCCGACGGGAGGTATTTCCAGACTGATTTTCGCTTCTGGTTCTTGTACTGGTATTTCAAGCCCATTCTCAATCTTAAAAAACTTCGTATTTATGACGACACCGTCTTCGATATAGAAGTACTTTCTATTTTTGTCGTTTTCGACAGTTATTATGCTTGAAGCTGTTGTTTCTTTGGCCATTGGTTTCTTCTGTTAGTTTAAAAGTGTATTCTTGTCTGCTATTATTGTTTCTCTGCCATGCGTTTGTGTAAGATTATAGCCGGGAGAAAGGCTGTCTGCGATAGAGTTTTCAATTTTACCTAAATTGCCTTTGAATTTAAGGATTGTATTGTGACCATTCCCAATTTTTCTACCTTTGAGGACCTCTATATAAATCTCTTGCTTGGGTTCGGTTATAGTGGTTCCACTTTTTGTTTTGTTTCCATCTCGGCTAAAACCCAAAAAGTTTCGGTTCCAAAACCCAAGGATTAGACTTGCTATTCTTTCAATATCGCCAGCTTCGCTAATGTATATAGGGCTTAAATCTGCTTCACAAGAGACTTGCCTGTTGAACTGCGCTCCTAGGATTATCGGCAATCCTGTTTCTACAGCACAGTCTTTGAGCATTAAACAAACGTGTTTTAATTGCTCTTGCCTGCTTAATTTACCACTATCAAGCAGGTTTAATAGCTGCATGTAGTCTATAAAAATAGCTCCAATGTCTTCTCTGTTTTTCTTTAAATATTTGATGGCTTGACAGACCTGTTCTGCTGTCATTTCACTGTAGTGGACATTAAGCCTGCCGTTGTCTAACAATGTCTCAAAAAAAACGGTTTTATCTCGAAGGAAGTCTTCTTTAGCTTCTTCTTTAAGATGTTTGCAGTGTCC
>Ga0307991_1002956_pt1 | contig 11258 bp, 8 predicted proteins | sample EllFjometagen131_FD_203146 | JGI IMG/M metagenome (GOLD analysis project Ga0307991, IMG submission 203146) | Marine microbial communities from Ellis Fjord, Antarctic Ocean - #131 | ecosystem: Environmental > Aquatic > Marine > Unclassified | place: Southern Ocean | collected 2014-10-08 | reverse complement strand
ACTAACTCTTGTAATCTTTCCAAAAAGGTTTAAATACCTCATGTCTTGCATATCAATAGTGCTCACCATCTGTATAAACCTTTAGAATTATTTGTTTTATAAAACTATTTATTAACACCCTCAACAACTTTTGTTTTTGCTTCTTTTTTGTCTTCTTCTTTTTTTATCAAAGGTCCAACAACTTTAACCAAAAGTCCTGGCAATCCAGTCCCAATAGGCACTGGTTGATTAAGCATAATATTCTCAATAACACTTGATAATTTATCTCCGCCTCCCTTAATTGAAGCATTTATAAATTGTTTTACAGGAGTTTCAAAAGTTGCCCTTGCTAATATTGAAGATTTTTGGGCAATAATTCCCATTCTTGTAACACCTTTAACTCCTCCTGAGTTTGTCATAGCATCTGCAGCTAATTTAAGGTGTCTAATATCAATATCCAATCCCTGACTTTTAAGAACTTCATTAATTTCATTAATGATTAATTGATGTGCAACTTCAATCCCAAAAACATTAGCCATTTCATAAAAGTCATTTGAGACTAACTTGTCTTTGTGAACTTCCTTCATATCAATCATCTCTTTTAAATTTGTACCCAAGGTAGTTATTACAAGATCCCTATCTTTTTTTATGATTAAAACTTGTTTAATGTTTTTAACACCAGAAATTATTGTTTCTTTTAACTTTTCTTTAAGCTTATAGATTTCTCTAAATCCAAATTCAGAAACATTTAAGATTATTACATTTGATTTTTCCTTAACGTTAAATCCAGCATCATTTAATCTTTCAGCAACTTTTTTTATAGAAATATGTGTTTGTTTTAATCCTTTATCGTCAATCTTTATCTCAATTTTTTTATTTCCAAAATCTAATATAAGTTCAGAGGCAATTTCTTTTAATTTAACTTCTTTAATTTTTTCAGCAAAGATTTTTGCACTTCTTTCATTGTTAAATTCTTTATTAAGATAAACTTCCATTTTAGGAGAAGAAGGTTTTTTTCTCGCATCAAAGATTTCTATAATTCTTGGTAATCCTTGAGTAACCTGCATTTCAGCAACACCTGCCATATGAAAGGTTCTCAAAACCATTTGTGTTGAAGCTTCTCCAAATGATTGGGCAGTAACAATTCCTATGGCCTCTCCAGAAGCTAATTCACCTTTAATATGGAGTTTTGTAACATCTAATCCATCATCTCCATATTTAAATTGGATAATATTATTGTTGCTATCTCTAATTGTACCATCATATTCCTTTCTTAAATCTTGTAAAGCATTTGCTAGTCTTCTATATAAATAACCTGATTTAGGAGTTCTTAATCCAGTATCCATAAGTGAATCTCTTCCTGTAATTGCTTGAAAAAAGAATTCATCTGGCCTTAAACCTTTAATAAAAGGGCTTTTGATAAATCCTCTTGATTTTGGAGATAAGTCTCCTTTTTTGAAAAATGAAAGTGTTCTTCCAGTATAACCAAAATCAACTCTATGGTTTCCTAAAGCTTGCTGACCAACACATGAAGCCATCTGAGTAATATTTAAAATATTTCCTCCCCCCCCTGATTTAATCATATAATTAACAGGGTTTGTTTCTGGGAATTCTTGTTTAACAATTTCCCCAATTTTTGTTCTTACTTCATTTAAAGCTTGCAAAATTTTTATTTCTCTTGATTCTTCTTTTGTTTTTCCTGGAATACTTTCTAAAGTTTTATTATTGTATGCAAGGATTAATTCCTCTGTCTTTTTTTCTGCTTTTTTAATTATTTCCTCTCCAGATTTGATAACTTTTTCATCTAAATCTAAATCTTCAACAGAAGTTGTAATTCCAAAATCAGTAAGATAATTTTTACCTAAGTTAAACGCCTTTTCAATGGTTTCAAAAGTTTCTGTTCTTCCAACAGTTCTATCAAGCTCTTTAACTAAATCCCCATCCTCATCACCAAAAGTAGTTTTATCTATGACTCCTTTTACAATTTCGCCATCTTTAATCTTTATAGAATCATTTGAGAAATTTACTTTAGGTAATATTTTTGAAAAAACCTCGGTTCCTAATATTGTTTTTTTTGAAATTGAATAATCTAATCCTGATTTATATAAAAGTTGATTTGCATCTTCTTTAGAAAGTTCATTAAGGCCTAATAAATAATTTCCAGTAATAGCATCCCCAATACATCCTACAAGATTAGTATTGTTCTTTGGAGACATAAGATTCATTTTAACATCTAAAAGTATTTTTGCTTCTGCTCTTGCTTCTTCTGTTTGGGGGGAGTGAATATTCATCTCATCACCATCAAAATCAGCATTATAGGGGGTTGCAGCTGCAGGATGTAATCTAAAAGTTCTCCAAGGCAATACTTTCACATAGTGAGCCATAAGACTTCCTCTGTGCAAACTTGGATGCCTGTTAAATAAAACAACATCCCCGTTTTGCAAATGCCTTTCAACTTGATAGCCAGGAGCAAGTTCACTAATTATTTCTTCTTTTAATTCTTCTGTAATCTTTTTTCTTTTTCCATCAGGACGTATAATATAATTTGCACCAGGATATTCTTCTCCCTTATTTATTAAGTCTTTTAATTTTTTTATATTAATATCATTAACAGTTTCAGAAACAGTAACAACTCTTGCAATTTCATAAGGGATTCCAACTTCATTTATTTTAATATATGGGTCAGGAGATATAACAGTTCTTCCTGAATAATTAACTCTTTTACCTGCAATATTTTTTCTGATTCTTCCTTCTTTACCTTTAATTCTTTCTGTAATTGTTTTCAAAGGTTGACCGCTTCTGTGTCTTGCAGGAGGAATCCTTGTTGTTGTATTATCAAAGAAAGTTGTAATATGAAATTGTAATAAATCCCAAAGATCTTCAATAATAACTTCAGGAGCACCTGCATTTAAATTTTCCCAAAGTCTTTGATTAGCCCTTATAATATCTGAAAGTTTATGCGTTAAATCATCTTCACTTCTTTCTCCTGATTCTAAGATAATACTTGGTCTTACTGTTACAGGAGGAACTAAAAGAGAAGTTAGTACAGCCCATTCAGGTCTACAACTTTTCGTGTCAACCCCAATTTTTTCTAATTCTTCATCAGGTATATTAACTAAAATTTCTCTTACCTCTGTTGGAAATATTCTTATTTTTCCTTCGAAAAAGTTTGTAGGTTTGTCTAATTTAACTTTGGTTTGTGTTGCTTGGCAGTGCGGACATTTTTTAGAATCTTTTGCTTTTTTAGCTCTTTGACTAGGGGATAATTTTTCTAAGTTTTTATCATCAAGCATTAGTTTTCCACAATCATGACAAAAACATCTTAACCCTGTTTCAATTAATGGAACATATTTTAAATGAATAACTGGCCTAGCTAAATCAATGCTACCTGGATGCCCTAAACATTCTTTTAATCTTCCCCCGCATGTTCTACATCTAACTCCTGGGTCAATAGCACCCAATCTTAAATCCATTAAACCACCATCAACAGGATAACCATCAATATCATAAAGTTCTGGAGTAACAATCTTAGCAGAAGATATCTTTTTAATTTGTGCAGGACTAATTAAACCAAATTTAATTTCTTTTATTTTTTTTCTAATAATCTTTAACATTTTACTCTGTTTTAACCTCCAATAACTCTTCTTTCAAAAAAGTTCCCCATTCTGTTAAATCATTTGGATCCCAAGAGTTTAAGATTATTGGAACTCTTTTTGGATGATATGCCCAAGCAAAAAAACTAACCTTCTTATCAGATATATTTTCTTTTAATTTTTTACCATAATCTTCTTTTGTTCCTCCAAAATATGTACCTGCCTCAGTATAACCACATTCCGAAAAAATAAGAGGGTATTTTTTCTTTACACCCAATGCAAAACTTTCTCTTTGAGAATCTATAAATGGATAATACGTTATTCCATAAGCTATATTTTCCGAATCAATGGGACTCTCTAAAACCCAACTTAAATCAGAAGACCAATTTGTTCCATTAACCACAATAATATTGGAGGTATTTTCTCTAACTTTCTCTACCAATTTTTGAGAAATCTTTACCCAATTTTGATTTTCAATATCCATAGGCATACTAAAAATATTAAAGATTACATTTTCTTCATGACCATGTCTTTTACTAATTTTTTCCAAAACACCAAAAGCTAATTCTTGTTTTGCATCATATTTTTTAAAACCATCAATTAAATCCTTTCCATTATCCCGGGTAACACCATTCTCTAAATTTCCTTGAGCATGCCAATCCAAACAACAATACAAACCTAATTCTTTAGTTAAACTTATAATTGGATCTAAAATTTCAGAAACATAATTTTCCTTTGATTGCCAATAAGCAGGACAAATAGGAACTCTAACAGCATTCGCGCCTAATTTTTTTATTTCTCTTATATCTTGTAAAAAATCATGATTTTCTTCATATTTTAAAATTCCTGGAGAATTTATATTAATTCCTTTTAAGATTACTTCTTCTCCACTAGCATTTACAATTTTATTTCCAATAACTTTTAATCTTTCCATTTTACTCGTATTTATTCTTTAATTCAAATTTACTATTGATATGTAAAGCTTGTAATTCTTCTAATAATAATTTAAAAGCATATGAAACCTCAACAGACTCAATTTCTTCACTTCCACAAACCGGGCAGAATATTTTATTTCTAATATTGTCTTCTATTCCTATAGATCCACACTTAGTACAAATAGGTAAAGCAACCTTATCAGAATCATACCTTTCTTTTAATAATAAAGAAGCACCATGAGCAACTAATGCTTGCTGTTCCATTTCTCCTAATCTTAAAGCTCCACCTCTTGATCTACCTTCAATAGGTTGTCTAGTTAATAATGCAACTTTTCCAGTAGCTCTTCCATGAATTTTGTTTCCAACCATATATTTAAGTTTAAGATAATACAAGTTTCCAACAAATATTTTTGATTTCATCCTTTTTCCAGTAATCCCATTGTACATTGTTTCTTTTCCATCAAATCTAAATCCTAATTTTTTTAATTGTTCTTCTAATTCTTTTTTACTTGTACCTGAAAAAGAAGTACCATCAATAACTTCACCTTTTAAACAGCCAACCTTGCCTGCTAATAATTCTAATAAATAACCAACAGTCATACGGCTTGGAAGCCCATGAGGATTAAAGAGAATATCTGGTTTTATTCCATTTGCTGTAAAAGGAATATCTTCTTCAGGAACAATCATTCCAATAACTCCTTTTTGACCATGTGAAGTTGCAAATTTATCCCCTAATTCTGGAATTCTTTGATCTCTTGTTTTAACCCTGATAATTTTATTACCTTCAAAATCTTCAGTAACAAAAACAGCGTCGACAATTCCCTTTTCTTCTTGTCTCATTGTTATACTTGATTCTTTTTTTGTTCTAACTGAGATTTCTCTGGCTTCTGATAAGAATTTTGGAGGAGACATTTTTCCAATTAAGACTTCTCCTTCATGAATTTCTGCTTCAGGAAAAATAATCCCGTCGTTTTCTAAGAATCTATAATTTGATTCCATTTTATAACCAGAAGCATCTTTTTCAGGAATAGCTACCTCGTCTTTTAATCCCCCAGCATAATTCATCTCAACTGCAGAATAAGGTCTGTAATAGAAGCTTCTTCCAACACCCCTCTCAACACTTCCTTTATTAAATACTAAAGCATCTTCCATATTATATCCATCATATGTCATTATAGCAACAACTAAATTTTGTCCTGCAGGATAAGTATTTAATGTGTCATAAACAAAACTTCTAACAATTGGTTTTTGAGGATATTGTAAAATACTTACATCTGTATCTGTTCTACATAAGTAATTTGCAGAATATAATCCTAAGGCTTGTTTTTGTGTTTTACTCCCTCTATTTAATCTTGAACTTTGGTCGTGGTTTCCATATGGAACTAAACCAGTAATAACACCAAATAAAGCAATACTGTCTATTTCAAGATGAGTATGTTCAGTAGTTAATTCTTCTTCATATAATGCAACTAAAGTATTCTCTTCCTCTGCAGCATCGAGATATTCAATAATTCCTTTTTTAAGAAGGTCTTCCCATTTTATTTCATCTTGTTCTAATTGAATTAAATGTTCATTCTTCAATCTTGGAGCACCATTTTCTAAAATTATTAATGGCCTTAAAACTCTTCCAGCCTCTGTTGATATTGAAATATTCTGAAAACTCTCATCATTTCTTATGCTCATTTGAAGAGGTAGTTCACTTTTTCTTCTTTTTTCCCTAATCTCTTGAATAAATTCATCATAATTTTCTACACTTCCAATAAATCTTCCATTAAAGAAAACTTCCCGTCCTTTAACCCCTTCTTTATTTAACCCTAATGATTCTAGCTCTTTTAGGAATTTGTTTTCATCTAAATCTGTTCTTGTTGATACTTGACTTAATAATGCAAGATTTTTTCTTAATCCAATTTCTGTTCCTTCTGGAGTTTCTATTGGGCAGAATCTACCATAATGAGTTGGATGTAATGTTCTTGCCAGAAAGTTTTCCTGATCACTTGGAAGCATACTTGAAACTCTTTGTAATTGGGAAATTGTTGCAAGATAATTTGTTTTATCCATATTTTGAGTAATCCCGCTTCTTTCACCTATCCAACTTCCTGTCGCAATTGCAGATTCAACTCTATGTGAAAATAAAGTAGATTTAGCAAGGACTTTTATTGAAAAGAACTTCTTTCTCTTTGCTGATTTTTGTAAAGAATACCGAATATCTCTAATTAAAATCCCTAAATTAACCCTAAATAAAGTTGATAATAAATCTCCTGAAAGTCTAACTCTTTTATTAGCATAATGGTCCTTATCTGTTCTTAATTGTGGGTTTTCTTTAGCAATTAAAAATTGTTTAATTAGTTTACAAATGGTTACTGCTTTTTTTATCCTGTCTTCTTTTTTGTTTCCAATATGCGGGAAAAGGTAAGAATCAATTCTTTGTTTTGCTCTATCTAAAATTTCTTTTTTTGTTCCTTGAAGATTTGTTTTTTCAGCAATATACATAATTGCATCTTCTCTTGTCGCTAAATTAACATATTCATATAAATTAACAATAACACTATCTGTTTCTTTTCCAATATATCTTGCAATATCTGATTCTTTTGTTAAACCTAAAGCTTTCAAAATAACAATTGCAGGCAAATCTCTAAATCTGCTAAAAGATAATTCAAATATTCCTTCTTTGTTTTCAGATAAATTAACAGGAATTCTATATGTTCCTTTAGAAGAAAACATTTTTAGAATAAGTTCACCTTTTTTATTTGTCTCTACAAATGGCTGATTTTCTGCAAGATCCTCTGCCATAACCATGACTCTTTCATTCCCTTTGACTATAAAATATCCTCCTGGGTCCATAGAATCATTGTAGTTCTCAATTAATTCAGAATCATTCATGCCATAAGTATTACAAACCTTACTTTTTACCATTATAGGAATTTTGCCTATTTCAACTGTTTCAGAATCAACTTGGTCGTCTTTTTTCACTGTAATTTCTAATGTAACAGGAGCAGAATATGTTAAACTCCTTAATCTTGCTTCAAAAGGCATTATAAGTGAGGAACTTCCATCAGCTTCGATAACTTTTGGAGTTTCAACTTTTATTTTACCTAAATTAATTTCAAAATCATCACTATCTATTGTTTCTGAAACCTCATCAACAATTTCTTGCATTCGTTTTTCTATGAAATTATTAAAAGATTTTATGTTAGATTCAACTAAAGAATGATCTTTCAAATATTTTTTAACAATTAAATGTTTATTATCTTTTACCATTATACAACAGCTCTAAAGTATAAATTAACTTTATCCCCCTTCTTTTGTTCGGCTGATTGTGTCGAGGCAGACGAGCTGAAAATCTCTAATTTCTCTCTTCTTTCTATTTTAACAACATCCCCTATTTCACATGCTTCTGGTAAACCAGGGTCTGTAGAGAGGATTTTGGGTAATTGAGCCTTAGAAATATTTAGTTTTCCTAATAAGTTTTCAATCTCCTTTTCACTAAGTTTAGAATGTTTGGGTTGTAGGATGTGCATTTCAGGGATTTAAGTGTAAAATTGCATAGAATACTCTGCAACTTTAACAACTTTATAATAATAAAAGATACTTGAAATTAGTTTTTAAAGTTTTTGGTAGGAAGGGCTTTGTTTAAGAAGTTCCCTCTGAAAAGCTCTTGCACAAAAAAGTCTAATATAATTAAAATGGCCCCGAAGGGATTTGAACCCTCGACACCTGGATTAAAAGTCCAGTGCTCTGCCAGGCTGAGCTACGGAGCCGTATTGCATTAAGCAATTTATGGTTTAAAAGTTTAATGCATTAGATACGAAGACTGGCAGTGCCAGGCCGAAGTTATTGGAAAGTGTCAAATTTAGATTTATTAATAACAGCTTTTTAATGGCTGAGTTGAGCTACGGAGCCATGACTCAGTAAATTAAATAAGATTTAAAAGAGTTTCTAAAGATGCTTATTCAACTTTTCTTCAAGAACTTCTACAGGCATTGAACCAACAAACTGCTCTGCCACTTTTCCATCTTTAAACAATACAAAATTAGGAATAGAACTAACTCCAAATTTACTAGCAATATCTTGATTTTCCCCAACATCAAGTTTACCTATTTTGATTTTTCCAGCTAGTTTCCCCCCTATTTCTTCTAATACTGGAGCCATCATTAAACAAGGCATACACCAATCTGCAGAAAAGTCAATCAACACAACTCCCTCTTTAATAAACTCATCAAACATACCATTTGTTAATTCTTTTACATGTTCCATCTAACCCTTAGAAATAATTAATTTATAAAAGTTTCTTATTTAATTAAACAAGCATATCTCTTTTAATTGCAGGATGTGGGTCATAATTGTCAAAAGTAAAATCATCAATTGTTAATTTGTCAAAAGGTTTTTTAGCAATAGTTAGTTTTGGTAAGGCTCTTGGTTTTCTAGACAATTGTTCAAGTATTGCAGTCACATGATCATAATTTTCTTCAGTAGGGTCGTTTGGAAAATCAGCATCTCTTGGAGAATTTTCATTAATCCAATCAAGAACATCTAAATAATTACCTTTTGTTTCAAAAGTTTTTTCAACCTTTATAGCCTGTTTAACTCTTTTTTGCAATTCTTTAAAATTCTCTCTATACCATTTAGTTCTTTTTTCTAAACCAGTATAAAAATGAGAATCTCCAAATGTATGAATAAATGTTTTTGGAGTAAGACCTGTTTCTTGAGCAATTATTTGTGTAAGTGCTACATAACTAGATAAATTAAATGGAACCCCTAAAAATTCATCACAACTTCTTTGATATAATTGTAATTCTAATTCTCCTTGTTCATTAGCAGTTGCTTGATAAAGAACATGGCAAGGAGGTAGAGACATTTTAGGTGTATCTCCTGGATTCCAAGAATCAACAATATGCTTTTTTCCAGTAGGTTTCTTTTTCAAACCTTCTATCAAATTATTTAATTGATCTACTTTAATAAATTCATTTTTATCTTTATCAAAATATTCCCAACGCCTCCATTGTTGGCCATAAATAGGTCCAGCTTCACCCCATCTCTCTGAAAAATCATGGTCATTTTCTCTAATTATTCTCCCATACTCTTCCATTGCATCATCCCAATCAATAGAATATTTCACAATATTCTCTTTAAAAATTCCTCTTTTACTCATTTCAGGCAAATTATATTCAAAAGCATTACCCCTCCAAATAGGGACTTTATTATCTTCTAAGTATTTTATATTTGTATCTCCTGCTATAAACCAAATTAATTCATGAATCATTGATTTTTTAGCCATTTTTTTAGTAGTTAATAATGGAAAACCTTTTCTTAAGTCATATATACTTTGATGTCCAAATAAAGAGATGATTGCAGAACCTTTACTACCTTTTTTTATATTTGAACGTTCAGAAGTAAAAATCTCTTTACAATGATCAAGATATTGTTGAACCATTTTAAATAAAGTTGATTTTGTTTTTTAAAGATAATTACAATTTAGTATGTATATTTTTTATTATCTAAATTCTTTTAAAGAAATAACTTGTAAATTTAATATGCCTCTAACAAATAATTTAATTTATGAATCTTCTTTAGGAGAATTAAAAAAGGAAATAGAAGTTGCAATATTTCTTGATGAGCTGCGTTTTGATATTTTTATAGTTGAAAACGACAGCATTAAATCTGAAAAACTAAAGCTTAAATCTAAAAAAGAGATGTTAAAAATAATAGAAAAAGGAGAATATAAAATTTTAAATGAAACAAGCAATATTGATTATTTAGTTGATTTATCAAAAGCACAATCACTAATCAAAGATTATAGAAGCAAATCTGAAGGAGGATGTCAGTCTTGTATGAATTTAGAAAAACATTACGAGGACAACGAAACTTATAGATATTGTAATGTTGGAGAGAATAAAGACTTTGCAATTAATTCTTTAGATGAGGTTTCTCCTAAAGTTGAGAAATACTTTGAAAAAGGATGTGAAGATAGAAAACCTATTTTCTCAAAAACAATTGAACAAATTTTAGAAGAAGCTAATTAATTCTGAACTTCAGTCACACCGCCACTAACTCTTCCTTGATTATGCTGTCCACTATATGCTCTTTGTATGTCTCCTATTACAGGCTCAAACACAATATTAAACATCCTAGCCCCTAATTCAAATGTAAATTTTTGAGTTCCTAAGTTTGCCAAGCCAAAAGTTAATTCTCCAGAATAACCAGGGTCTGTTTTTGTTCTAAACAAAGCAATTCCACATCTTTGTAAAGTGCTTCTAGGAAAAACAACTGGCATAAGATATTTTGGAGATTTCCACTTTTCAAGGACAATTTTTTTAGATGGAATATTTACTTTTTCAATTGTTTTAACTAAAACATAGGCTCCAGGATTTAAAACTACTTTTTTATCCCCTTCTTTTATATCTGCTATTTTTTTAATTTCAGGGGTGTGTCTCTCATCAATTCCTAAAAATCCAGGTTCTGTTGCCCTATAAACTTCACCAACTCTAATATCTGTTCCAACTCCTTCTGGATTTTCTAATTCTCTTTCAGAAAGATTTTCAATTAGATTATACTTTTCATTTAATTCTAATAATTTTAAAGCTGAAATTGGCATTTTTTATTAATCTCTTTTTAATCTTATCTTTGAAATAAAATTTCTTTTTAAATATGATTGTGATAAATAACCTATTCAATAACTTTCTTTCTTCTAAATTTTTCAATCTTCAAAAGATTTCCTTCCCAATATCTTAATTTAACACTTGTTTCTTTAAAC
>Ga0307991_1002955_pt1 | contig 11259 bp, 12 predicted proteins | sample EllFjometagen131_FD_203146 | JGI IMG/M metagenome (GOLD analysis project Ga0307991, IMG submission 203146) | Marine microbial communities from Ellis Fjord, Antarctic Ocean - #131 | ecosystem: Environmental > Aquatic > Marine > Unclassified | place: Southern Ocean | collected 2014-10-08 | reverse complement strand
AATCATCCACCTCTCTTATCTTGAGATTAAAAACTATATACTATAACCTTTTCTCCCAAGAACTCCACCGAAGTGGCTCACTTTTAAACGACCATTTTTGGCTCAGTTTATCACGACCACCTACACAACTTGGGTTTTGCTCTTTATTACAACAATACCCAACCGAAAAAATCCATTGGTGTTGATTTTATAATGGAGTTTTCTGTTTTTATTCTCCGTGAAATAGAGTAGAATTGCACGGAAGTTCGAAAAATACCTCCTAGGTATATTAATTGTTAGGAGACAAAAAATAGGAAAATACTTAAAACATCGGAGAACCTAATAGAAGGGAGGGATTATGAAACCAAGGAAAATTAAAGACAAGATTTACTGGATGGGTTCTGTGGATTGGGACAGACGTCTTTTTGACTCTCTTGTTCCTCTTCCAGATGGGACAAGCTATAATGCTTATCTCATCAGGGGGAGCAAGAAGACCGCATTGCTAGACTCTGTTGATTCACCAATGGCCCATGAACTGCTCTCTCAGCTTGAAGGGGTTTCCAACCTTGATTATGTCATCTCTCACCACGCGGAGCAGGACCACTCTGGAACAATTCCCCTGGTGCTTGAAAAATTCCCTGACGCTAAGCTAATATCCAGCCCCAAGGCGAAAGGGATGCTTATGGATCTTCTGTGTATACCTGAAGAATCTTTCATAACAGTCGAAGACGGTGAAACCTTGTCTCTGGGAGACAAGACCTTGAAATTTATTCATACGCCGTGGGTCCATTGGCCCGAGACCATGGTGACCTACTTGGAAGAGGACAAGATTCTTTTCAGTTGTGATCTTTTCGGCTCCCATATTGCTACAACCGATCTCTACGTTACTGATGAAGGGCGTGTTTATGAGGCAGCGAAACGCTATTTTGCCGAGATCATGATGCCCTTTCGAAGCGTGATCCAGAAGAACCTTGAAAAACTGGCATCCTACGAGATAGAAATGATAGCCCCCAGTCACGGACAGATATATCCTCGAGCATCATTCATTATAGATGCCTACAAGGATTGGGTCCTCGGCCCGCTCCGAAACAAAGTAGTCCTCCCTTATGTATCTATGCATGAAAGTACAAGGCAGATGGTCGATCATTTTGTTTCGGCCCTTGTGGAGAAAGGTGTCGGAGTCGAACAGTTCAACCTTGATGTGACGGATATAGGAAAACTCGCCATGGCTCTGGTTGACGCGGCTACAATCGTAGTTGGAACTCCCACAATCCTGGCCGGACCTCATCCTTACGCCGCGTATGCCGTGTTCCTGGCAAACGCCCTTCGGCCCAAAACAAAATTCCTTTCCATTATCGGTTCCTACGGGTGGGGAGGTAAGACTGTAGAAATCTTGGCAGGAATGATTCCTAATCTTAAAGTAGAAGTTATCGAACCTGTTCTTGTCAAAGGCTTGCCGTCAGAGGCTGATTTTCAAGCTCTTGAGAATTTGGCTGAGACCATCGCGGCAAAGCACAGAGAGCAGGGATTGAAATAACCAGTGGATGTTTTTGTATTTAAGAGGAGCACTGGTTAATGGGGTCAACCTGGGCGCAAACAGCACGGCGGTTTTTCAAATACAGTACCCCGTCCAAAGCTTAGCGCTGTTGCAAAATTTGGTAGCCTTGCAATGTTTGCGGCAGGTTACCTCGAGCGTTCCACTATACTTTCAATGGTACTCCTCAGAATTCCCCTGTGATCGAAATCATTTGTTTATAGGTGAAGACAATGTCCGGCTCATGTCATATTTTCATGAACCACACTCATTCAGTTCAAATACAAAGCTTCAGATCGAATTTCTTGGTCAGCTTATTGAATACGGGTAGAAACACGCAAAGACGGGACAGCGTATTTTCAGTTCCTATGAAATCCAGATGTCTTCCTGTACTAAGCAGGTTTAAATTTGGGAAAAAGATGTCAGCTTTCTTTTCGTAATCAGTAACCTCTTTCTTATAAGAGAGACACTGACAAAGGGGGCGTCAATTCCCTCTGAGAACATTCACCCCATCACCACAGAGGGAATAACACCGGAGGAATCGGCCAAAGAGTATGAAGGGAAATTGCGACGCGTTTTTCATACCGAAACACTGCCCCGTTTTGACCTCATCATGCTCGGCATAGGGGATGACGGCCATACGGCGTCACTCTTTCCCGAATCACCCTGTCTTCATGAAACGAAACGGATCGTCGTTCCCGTCGCCGCAAAAAGCCCTCCCCGCGAGCGTATCAGCCTCACGCTCCCCGTCATCAATAACGCCCGTTCGATACTATTTCTGGTAACAGGGGAGAGGAAGGCATCGATCATGAGGGAGGTCCTTGAAGAAGACTCCCCTCTCCCCGCGGCTCAGGTGAGGCCGACTAACGGGTCTGTGATATTTGTGCTTGATCAGTGCGCTGCCTCGTTTCTTTCAAAAAACGATCTGATTGAAGCTTCCCGCAAAAGACTGCACGGAATCTCCGACTGTTGAGGACCATACGTATCTCGTATTTTCTCGCTCACCCCCGGCCGAAAGCGGGGAATGCACGTGCTAAAAAAATCGGATGGTGGCGCGTTCATCCACAACTCAGACGGACCACTTCGATCCTTTCTGATATCAGTTGGGCGTAGCGTCGGGCGGCTCCCCTGTTGGAAGCGACTATGGCGCGCCCCGCCTCTCCCCTTCGGCGAAGGGCCTCGGGGTCTTCCATCAGTCGGAGGATCTCATCCAGAAGCTGACCACCGTCCCTGACGGTGATGCCTCCTCCCGTCCCCTCTAGCCGTTCCCTCTCGTCCGTGAAATCCTCCATCGAGGACCGTAGAGGACGACCTTCCCACACGCCGCGGGCTCCAGGATGTTCTGCCCGCCCCGGGGGACCAGGCTCCCGCCGCAGAAGACCACCGTGGCAAGGCTGTAGACCCTGAAGAGCTCTCCGATCACATCGACGATAACGACCCAGCGGCCGGTACGTCTCTCTCCCCTGTGTATCGCTGTCATCGTCACACAGTCCTGAAGTCCGGTCCCCTTCGCAAGGGAGAGGACCGCTTCGCCCGCCGCTTTTATATCGGAAGTGATTTGCCCCTCAAGTCAGAAGAGGGTGTTTGCTATTTCAGGATCAGGTTATTCTTGACGGACTTGACACCTCCGACACTCCGCGCGACATTCGACGCTCTGTCACGGGTTTGACTGGCGTCAACAAAACCGCTCAGTTGAACAACCCCTTTGTACGTTTCCACGCTAATCTGGAATGACTTAAGCGCGACGTCCTTGACGAGTAAAGCCTTGACCTTGGTGGTTATGACTGTGTCGTCAATATATTCCCCGGTGCTTGATGATTTGGGAGTAGACACACAGCCAAGAAGAGAGATCAGCAGAATAAAACTTACGAGAAACCCTAGCGTTATACGTAATTTTGACATGGCCTTTAGTCCTTTTCAAAAAAGTAGAGGATTTGTGCCTTGCTAACTATCTAACTCCCTTGAGATTATATGTCAAGGAGTATGTTCGCCGGTCGATGCCCCGAATGCCGCAAGAAAAAGGCGAAGATGGGCAGATCTGCTCCAAATACGAAAAATCGAAACAGAAAAGACGAAGAAGCGTACTGGTAAGGGATAAAGGGCGGGTACCGACTTTCTCTCTTGGCATAGACGGTGTCTAAAAAAGGTCGTCTCTCCCCCTCGCTGGCGGTTACAAAAAGAGTTAACTGTCTCTGGTGGTAAATCCTTGATTTATCCAACCATTATGGTAAACTTGTGTCATTCTTATCACCTATGAAAATTTAAACGGCAGATACTGACAATCTGCAAAAAGAAGAGTTCCGCAGGGTCTGGGGAGAAAACATGTATCAAAAAATAACGGTGGGTTTCGTGGTTGCCCTGATGTGTATGGCTATGCTCGTTGGCTGTGCTCAGGATGAAGCGACCGGCCCGGTGAATTCGGATAAAAAGAATACGGTCCTTCCTATCGCTGTCGCCGGGATTGAAGAACTGCTGAAGATACGGGATTGTCCCCTCATGCTCGTTGCAATGGCTTCATGGTGTAGCCCCTGCCGGGAAGAACTGCCGATCCTCCAGAAAATGCATGAGAAGTACAAGGATAAAGGGCTCAAGATTGTCGGCATCAGCCTTGATATAGGGGGACCTTCGGCGATGCAGCCGCTCGTCGATCAGCTGGGGCTCGATTTTCCCGTATACTGGGGGGGTGAAGAGGTTACCACGAAGTACCGTATTTCGGCTATACCTCTCACCTATATTGTAAAGAATGGAGAGATTGTGGAAAAGATTCTTGGACAACGAGGCGAAGACTTTATTGAGGAGAAAATCATATCGCTTCTCGTTGAATGCGATAAATAGAAGAAACTTTATCGTTTGATACCTCATAGCAGGAAAGGAGTCCCATGATGCGGAATACAAGAAAAAGTGGGTTTTTCCTCCTTCTCCTCTTTCTTATTTTTCTCGTCATTGGCATTAACGCAGGTGAAGTGGCGGCAGTCTGGGAAAAAGCCGTCAACATCTGCCTGGCCTGCATAGGTATTGGATGATGTGGACCTTGCGACGATGGATACAATCTGCCGCAACGTTGCTCAGCAACGCCTATGTGCTGTTCCCCTTTACCCGAAACATCTACCAGGGGAAACTCAAGTCGGTCTGCGTTCCCGGACTGAACTGTTATTCCTGTCCGGCAGCGACGGGGGCGTGCCCCCTCGGCGCTCTTCAGACGATCTTTGCGAATATCAGGCCGAGCTTTAAAGCGGGTAATTTTCATATCGGACTGTATGTGCTGGGCCTGCTGGGAATTACCGGGAGTCTGGTCGGCCGCATGCCCTGTGCCTGGGTGTGCCCCTTCGGTTTCCTGCAGGAACTGATCCACAAGATCCCTTCGCGCAAGATTGAGATTCCCCACTGGAGGATCTATATCAAGTACGGGTTTCTGGCTCTGTTCGTGATTCTTCTTCCCCTTCTGGTCGTTGACGGACTCGGCTACGGGACAACCTGGTTCTGCAAGTATGTCTGTCCGGCGGGCACGCTTGAGGCGGGGATTCCCATGCTCATTCTCCAGCCACAGTTGCGCGAGATTGCTGGGTGGCTCTATATCTATAAGCTCGCCATTTTGGCCCTGTTTCTGGTACTCATGGTCTTTATAAGCCGCCCTTTCTGCAGGATTGTCTGTCCCTTGGGAGCGATCTATTCCTTCTTTAACAAGGTCAGTGTGTTCAGAATGGTCCACCACCCCGACAAATGCGTCCTGTGCAAGGAATGCTACAAGGGGTGCCCCATGGGTGTGAGGTTTTATGAGGGGGCCAATCAGCCCGATTGTATCCGCTGCCTGAAGTGCATGCAGGAATCGTGTAAATTTGGTGCCATCTCTTACGAGATTGCCGGCATCTCCGTCAAGGAGGGGAAAACGGCATCGGCGAAAATTTCCTAGTGCCGCCGGTTCAGTCAAGAAATTTAATTTCGGACATTATTCTGTCATTTTGACCGCAGAGAGAAATCTTAAATGTGTCAGCCACGCAGACTCCTTTCAAAATAGACACTTCCTGTGTTTCAACGCTCGCAATATCTTGTAGAATAAAGTATGTATCTCTCTGGAGGGGAAGTTTATGCAGAACCTTAACGAATTTTTTTACAAGATCGTCACCCTGCTGGACAAGGTAAAAAGCGGTAATGATCCGTGGCAGTTTCTCGTATCTCTGGCGATACTTATCTTCGGGTTTCTTCTCTTGGAGCTCCTCTGGCACCATTTCAACAAGCGTATTCAGGCAGTACTGAAGAAAAAAGAGGTTAAAACGTGGTTACCGTATCTTTCAGGCTTTCTTCCCTCTATTCGTCTGGCTGTTGCCGCCTTGCTCCTCAGGGCTACGGAGATCCCGCTCGTTATACCCCAGAGATTACTTGCTCTCCTCCATGGACTGGAGTCGTTCCTCTTTGCCATAGCCTGCATTCTCTTTATCTTCCAGATCGTAAGGTTCCTTGATCTTTTTATTTCTCTACTCCCCAGGGGGATACGGGGGAAAATATCAAAACCGTTGCTGAAAAAATTCAGGGGGGTCCTCAGAATAACTGCTCTTGCTGCCGCGTTTATTTTATTCAGCTATTCCCAGCAGCATCTTTTTCCCGAATGGCTATGGAAATCTTCCTGGTGGCTCTATGTGTCCCTTGCCCTTGTATATACGATTCTCTTCGTCGGAGGAAAGTTCCTGACAACCTTTCTGGGGTCCCTGACGGTTGTCCTCAGGGACGATGAGGAGAAAGCCCGGTTGCGCCTCCTGCTCAAGGCGGCCCTCTGGCCCATTCGGCTGCTTTTGCTGGCCATCGCCATCTACGCGACCCAGGAAATCCTGAAACTTCCAGCCACAACCGGTCGGATTATAGAGATGATGACCAATGTTGTCGGAACACTGGTCATTGTGATCTTCCTCTATCAGATGCTGGATGTTGTCGAATACGAAGTTACAAAATTTGTCAAGAGAGATGACAACGAGTTCGATATGAACTTTGTCCAGATGGTCCGTATTGTCTCCAAGGTCCTGATAGTCCTGGTCGGGTCGATCTATCTCCTCAAGGCGGCGACAGGCAAACCGATGACGACCCTGCTGGCAGGCCTCGGTATCGGAGGTCTTGCGGTCGCCCTGGCGGCCCAGGATACACTGAAAAACCTCTTCGGCAGTTTTATGATCATGGTGGATAAACCCTTTAAGATCGGTGACCGGGTCATCGCCGAGAGTTTCGATGGTTACGTTGAAGAGATAGGGTTTCGAAGCACCCGCCTGCGAACCTTTCCCGGGCATCTAGTTTCCATTCCCAATGAAAAGATGGCAAGCGTCAGTATCGAAAATATCGGCAGGCGCCCCAGTATCCGTCGCTATTCGAATATTACTATTACGTACGACACGCCGGTGGAGAAGGTTGAACGCGCCGTATCGATCATCAAGGAGATTCTGAAGGATCATGAAGGGATGGATCCCGATCATCCTCCGAAGGTCTATTTTAACGATTTCAACGACGTCTCCCTAAACATAGCCATGTTTTACTGGTTCCATCCGCCGGATTACTGGGATGCCATGCGATTCAGCGAAGAGGTCAATCTGCGAATAATGCGCGCATTCGAGGCGGAGGGGATCGAGTTCGCCTTCCCGACGACAACGACCTATCTTGCCCAAGATGATCGAAGGCCGCTGACCATATCCCTTTCAAAAGATCCAAGCCGGGACGACGAGAAGTAAACAATCAACTTTTGACTACAAGGTCAGACGCCTTAAGAACAGGAGGTAACCAGCCATGCCAAAGCTCTTCAAAAAACTGTCTCACAAAGCAGGACTTCCACCCGGAACTCTCGTTCATGTAGGCGAAAGAAAGGCCGAAGAAGTAAAAATCACCATCATAGATTATGATCAAACGGGCTTTCAGGAAAAAGAGGTCCAGACAGTAGAGGAATGCTTTCCCTTCAAAGAAACTCCCACCGTGACATGGATAAACATCAATGGCCTGCATGAGGTCTCTGTTATTGAAAAAATCGGGACTCACTTTGGGCTTCACCCCCTGATTCAGGAGGACATCCTCCACACGGGGCAGCGCCCGAAGATGGAGGATTTCGACACCTACATCCTTCTAATCCTGAAGATGCTTCGCTACGACGATGAAGCGAACACGGTCAGAACCGAACAGATCAGTATTATCCTGGGGCCAAACTTTGTCATTTCATTCCAGGAAGTACAGGGGGGTGTCTTTAACCCCCTGCGTGAGCGGATACGGACCGGAAGGGGCCGGGTCAGGCGGATGGGGGCGGATTATCTCGCCTATGCGCTTCTCGACTCCATCGTGGATCACTATTTCATCCTTCTGGAAACATGCGGAGAACGGATTGAGCTTCTGGAAGAAGAATTAGCCCTGAATCCACAGCCGGAAACGCTGCAGGCCATTCATAATTTAAAGCAGGAAATCATATTCTTGCGAAAGTCGGTTTGGCCGCTCAGGGAGGTCATCAGCGGCACGGAGAGAGCCGAATCACCGCTTATCCATGATGATATTTCCATGTATCTCCGCGATCTCTACGACCACACGATCGAGGTAATCGATTCCGTGGAGACCTATCAGGACATCCTTTCCGGGATGATAGATCTCTATCTGTCGAGCGTGAGCAATAAGATGAATGAGGTCATGAAGGTGCTGACCATCTTCGCGTCCATCTTCATCCCCCTGACCTTTATGGCCGGCGTATATGGGATGAACTTCGAGTTTATGCCCGAGCTCAAAATACGGTGGGCCTACCCTGCCCTCTGGGGCGCGATGATTGTCGTCGCCGCAAGCCTGCTTATATTCTTCAAGCGGAGGAAGTGGCTGTAAAACGCACTCTGCACATACGGGGGATTCGAGACTCTATCGAGGCCCTGTCACAATTTTATCCACAGGCAGGACGGAAGCCAAAGCAATGAGCCTCTGACGACATTATTCGATATCCCCGAGATATTCCTTTTCGAGATAGGTGAAGTCTATCTGATCATCGCGATAGGGTAATGATTCCCTTATTGGCTCAGGGATCACCCCCCACCGCGATTCGAAATCCTCCAGGAATACTCGGCGGCCCCGCAGAAAATCGGCCACTTTACTCTTGAGGAGGTCTTTGTCGCGAAACTTCGCATAGGCGTTCATCATATCCATATTAGCCCGGTCGCTTTTGATCGGATTATGGTATCCCAGGTGATCGGGTTCGGAGCCGAACCGGAGCTGGACTCTCAGAATATCAGCGTATGAGGCAAGCGACTGGCGCAGGGATACCTTCAGATTATCCTCGCCGATGGAGCCGGTGTTGGCCAGGTAACACTTGATCCGGTTCTTTTTGATGATCTCATAGAAGAGCATGGCGTGCTCCAGCCGGTCCCCTACCAGGAAGGGATCGAGAAAAACGACGCGTTTGAATTTTCCGGCCTCCTCGGGATTCCCCCCCGAGCTTTCGATTGATTCGCCGTAAATGAACTGCATTGTCGCCTGCTCGGGCGAAAGCCTCGATATGACGCTGGCAAGGGGATTTCTCGTCAATATAAATATGTAGTCGAGCCTGTCACCACGAAGGTTCTTACTGGCGATGCCCAGATTGTCACGTCTGACAACGGCACGGCCGTTACCCGTCTTGCTGGTATCTTTGAAATCGGGGGTATAGGGGTAGCGGGAGATGGCAACATTTTCGAGGAAGGTATCGGCCCCAAGGGCCGAGCGCAGGATCTCCGGTTGACTTTCATCAAGACCTTCCGTCTTTATATAGACCCCTCCCTGTTCAAATGCCGCATAACTTCCGTCCATGCCGATGGTTCCCCCGTCATCCCCGAGCATCTCGGAAGACTCACGCGGCAGTTTCGCCAGTTTCCGGCAGAGGGTCGTGGTCTTTCCCGTTGCCGTGAGGCCGGAAACACCGGTGACCCGTTCCTGCAACTCCGGCCGTTCTGTCTCGAGATCATAGATCCAGAGGAGGTCACGCCGCGCTCCACAGTGCAAGAATATCCCCTGGTGATCTATCTCCTTTACACGCCAGTCTTCGAACTGAAATATACCCTTCTTCGCCTCGCCCAGATAGATGGTATTACGGCAGATCTTCACCTGCTCCCCGCGCTTATCTCCCATCCAGAGACGAACTGTCACATCCTTATCGATCAGCTTCTTGAATTTATTAGATTCAAAGAACTCGTCGGTAAAAAAGATGATGGTATAGGTGGGCTTTTCAATCCCCCTGGCAGCGGGTGTGTCCTCGAAAAGAAGTTTCAGCCCATAGGCGATCTGGGCGTAGGCAACCGGCATGATGAAGCGCGCCGTGACCCCGTCCCTTCCATCACCGACTATGGAATCGAGAGAGAGGACCTTTTCCTTCTCCAGACATTCCACGGCCTCCGATGCGAGGGTCTTCTCCTCATCACCAAAGGGGTGGTCCACACTGTTCTTCGTATGGGGGGCCGATCGCGACATGGGCTCGGAATCCGCGGCAACGGAACCCAGGTTTGTCTGGATTACACCCTCCTGCTGCAGCGCGATCTCCTTGAGTTGTTCAAGTGATCTTCCCTCGATCAATCTCCCGGCTTTCTTCGCGTCGTGATAAATCTTCTCGGCAGCCTGTTTGAAATAATTGGCCATATTCACTCCTACACCCATTTTTTTATTGATTATAACAGACCTGCGGACTCAAGACCAGCCCCCCTGCCCCGTTGTAAAAGGCGTTTTCAGATTGAGGTGTATTGCAAAAAGCTTCGATCAGAGGCGAACGAGGGGAAAATGTCGTTTAAATGGTAAAAGCCCTACCTCCAAGAAGGAGATAGGGCTTTTCGTGTCCCTGAAAGTCTGCTACAATTATTTACAAATCCAATTTGCCACAAAGGTTGAACAGATCCAACATTCCTGACCGTAATCTACTACTTAAATTTTATGCTCTGGGGAACCTCCGGGCTGCCATCGTCGGCTGAGGTGAGCGATACGTACACCCACTTGCCGTCCTTGTAAGCCGATACGATTCTGGTCATCAGGGGCATCCAGCCCTGATACGCCCATCCAAATAAGGACATACTGGCAGGGGTCCCGCAACCCAACGTTATCTCCTTGGTCTCTTTGAGCTCGGCATCCGCGTCCTGACTATTTTCTAGGAGACCCTTATAGGTTTTTGCGTTCACATCAGCCAGGGCCACACCGTCGGGAGCATCAGTTGCCTGAACATTCATAATGGGAAGGCTGTCCGCCATTTTTGTCACGAGAAGTACCTTGCTGGGGTTATCGTCGCTTGCTTTCCACACATCCGGATAGGTAACGGAGAAAGCAGGCCCCTTATCGTAGGCAAACTCTGCTGCCATTGCCGGGGAAAGAGCAAATGCCATCATGAATACCACTGCCAAAAATAATACCGCCACGCACTCTTTACGTAATTTCATCTACATTTACCTCCTCTTTTTGGGTTATTATATAATGACTCCTCTATTGGAGAGCCATGGAGCACACTAGAAAACACCCACCCACCGATAAGCAACCATCGGGCAACAATGTAAGTGAAATTTAAAAGACTCTGGGTCAGAAGTGTGGATCAAGTACATCTAACAGTGCGATCACGCCTCAAAGCCCCCCTTGTAGAAAACCATCCAACAATCAAACACCCAAGACAAATATGCTAGGATAAAAATCACTAACTCCATTATAGCGCTATGTCAAGTAATTCTTATCACAGTAATTCTTATCACAGTAATTCTTATCAAATATTGATCAAATATTGATCATACATTTATGGCCTGCAT
>Ga0307991_1002954_pt1 | contig 11264 bp, 8 predicted proteins | sample EllFjometagen131_FD_203146 | JGI IMG/M metagenome (GOLD analysis project Ga0307991, IMG submission 203146) | Marine microbial communities from Ellis Fjord, Antarctic Ocean - #131 | ecosystem: Environmental > Aquatic > Marine > Unclassified | place: Southern Ocean | collected 2014-10-08 | reverse complement strand
GACAGTATCTGTATAAAGGACATGGCCGGTTTAATGGCCCCCTATGATGCGTTTGAGCTGATTAAAGCGTTAAAGGAAACAACGGATATACCGATTCATCTGCACAGTCATTTTACTTCCGGAATGGCATCCATGACGCATTTAAAGGCTGTTGAGGCTGGTGTGGATATCATTGATACCTGCATGAGCAGTTATGCGTATCGGACATCGCATCCTGCGGTGGAGCCGTTGGTGATGACTTTAATCGGGACCAACCGGGATACCGGTTTTGACATAAAGAAACTGGCTGAAATTAACGTGGTTTTCGAAAAAGAAGTGCTTCCCAAATACAAGCATCTTTTAGATGATTCAAAGGTGTCGATTATTGATATTAACGTTCTGCTGCATCAAACCCCTGGCGGAATGCTTTCCAATCTGGTGAATCAGTTGCGGGAAATGGATGCCCTGGATCGGATCGATGAAGTATTTGCCGAACTGCCCCGGGTAAGAAAAGATCTCGGTCAGATTCCGCTGGTTACACCGACCAGCCAGATTGTTGGGACCCAAACAGTGAATAATGTTTTGTTTGATGATGACGATGAAGATTATAAGATGATTACGGCCCAGGTAAAAGATCTGTGTTACGGACTATACGGAAAAACAGCCGTTCCCATCAGTTCAAAACTCCAGAAAAAAGCGTTAAAAGGATATGACCGGGGCACCAAACCAATCACATGCCGTCCCGGAGAAGTCCTTGAACCTGAACTGGAAAAAGCTACCAAGGAACTCAACGGTCTGACAACTGATTTTGAAGACATTATCTTATATACCTTATACCCGGTGACCGGTAAAAAATTTCTCATGTATAAATACGGAAAAGAAACGCCGCCGGATTCTCTTAAAGCCCGAACCCTTGAAGATGTCAAAAAAGCAGATGAGATCATGGCAAAAGCCAAGGCCGGCAAGCTGGTGGATAAAATTTCTGTTGATGCACCGATAAAAGGTGAGAGCACCCGGACATTTAATGTATTTATCGAAGATGAATATTTTGAAGTAAGCGTTGATGAGCCCGGCGGACAGCCGATCATAACATATGCGCCGCCGCCGCAAGTGCCTGCGATGCCCTATCAGGCACCGGTCCAAAAACCATCCCCGATGCCATCCGCACCGAGAGCCGCCATCCCAGCTGCTCCTGCACCCGTCGCACCGGCACCAAAATCCGTCGCACCGGCAGCAAAATCCGCTGCTGCTAATGCAGATGGCACCCCTTTGACAGCGCCGATGCCTGGAATGATTGTCAGCTATTCGAAAGAAGTGGGAGACTCGGTGGAAAAAGGGGATCCCGTTGTGGTGCTTGAAGCCATGAAAATGGAAAATTCATTGCCTGCGCCGGTCAGCGGAACGATTAAAGCAATCAATTACAAGAGTGGTGATTCTGTTTCCAAAAATGATGTACTCTGTGTGATCGGATAGTTTCCGGCTGGAGAAAAATGTATGAAAATTCATGAATTTCAGGCAAAACAGATTTTCAGAAAATATCAGGTGCCGACCCCTGGTGGGGAGCTGGCGCTTGATTCTGAAAAGGCCAGACAAATAGCAGTAGAAATCGGCCACTTCCCCGTGGTGGTGAAAGCACAGATTCATGCTGGTGGCCGGGGAAAGGGTGGTGGTGTGCAGCTATCCTATTCGCTTGATGAGGTTACTCGACATGCGGACGCGATTCTTGGAATGAATCTGGTGACACATCAAACAGGACCTGAAGGCAAAGTCGTTAAAAAGGTACTGGTGGAAGAAGGCGTAAACATAGAGAAGGAATTATATTTGAGTCTTATTTCGGACCGGGAAACCGCCTGTATTCTTGTGATTGCCAGCGAAGCCGGCGGAATGGATATCGAAGAGGTCGCAGCTGCCACTCCTGAAAAGATTATAAAGGTTCATATCAATCCGTTAAGCGGTATTCTGCCATTTCACTGCCGGAAAGTCGCCTTTGGATTAAATCTTCCGGCTCCTGTTATTAAAGAATTTTCTCAAATGCTATCTAATCTTTATCAATTGTTTATTGAAAACGACTGTTCGATGGTTGAGATTAACCCGCTGGTTATTACCCAAGAAAATAAGGTGCTGGCATTAGATGCCAAAATGGATTTTGATGATAATGCGTTGTTCCGTCATAAAGACCTGTTGGCGTATAGAGATCTTGATGAAGAAGATCCATTAGATGTTAAAGCATCAAAACATAATTTAAATTATATTAATCTTGATGGAACGGTCGGGAATATGGTTAATGGCGCAGGCTTGGCCATGGCTGTTATGGATACGATCAAATTGGCAGGCGCTGAACCGGCCAATTTTCTGGATGTGGGTGGCGGCGCAACCGCTGAAATGGTTGAAAACGGATTGAAGATTATTCTCAGCGATGACAAGGTAAAAGCCATATTGATTAATATTTTCGGCGGCATTCTGCGGTGTGATATTCTGGCAAATGGCGTTGTTGAGGCAGCCCGGAAAACGGAGATTAATGTGCCGCTGGTTGTCAGGATGGAAGGAACAAATGTCGAAGCCGGAAGACAGATTCTTGCGGAATCCGGGCTTGAACTGTTCACTGCTGATGACATGAAATCAGCGGGTGAGATTGTGGCAAAGATTGTATCGGCATAAAGTAAACAAATGATTTTTGACAATAAGGAAATTTAATTCAAATGAGTGTTTTCGTTAATTCCGATACGCGACTGCTTGTCTCCGGCATAACCGGCAAGGAAGGTCAGTTTCATACCCGTCAGTGTGTTGAATACGGCACCCACGTGGTTGCCGGTGTAACACCGGGAAAAGGCGATCTTGATATGGACGGTATTCCGGTATTCAACGGTGTTGCCGAAGCAGTGAAAAAAACACAGGCCAACTGTAGTATGATTTTTGTCCCACCGTCCTTTGCCGCTGATGCAATAATGGAATCAATAGATGGCGGCATTGAACTGATTATTGCCATTACCGAAGGGATTCCGGTGCTGGACATGATGAAAGTTAAACAGGTGCTCAACGGTTCCACATCCCGCCTGATTGGCCCGAACTGTCCCGGGATTATCACGCCCGGTGAGGCGAAAATTGGTATTATGCCTGCCAAGATACATAAACCCGGAGGACCCATCGGTGTGGTATCCAGGTCTGGAACGTTGACTTATGAGGTGGTTTTTCAACTCACCGGCCAGGGAATCGGACAGACGACCTGCATCGGTATCGGCGGAGACCCGGTTAACGGAACCAGTTTTATTGATTGTCTGGAAGCATTTGAAGCTGATCCTGAAACAAAAGGTATTGTCATGGTCGGTGAAATCGGTGGGAATGCCGAAGAAGATGCCGCAGATTATATCACGTCAAATGTAAGCAAACCGGTTATTGGATTTATTGCCGGAATCACTGCTCCTCCGGGCAGACGCATGGGCCATGCCGGAGCCATTATCAGCGGCAACAGCGGTACAGCGTCAGCTAAAATTAAAGCCTTGCAGAATGCCGGTGTCCATGTCTGTGAAAATCTGGGATATATTGGTGGAATGTGTGCTGAAATTTTTACACCTTGATAAATTGCATGCCGGATAATCGGTGAATTTATTTATTTTCCGGCAACGACCAATCAAATTATTGATGATACGTCATCTGGAGAACGTGTGATGAACTGGTTTTTTAACATGATTGCCTCCTCAATCGGTAAGAAGTTACTGATGGCACTTACCGGCCTTGGCTTTTCTCTTTTTCTTTTAATCCATTTAATCGGCAACTTAACGCTTTATGGCGGAAAAGATTTTTTCCTGTCATATGTTGAACACCTTCATGCCTTAGGCCCATTCATTTATGTCGCTGAGTTTGGCTTGCTGACATTTGCCGTTATTCATATTTCCACCGGTTTAATACTGTTCTGGCAGAACCTACAGGCACGGCCCATTCGATATCAGGTTAATAAGAATGCCGGTGGACGCACGATCGGATCTGCAACCATGCCGTATACCGGTGTGGCCATTCTGGTTTTTGTGGTTATTCATTTACTGAATTTCCATTTTATTGATCATTCCCGACAAACAGTATTCCAGGCAATTGATACGACATTTGACATGCTGCCGTATGTTATTTTTTATACCATAGCGGTATTAATTGTCGCGATTCATATCAGTCATGGTTTCTGGAGTCTTTTCCAGACTTTTGGTGCCAACCATCCCAAGTATATGCCGGCAATTAAAGGGGTCGGATTTCTTTTCAGCCTGTTTGCCGCCGTCGGATTTGGTTTTATCCCTGTGTATGTCAGCTTTATCATGTAATGAAGGAATGATGGCTTTGTAAAAAGTCCAACTTCTGCGTTGCGCTGCATCCTTCGCTGCTTCAAAGTACAATAAGTACTAATTATTGCTCAGGATTTGCGCGCCTTGCCAATTGTTATGCGATTGGTGAACTTTTTATTTTGCCATCGGAATATGAATTTTTAAGAGTTTATCAAGGTAAGATTATGAACTTAGACGCAAAAATTCCGGAAGGCCCTTTGACTGATAAATGGGACCACCACCGGTTTAATTTAAAACTGGTGAATCCGGCAAATAAAAAAAAGTTTCAAATTATTGTTGTTGGCACCGGGCTTGCCGGCGCTTCGGCAGCCGCCACCCTTGCTGAGTTAGGATATCATGTTAAAAGCTTTTGTATTCAGGACAGTCCCCGAAGGGCCCACAGTATTGCCGCGCAAGGGGGCATTAATGCTGCCAAGAATTATGCCAATGACGGAGACAGTGTATGGCGGCTGTTTTATGATACGGTCAAGGGGGGTGATTTCAGATCAAGGGAAGCCAATGTGTATCGACTGGCTCAAATAAGCAATCAGATTATCGACCATTGTGTTGCCCAGGGGATTCCGTTTGCCCGGGATTATGGCGGATTTCTGGATAACCGGTCATTTGGCGGCGCCCAGGTATCCCGAACATTTTACGCAAAAGGCCAGACCGGTCAGCAGTTGTTGCTGGGCGCTTACAGCGCACTTATGCGTCAGGTCTCAGCAGGCATGGTAAAGATTTTTCCGCGCAGGGAAATGATGGATCTGGTCCTTGTCGACGGCAAAGCCAGGGGAATCGTCGTCAGAAATCTTATCACCGGTGACATTGAAACCTATGAAGCCCATGCCGTTGTTCTGGCAACCGGCGGTTACACCAATGTGTTTAATCTTTCCACCAATGCGATGGCGTCCAACGTTACGGCCGCTTTTCGGGCTTATAAAAAGGGCGCTTATTTTGCCAACCCCTGTTTCACCCAGATTCATCCCACTTGTATTCCGGTTCATGGCACATTTCAATCAAAATTAACATTGATGAGTGAAAGTTTGCGAAATGACGGTCGGGTATGGGTGCCTAAAAAACCAGGGGATAAACGTCGGCCCAACGATATTCCAGAGTCGGAAAGGGACTATTATTTGGAGAATAAATATCCCAGTTTTGGGAATCTTGTCCCACGGGATGTGGCCTCCCGAAATGCCAAGGAACAATGCGACCAAGGAAAAGGGGTCGGTGAAACCGGTCTGGCCGTATATCTTGACTTTGCAGATGCCATTAAACAATACGGTGAAGCGGTGATCGCCGGTAAATATGGTAATCTTTTTGAAATGTATCATAAAATAACCGGTGAAAACCCTTATAAAACCCCTATGATGATTTATCCCGCCGCTCATTACGCCATGGGCGGGTTGTGGGTGGATTACAACCTGATGAGCACCATTGCCGGCCTTTTTGTTTTGGGAGAAGCCAATTTTTCTGACCATGGTGCCAATCGTCTGGGAGCCAGTGCCTTGATGCAGGGGCTGGCCGACGGATATTTTGTGATTCCCTATACGATTGGCGGGTATCTGGCCCAGGGTTCCTTTGCTCAAGTCCATGCGGCCGAATCGGAAGAATTTAAACAAAGCGTTAAACAGATTCAGGAGAGGGTCGCAAAACTTCTTTCAGTAAATGGGAATCGGACTGTTTCAGAATTCCATCGGGAACTTGGGCTGATCCTCTGGGAACATTGCGGGATGTCAAGAAACGAAGAAGGGCTGCTTGAAGCACTTTCCAAAATTAAAAAATTAAAAAAAGAATTCTGGAAGAATGTCTATGTGCCGGGAAGAGAGAAAGACCTAAATCAAAGCCTTGAAAATGCCGGACGCGTTGCTGATTTTCTGGAATTCGGCGAACTCATGATTAATGACGCATTGGAACGAAAAGAATCCTGCGGGTGTCATTTTAATACTGCTTTTCAAACACAAGAAAATGAAGCAAAACGAGATGATGATAATTTTTGTCATGTTGCCGCCTGGGAGTTTACGGGTGATGATCAAAAGCCCAATTTTCACAAGGAGTCACTGTCATTTGAAAATGTTGAATTAAGCCAGAGGAGCTACAAATGATATCAAAAACAATTAATTTAACACTAAAGGTATGGCGCCAGAACCGTGAAGAAAAAAAAGGGCGACTGGAAACCTATTATGCCAGAGATATCTCTGTTGACATGTCATTTCTTGAAATGATGGATGTGGTGAATGAAGACCTGACGAAAAACAGAAAAGAACCCATCGCGTTTGATCATGACTGTAGGGAAGGTATTTGCGGTATGTGCGGTGCTATGGTAAACGGTCGGGCGCATGGGCATGAAAAAGAAACCACTTTATGCCAGCTCCATATGCGCCATTTTTCAGATGGCGATACCATTGTGGTCGAACCCTGGCGATCACGCGCTTTCCCGCTTATTAAAGACTTAATTGTCGATAGAAGCGCTTTGGATAAAATTATTGCCGCCGGTGGATATATTTCCGTTAATACCGGTGGTGCCCCGGATGCCAACGCGTTGCCCATTGCCCGGGAAGTGGCTGAAACCGCATTTAATGCCGCTGCCTGTATTGGGTGCGGGGCATGTGTGGCATCTTGTCCCAATGCGTCGGCCATGTTGTTTGTCAGTGCCAAGGTATCGCAATTTGCCCTGCTTCCGCAAGGAAGGGTAGAAGCCGCCAAGCGTGTCCAGTCAATGGTGAGACAAATGGATGAATGTGGTTTTGGAAACTGTTCCAATGAAGCCGAATGTGAAGTAGAATGCCCCAAGGGAATATCCATTTTAGAGATAGCCCGTTTGAACCGTGAATTTTTAAAAGCAGAATTTTCCTGATTCTTTTTAATTAAAAGTGGTGAGTATTAATATAATATAGAAAAGATAGATTGTTCGAGACTATTTTTCTATTTGTCGACAAACAGAGAGGATTTTATGAAAAAAATTAACTTTTTTGGAATGTCATCACTGATTGGCGGTATTTGTTTTTTTTCTTATCGTGAACTTGGAAATTTTATGGGTAAATCCGGTAATTTAAATGCTTACAACCAACAGCAGGATGTTAATACACATCAAGCACTGGTTGATATTCTTCATGAAGAGAATTTTGACTGGATTGACACTATTGCGTGGGAACCGATTCAGGATGCAGCAAACTATGTTGTGAATATGCCGCTGTGGCTGTTGATGGTTATTATCGGGGCTTTTTTACTTATTCTTGGCGGAATATTTATTAAAAAATAACATGTCTGGCCAGGAAAAAATATGCCTGGCCAGGAAAATCTGATTTTTTGTTATCGCCCATTATAATATCAGTTGGTTATTATGAAAAACAGTATGTTCTCAATAAGCCCGGGTGATAATAAATATGCGTTCACGGTCAACCCGAAGTAGCGGAAATCTTCAGGTTTCCATATAGTGGATGGCTTCAGCCTTCCACTTTCCCGTGACCTGAAGGTCCCGATTATATGGTGGTCTAAAGACCTCCGCTACACCGCCCGAAATTACAGAGAAAGTATCCCATTCGTTTCCCCGGCATTTTTATTGACTGGATATGCCGGGGCAGTGCGCAACTTTGATGGCTTCGTAAAAAGTCCAAATTCTTTGTTGCGCTACATCCCTCGTTTCTTCATAGTACGCTAAGTACTAATCATCACTCAGGATTTGCGCGCCTCGAATTTGAAACTTTTTTCTTTGCCATCGGAATCCGACTTTTTGCGAGTTTGTCAACTTTACTTTTTTGAATTAAGTGCTGATTGGAGTTTTTCGGCAAGGTCGCCCAATGTTCCTGAAGATGATGGTCTGTTTGCGGGTGAAAATTGTTTCCAGTCATCTCCACTGCCTTCTACGCCAAGGGTTATTTTTCGATTGGCAGCATGAATCTCTTCGATTTTAACGGCAATGATGTCATCAATTTTTTGTTTTTCAATTTCTGATGCATTGGGCGCATTGTTAATTTTAGATTTTGGTAACAAACCGACAATACCGGGTTCAAGATTAATAAAGTAGCCGAACGATTCTTTTTTTTCAATTCTTCCCGGATAAATTTTTCCAATAGCATATTTTTGACTGATAGTTACCCAGGGATCGCCCTCGGCATCTTTCATGCTCAGAGAGATTCTTTTTTTGATAGAATCGACTTCTTTGATCAGCACGGATACCACATCACCGGGAGATACAACATCCTCAGCGCGCAAGGTGCGCTTCAGGTAACTCATTTCACTAATGTGGACCAATCCTTCAATGCCCGGTGCAATTTCGACAAAAGCACCGAAATCAGCACACCGGGTCACTTTGCCGTTGGTTTTATCACCGTTTTTAAACTGTTCATGAACCGTTTCCCAGGGGTCGGACGTCACCTGTTTGGCGGACAGTGAGATTTTGGACGTCTCCGGGTCAATACCCAGTATTTCAGCTTTGATCGGATCATTTATTTTTAACATTTCATCCGGGTGCCCGAGGCGTGACCAGGAAAGTTCTGAAATATGAATCAATCCCTCTAGTCCGGGAACAATCTCAACAAAAACACCATACGGCATAATGGTGTTAACGGTACCGTCAACAACCGTCCCTTTTTTGGCATTTTTGAAGAATTCTTTTTTAGCCGCTTCCTGTTCCTGTTTTAATAATTCACGCCGTGAAACAACGATATTTTTACCGCGGTCTTCAAATTTTGAAATTAAAAAATCAAACGTTGCATCAATATATTCCTCCTGATTCTCAACATACCGGGTGTCGATCTGGCTAATCGGGCAAAATGCAATTTTTTTCATTATGCTGACCCGGAAACCGCCTTTACACGCCTCGGTTACCTTACCTTCAACCGGAATACGGTTTTTATATGCATCAAGAAGAAGACGATCACCACCAGCCCCTGATATGGATTTTGACAACCGAATTTCCCCATCAGCGATTGATACCACATAAAGGTCCAGCACGTCCCCGATTTGACATTCCAATTCTTTGTCGTTATTTAATAATTCACTTTTTTCGACAACACCGTCTGTTTTTGTGCCGGTATTGATAAATATATTTTTGTCTCCGATCGCAATAATATCGCCTTTGATTTTGTCTCCGATTTGAATATTATTTTGTTCTGGCAGATAGGATTCAAAGAGATCGGCAAAAGTTTCTTCCTCATTCGTCTCTGTTTCAAAAACATCATCCGGCATGATTAAATGCTCCTTGCTATAAAATTTTTGTTTAAAATTGAAAATATTTATAATAAATAACTTTTAACAGCACCTTTAAAAGGTTGCAAGTAATACGTTGATGATTTTATAATTTGAATCATTTGCTCGTGTTCGGCTGTTTTAATGGGCCGGAAAAATCGGTTGAGAATAATTTTTAATATATATTTCAATCGTTGACCTTTAACAATACAGGAATATAAAAAAAATGACGGATAATTTAATTTATGGGCCGGTGCCATCCCGACGTCTCGGATTTTCCCTGGGGGTAGACCTTGTCCCGTATAAGACATGTTCGTACAATTGCATATATTGCCAGATCGGTCCCACACCTGAAACAACCATTATACGAAAACCGTATATATCATCGGAACAGATTCTGCCGCAACTTTTTGATCGTCTAAAAGAAGGGATCAAACCGGATTACATTACCCTGGGAGGCTCCGGGGAACCCACGTTAAACAGCGAAATTGCAGATATTATCGCGGCCATTAAATCATATACCGATATACCGGTTACGGTCTTGACCAATGGCTCTTTGTTGATGAACAAAGCGGTTAGAACAGATATTGCCGGTGCCGATGTTGTCCTTCCTTCTTTTGACGCCTGTGATGAAAGAACCTTTTTAAAGATTAACCGACCCCATTCAAGTTTTGTTTTTGAAGAAATGGCCAATGGATTGATTGAATTTCGAAAAATTTATTCTGGTAAAATCTGGCTGGAGATATTCATTGTTAAAGGGATCAATGACACGGAGGCCATGATGCAAAAATTTAAACAATGGACGGATCAATTTGCGCCGGACAAGATTCATTTAAATACAGCGGTCCGGCCCACCGCTGAAAGCAGTGTTCATGCGGTGCCTGAAGATCAGTTGAAAGATTTTTGTAAAATTCTTGGCAAAAAAGCAGAAGTCATTGCCCCGTTTAAAAAGGAAGCAAAGAATAAAAAAATGATTGATACGGGAACAAAAATTTTCAATATGCTTGGTCGGCGTCCCTGTACATTGGCAGATATTTCAGCCGGGCTTGGCCTTCATCCGAATGAAATACTTAAATATGTTGAACCGATGATTTCCAATCAACAGATTGACGTTTTACATATCAATGGACAAATATTTTATCAGAAAAAGCAAAGGTGACGGCTTCGTAAAAGGTAACAATCGCAAGACGGCATGCTTTTTAAAAACGTGTCACTAAAATATCGATCGGATTTTCACAATAATGAAAAACAAAGCGGTCAGAATCAGATTTATCACCATTGTGGCAATCATAATCGTGTAAATATAGCGTAGCGCTTCGAAAATGGCTGCCGGGATAACTATTTCTTCACCGATGAAATAGTGAAGAAAATAAAAAAGCAAAAACAGGCCTGCGAGAATAAAGCATCCGGGGACGGTTTTTTTCATGTCTGTCAAACTCATTCGCATGCCGCTGCCGATGCTGGCAGTAATATATAAAAACAGCACCGTCGATGTCAGCTGATTTTTGCACAACAGGATGAGTGTTTGGCTTGAAGTCGTTGCGTAACTGTACAATTCGTTCGCCCAATGCCCGGCGTTAGTGGATGTAACGGCAGGTGTCGTCAGTAGCCCGGATGCCAGAAAAACAGCAGCCAGATAGATAATCGCTGCGCAGCCAAAAATTGGTGCCATGGCAATAAAAAAATTGCCAGATCGCTGATAATAGGACTCCGGATTGTGGTTTAATCGAACGGACCCGGCTTTGCCATCCTGACCGCCCAAAAGATGGACATTAAAACTTTCAATTTTAT
>Ga0307991_1002950_pt1 | contig 11273 bp, 6 predicted proteins | sample EllFjometagen131_FD_203146 | JGI IMG/M metagenome (GOLD analysis project Ga0307991, IMG submission 203146) | Marine microbial communities from Ellis Fjord, Antarctic Ocean - #131 | ecosystem: Environmental > Aquatic > Marine > Unclassified | place: Southern Ocean | collected 2014-10-08 | reverse complement strand
ATTTCGGGTAAGAGTCCGATGGTGATGGCTCGTTCGAGATTGATATACTTGCCGAAGCCGCCGGCGATTATAAAGCAATCGAGTTCTGCAAAGGTGAGTCCGACACTATCTAAGAGGATCTGACAACCGGCATAGATGGCTCCTTTGGTGCGAATAATATTGTCAATATCACCTTCGGTTATGGTGATATCATCAAGGCCGTCAGCACTTTGTTCGGCCTTGGCAACAATGAACTCCCAACCGGTTTCAGCTTTGCGAATACGATCTGTTTCAAGATCCTGTTTAAATTTACCGTTGGGTTCGATAATGCCGACCAAGAGCATTTCAGCGATTGCTTCGATAATCCCGGAGCCGCAAATGCCCAGAGGTTTTTCTTTGCCGATGGTGATCAGCATCGGTTCGTAGGTTTGCGGATTGATGCGAATTTGTTCAATCGCCCCGGTCGTGGCCCGCATGCCATACTTGATGCCGCCGCCTTCGAAAGCGGGCCCGGCTGAACAGGAGGTGCAGACCAGCCAGTCGCAGTTGCCTAAAACAAGTTCGCCGTTAGTGCCGACGTCCATAAAAAGAGTCAGCTTTTCACGCTGAAAAATTCCTGAACCCAAGATGCCGGCGACAATGTCACCACCGACATAAGATGCTACTGCCGGGAAGGTGTAGACATGGACATAATCGGGCAACTTGAGGCCGAGATCGATGGCCCGAACCGGAGGAAAGAAGTTGGCCGTCGGAACATACGGGTCTTCACGAAGATATTTGGGGTCTATTTCAAGGAAAAACTGGGTCATGGTGGTATTGGCTGCGACCACCAGATGGGAGATTTGCTCTTTTGTAATGTCTCCCATGCTGATCAGGTTATCAATTACTTCATTGAGATCTTTAATGATCTCCCGGTGGAGCTCGTTTAAGCCCGTGCCCTTTTGTGAATAGACGATACGAGTAATGACATCTTCGCCAAAACGTACCTGCGAGTTATATTTAGCATCAGTGGCGACCAGCAGTTTGCTTTCTAAATCATCGATAACCGAGCGCTCTCCGGCTTGGTGGGAGGCGTTGAGATTTAAGAGTTGGCCTTGAATGGTGGTTGTCCCTATATCAACAATGATAGAGTAGTTCTTATCCCTGGTGTCTCCGACTTCAATGTCGATAAGTTTGAGTCCTTTGGGGTTGTAAACGACAGTAACCGTGACCCGCCACTCGGCTTCCCGCAAGAGGCGGGGCAGACGACGCAGGAGAAAGTAGTCAGTCGAAATGTTTCCAAGTTGGTGTTCATTTTTGAGCTCCCGCATAAGGCGACCAAGATCGCTTAAGTTGTCATCAAGGGTTGGGGGGGGTAGCTCAATGTAGTATTTGAAGACCGCGGGGTTGATCTTGACGCCCTTGACCAGAGAGTTGAGGTCGCGGGCCATCAGGGTATGTTGTTTCTGACCTAAGTCTTTTCTTAACACTGAGTTGTCGATGCGTGATTCCGGCGGAATCATGACGGTCAGGTCATCAACAACTTTGGTAGTACAGGCGAGGCGGTAGCCTTTTTCCCATTCTTCCGGACTGATCTTGGCCGATTGTTCAGCTTCGGGACGGCCTTGTTCAATAATTACCCGACATTTACCACAGGTCCCATTGCCTCCGCATGAAGCGTTAATATGAACCCCGGCCGCAATCGCTACCCTGAGCAGATTTTCGCCGTGTCGGAAGACGTCAACCGTAAGGTTGTTGGGCTGGAAGGTGACCTGGTGAAGCGCTTTGGGCATAGTCTTTTTTTCTGTTGGTTTTTAGCTGGTTTGCGGGTGTGTACGTGAATTAAAACACAGTCAAAAATCGTTATAAGAAAGATCTCTAAAAACGAAAAAGCTGGAGTATTGGGAAAGGGTCTCCTCCATACTTCAGTTTCTTATGATTGTCAACCAGGGCCCCGAAGATAAGCTTCAGGGCCCTGGTCTTATGGTAATAACGTCAAGTCGCTAAAAGTTTTCCTAGAAGAGACCCTTTACCTTACCGGTTGCGGTATCAACATCAATGCGACGGTAGGCGGGATCGGAAGCCGTACCCGGCATCAAGGTAATTGCCCCGGCCAGCGGTACGCAGAAACCGGCACCCTGATAGATGAGGACGTCGCGGATCGGAAGGACATAGCCTGTCGGACGACCCTTCAAGGTCGGATCATGGGACAGGGAGAGATGGGTTTTGACCATACAGGTACCGAGTTTGGAGAGCTCAGGATCGTTGTTGATCATCTCGATCTTCTTTAAGGCTTCAGGGGCGAAGGAAACACTGGCGGCGCCATAAACTTCGGTGGCCAGCAGTTCGATACGCTTTTTCAGCGGAGTTGAATCTTCATAGAGGAACTTGAAGTTGTCGGTCGGTTCTTCACAGGCGGCGATTACGGCATCGCAAAGCTCTAAGGCGCCTTCACCACCGAACTGCCAATGTCTCGACACGGCACAGCGGGCTCCAACTGCTTCACATTCAGCCTTAATTATAGCAATCTCGGCATCAGTATCGGTGTAGAAACTGTTGATACAGACAACCGGGGCGATGCCGGCCTTCTTAACGGTTTCAATATGGGCGATGACGTTACAGCAACCGGCCTTGACTAAATCAATATTTTCTTCGACGTACTCTTTGGCCAGCGGACGTCCGGGAACGACAGCCGGGCCGCCACCATGCATCTTGAGGGCGCGAACCGTGGCAACGATAACCGAGCAGTTCGGAACCAGGCCGGAAAAGCGGCATTTCAGATTCCAAAATTTCTCGAAACCAATATCGGCGCCGAAACCGGACTCCGTGAAGTGATAATCAGCCAACTTAAGACCGATACGGTCAGCGATGATTGAGGATTGGCCGATCGCGATATTGGCGAAAGGTCCGGCGTGAACAAATACGGGCTGACCTTCAACGGTCTGCAAGAGGTTGGGGTTTAAAGCTTGAACCATCCAAGCGGTCATGGCACCGCCGACATCAAGATCGTCAGTGGTTACGGCTTTTCCTTCTTTGCTGTAAGCGACAATGATTTTGCCCATGCGCTCACGGAGGTCGGCAAGATCCTTGGCCACGGCGAGAATTGCCATAATTTCAGAGGCGACGGCAATCGCGAAACCGGACTCCATAACCATGCCGTCAAGGCGTCCGCCAAGACCGATGGTGATGTTACGCAGGGCCTGGGCACAGAAGTCGAGGATCCATTTAACTTCGACGCGGTTCGGGTCGATATCGAGACGTTTAAGGCCCTTCTTTTCGAGGAACTCATCAGTGTTGTTCTGTTCGTGCTGCATACGGGAGGTCAGGGCGACCATCATCAGGTTGTGAGCGTTCATGATGTTATTGATATCGCCGGTCAGACCGAGGGAAAACGGGGTCAAAGGAACGGTTTGAGCCAGACCACCACCCGCAGCAGAACCTTTAATGTTAAAGGTCGGGCCGCCGGAAGGCTGACGGATGGCCCCAGTAACCTTCTTACCCATCAGACCGAAACCTTGAACCAGGCCCATGGTGGTTGTGGTTTTCCCTTCGCCCAGCGGGGTCGGGGTGATCGCCGTGACGTTGATGTATTTCCCGTCGGGTTTGTCTTTGAGGCGTTTTAAGACCTTCATGTAGTCAACTTTGGCGACATATTTACCCATCGGAATCAACTCATCGCCCGTAAGCCCGAGTTCCTCAGCGATCTGAATGATAGGTTTCATCAGTTTCTCTTCGGCCAGTTCGGCGATCTGCCAGTCAGCCAGATTCGGGGCGTCAAATACTTTAAAATCTAATCCCATTTTCTGTTCCTCCTCGTAAAATTGAGTTTCACCAGCATGTTTTAGCTGGTTGGTTAACGGCTCTCACCAGCTTGGCTGGTGGTAAAAAAAGGGCAGCGTAACTGAAATTTCAGATCGTTGCCTTTTAATGCTGAATTTCCGGATAGTGGTGAATTATCATATTGTCTATTTTAGACTATTGAATTGTTACTTAACTTCTGAATTTGGGCAATGGTGGGGCCGCTTATAAATAGTAAATTCCAGTAAACCGCTGGGGCTCATATCCTATTGTGCATTATTTGTCAATCTTTTTTCGACCATCATTTCAGTATATAAAATTTTGTATATCTGCTTATTATAATATCTCTTTTTCAGAGATCAGGAGCCGGGCTTCGGCCTCGGCTTCAGCCTGGTTGTTGATGGTTCCGTTAAGCTGTTTTTGGTGGATCAGTTTTATAATGATACCGATCGCCGGTCCCGGTTCAAGGCCTAAAGCCAGTAGGTCTCGACCACTGATTAAGGGTTTTATAAAGTTAGCGCGTTCAAGGTGATAAATTTCCTTAAGGCGGCGCGCCAACTTGAGCAGGGTTTCGTGTCGGGGGCCGGGATTCCGGCCCCGGGTGGCTTCGAGATCGGCCAGCGCGTGGAGCAGGAGCAGGTCAAGATCACCTTCAAGATCGAAAATCAAGCGGCGTAAACTTTTTTTCTTGGCGTTGTCCGGATTTAGTAGGAGGGGGCGCAGATGGTTTTCGATCAAGCGGGTGAGGCGCTTGAGAAAGTCTTTTCCGAGGGCAAAACCAACTAAGGTTTCGCGGGCCAGATGGGCTGAAAACCGTTCATGGCCGAAGAAGTGGATAGTGCCGGTATCGGGATCGACGGTTTTTGTTAAAGCTTTGCCGGTGTCGTGCAGTAGAGCGGCCCATTTAAGCAGGACGCGATCGGCTGGGTTGGGCGGGGCGATGGAGAATTGGTTGTTTTGGCAAAATCGATCGAGAGCTTCGACGGTTGCCAGCGTGTGAGCAAAAGCATCAAGGTGATGAAAATTATTTTGTTCGAGGCCCTCAAGCGCGGCCAGCGGTGGCAGGATTTTCTGCAGGGCACCTACGGCCGCAAGTTCTCTAAGCCCACGGGCCGCCTGAGGGTTGGCCAGAATATGATTGAATTCGACGGCAAAGCGCTCAGGGGCAACTTTATCGAGAGAGCTGACGGCTGTCGACATCGCCGCTCTGGTGGTTGGCGAGAGCTCGCCGTCGATTTGTAACATGAAGCGGGCTGCCCGGATAACCCTTAAAGGGTCGGCCAGCAGATTTTCTGGAGCTACGCAAACAATAGTGCTTTCTTGCAGGGCCTTGTGTCCTTCGTAAGGGTCATGGAAACTTTGTTCGTGCAGACCCCAGGCCATGGCGTTGATGGTAAAATCCCGGAGTTGCAGGTCGCTGACCACGTTTGGGCCATTTAAGGCCGCCAGGTCGACGGTCATTTTCTGGCCGACCAGTCGGCGGGTCATAAATTTTTTAGCCCCCAGGGTTATAAAGCGGCCCTTAACCATACTCAATAGAGAATCTTCCCAGTAGGCCATATCTCCAGCTGGGCAGGCAAAATCGAGATCGCTGATCGGTTCTCCTCGCAGGAGATCACGCAGAGCTCCGCCGACCAGATAGAGGGGCTTTGAATTTTTTCTGGCGGTGGTCGTAAGATTTTCCCAGGCGGGGAAAATTTTGTATAGTTGTTGGTTTAAGTTGGAGATCATATCCTTAAAAAAATCGGTTGTCGTTGTGAAAAATGTCAAAAAGAGTTTGGGTGACAAGGGATGGCCCAGTTTGAAGAGCTATAATCCGCAAATTTGAGAGATTTGTCAAATGAATAATGTTAGCGTTCATCTATATATAATATGTATATACAGATAAAATTATACGAGATTTAAAAGTTTTTAACTGGTCGGTTAAAGCTTGACAAGGGTGCTTCTTTTGTGTAGGGGCAGGTAAATATAAACCACTGTTTCTTTGTTTATTATGGATTGTCCACAATTTGTTAAGGAGTTTATTTTATGGCTGACTGGCACAAAATGTATCAGGAAAAACTGGGTTCGGCGGCTGATGCCGCTGCGGCGATTGAGTCTGGAGATCATATCTGGTTTCCGGTTGGAGCGGGTGAGCCTTACGGATTTATAATGGCCTTGGAAGCCCGAAAAAAATCATTGAGGAACGTAACTACGCATCAGATATTACCGGCCCAAGCGGGTTATTTCGATGCGGAAACGGCTCTTTATATCAAACACAATTCACTGTTTACCGGTGGTCCATCGCGGGAGGCGGTACATGGGGGCTGGGCCGATTTTACGCCTAACTATTTCCATGAAATTCCCCGTTTGATTCGTGAAGTCTGGCCGTCTGATGCGGCCAGTGCAATTGTTTCACCAATGGATGAACACGGTTTTTTCAGTATGGGGCTCGGCGTTGATTATACCTGGGAGGCCATACGCAAGGCTAAAAAGGTGATCTTCGAGGTTAACCCCGCAGCGCCCCGCTGTTATGGTAATTGTCAGGTGCATATCTCTAAAGTTAGTCATGTCTATGAAAGTAATGAGGCGCTGCTTGTCTTGCCAAATATTCCACTTTCTGATGGTGACAAGGCGATCGGTGGTTATGTTGCGGAGCGGGTTAAAGATGGCTCGACTTTGCAGATTGGTTTCGGAGGGGTTCCCAATGCGGTCTGCAAGGCTTTGGAAGGCAAGAAGGATCTCGGAATTCATACCGAGATGATAACCGACGGGATTATGGAACTGGCTGGGTGCGGGGCGGTTAATTGTTCCCGTAAAAATTTTAATAACGGCAAGATTATCGGCACTTTTGCTTGGGGCAGTAAGCAGCTCTACGAATTTATGCATAGTAATCCGATGGTTGAGATGCATCCGGTTGACTATACCAATGAACCCTATAATGTTGGACGTAATGATAATATGGTGGCGATCAATTCGACGATTGAGATCGACCTTTTAGGGCAATGTTGTTCTGAGTCGATGGGTCCAAAACAGTGGAGTGGGACCGGCGGTCAGGTTGATTTTTTTCGGGGTGCCAATATCTCGAAAGGTGGTCAGGGTTTTGTGACAATGCCCTCAACCGCAAAAAAAGGTACGGTTTCCCGGATTGTCCTGGCCCTCAAATCAGGCGCTGTGGTGACCACCAATAAAAATGATGTTGATAAGGTTGTGACTGAGTTCGGGGTTGTCCAGATGCGTGGTAAGAGCGCTCGGCAACGGGCTTTGGGGCTGATTCGTATCAGTCATCCCGATTTTCGTGATGAGCTTAAAAAAGCAGCGAAAGCCCTGAATATTATTTAGGTTATGTTGCAAACTGGTGAAAAACTGGTCTTGGCGACTGCCAACCAGGGCAAAAAAAGAGAGATACAAGTTCTACTGGCCGGATCCGGTGTAGAGCTTGTATCTCTTCTCGAATATCCGCAATTGATTCTGCCTGAAGAGACGGGAAATACCTTTGTTGCTAATGCAAGGCTAAAAGCCCGGTTCGTGGTCGAAGCTACCGGCCATTGGGCCTTAACTGATGATTCCGGTCTCGTGGTCGATGCTCTGTCTGGGGCTCCGGGGGTTCATTCGGCTCGTTATGCCGGTTCTCAGGCCAGCGATGCCGAGAATAATTTGAAATTGTTGCAGGCCTTGGCTGAAGTTCCTGACGGTCAGCGGGGCGCGGCCTTTGTCTGTGTTATCGTTCTCGCCTCGCCGTCTGGTGGGGAGTTTGTTTTTGAAGGTTCCTGTTGCGGTCGGATCGGGCGACAGCTGAGCGGTACCGGGGGGTTTGGTTATGATCCTCTTTTTCTGGTTGCAATGGACTATCGCTTGAGTATGGCCCAGTTGAGTTCCGCAGAAAAGAGCGCGATCAGTCACCGTGGTCAGGCATTGCGAAAATTACGGCAGTGGCTGGAGTGATGGGTTTCGGCTTGATCTTAGAGTTTTGTAGTTTTGTGATAGGGAGGGTGAGAAAAGGGTTGACAAATCTTCGTTAAATCTCTATATGCTCGTCTCAAGCCCGCCTTTATTAGATATTTCTTAATTTTGCAACTATTTGAAAAGCATTTATCCATAAAGAAAAAACAGTTCCGGTTAACTCTTCATACCCAATTCCTGATTCCTGTCGAAAATATTCGAAATCAAATTGTTAATACCTGAATTACATTTCATTAATTGCTTTTTTTGACGTTTGAATACGCTTTGGGCAATGCTTCTGGCTTGCTCTTTGACTGTTATATAGGTTTGCGTCGTTAGCGTTCCGAATCTCGGCAAGCTTGATGGCACACTTGATTTTTTTGTTTAAAAATTTTTGATGTTTTAAGGAATACGTATGAATCTCAATGAGTTGAAAACTAAACAGATCTCTGAATTGATGGATATGGGTCGTGATATGAAGATCGAAGGGGCGGCCGGTATGCGGCGTCAGGATTTGATCTTTGCCATTCTGCAATCTCACGTCAATAAAAATGGAGCTATTTTTGGTGAAGGTGTTTTGGAGACCCTGCCCGATGGTTTTGGTTTTTTGCGAGCCCCTGATTACAGTTATCTTTCCGGACCAGACGATATCTATGTTTCACCTTCGCAGATTCGGCGTTTCAATCTGCGTACCGGCGACACCGTGGCCGGGCAGATTCGTTCTCCGAAAGAGAGTGAACGCTATTTTGCTTTGCTCAAGGTCGACCAGGTCAACCAGGATTCACCCGAGGTTTCACGTAATAAAATCCTTTTTGATAATCTGACCCCGATCTTTCCGGATGAGCGTTTTACCCTTGAGATGGAGCCCGACAACTACTCGATGCGGGTCATGGATCTGATGACGCCGATCGGCAAGGGGCAGCGTGGTTTGATTGTGGCCCCGCCCCGAACCGGAAAAACCGTGCTTTTAAAGAAGATCGCTAATAGTCTGACCGAGAATCACCCCGATATCACGTTGATTGTTCTCTTGATCGATGAGCGTCCCGAAGAGGTCACCGACATGAAACGCTCGGTACGTGGTGAAGTGGTTTCTTCAACCTTTGACGAGCCGCCCCAACGTCATGTCCAGGTTGCTGACATGGTTTCCGAGAAAGCCAAGCGCCTGGTTGAACATAAACATGACGTGGTGATTCTGCTCGACAGTATCACGCGCTTGGCGCGCGCTTACAATACCGTAATTCCGGCCAGCGGCAAGGTGCTCTCCGGCGGGGTTGATTCCAATGCCCTGCATAAACCGAAGCGCTTTTTCGGGGCCGCCCGTAACATTGAAAACGGGGGTTCTTTGACAATTATCTCAACCGCTCTGGTTGATACCGGAAGCCGGATGGATGAGGTTATCTTTGAAGAGTTTAAGGGGACCGGCAACATGGAGCTTCACCTGGAGCGTCGCTTGGCCGATAAGCGAACCTTTCCGGCTATCGATGTGATGCGTTCAGGTACCCGGCGTGAAGATCTTCTGATGGACCCGCAGGATCTGCAGAGAGTCTGGATTTTGCGGAAATTCATTCAGCAGATGAATGTCGTTGAAGGCATGGAATTTTTGCTTGAGAAGATGAAGGGCACAAAGAATAATGCAGACTTCCTGGAGTCCATGAATAGTTAATCGTCAGGGGCCTGAATTTTATTGACAATCAAGCACTTAAAGATGTAAAGAGCGCGTTTCGCCCGTTAGGGGCTTAAAATATGGAGGTTTTAGAGAAATTATGAGAGAAAATATTCACCCCAAATACGAAAAATGTGAAGTTAACTGCGCTTGTGGTTTCAACTTCGAGACCCGTTCAACCTTGCCGGTGATCAAGGTTGAGGTTTGTTCCCAGTGTCATCCCTTTTTTACCGGCAAGCAGAAATTTGTTGATTCAGCCGGCCGGATTGAGAAATTTCGTCGTAAATATAACAAATAGACGGTTATCAGTTTGTTTGTTTCCCTGCTGACCTATACCCCGGAGTCCGAGCGCCTGGTTGCGACTGCGGCTCGGCTTTGTTACTCGGCGGCTGATTGCCAGGCGCTGATCAAGCGTTCCGAACCGGCTGACGATCGGCGTATGATCAACAAAGTGCTGGACATTGGTCATCATGGGGTCTTAGAGCATGCCGTTTTTACCTTTGCCGTAGAAGGGGTCTCCCGGGCTTTGACACATCAGCTGGTGCGTCACCGGGTGGCTTCGTTTGCCCAGCAGAGTCAGCGCTATGTCGATTTTGACGGCGGGTTCAAATATGAGATGCCACCGACGATTGCCGAACAGCCTGAACTGGCGGCCCGTTTTGACGATGAAATGCGTCGTCTGGCGGCTCTTTATGCCGAGTTAAGGGCGGCCGGGATTGCCGCCGAAGATGCTCGCTTTGTCCTGCCCAACGCCGCCCATTCCCGTCTTCTAATGACCATGAATGCCCGAGAGTTGCGTCACTTTTTCCGTTTGCGCTGCTGTCGACGGGCTCAATGGGAGATTCGTGACCTGGCAAAAAACATGCTCAAAGAGGTGTTTAAGGTTGCCCCGGCGCTCTTCCAAAAGGCCGGGCCCGGATGTTTGACCGGAGCTTGTCCTGAAGGTGAGATGAGTTGTGGTGCCGCCACCGAGGTGCGCCGCGAATTTGCCGATCTCGTATCGTCGGTTACCTGACAGTCTCCAAATTGTTAAGTTATAGCGGAGAGCGGCGAACTTTGCTTAGCCCACTTCGAGGATGGTTACCCAAACTAAAGGTTTGTCCCCACACCGAGAAGACTTGGAAGATTTACTAAACATCTCATTGTAAATTAATCTTACTGTCCACTTTACCCATTACCCATTACCCATTACTTACCAATTATGTTTGCAAAACTCGAAGAAGTTGAACAGCGTCTTTTGGACCTCGAAGCTGAAGTGATTCAGCCCGAAGTGCTGGCCAACCGCAAGCGCTATCAGGAGGCGACCAAAGAACTTGCCGATCTGCGTCCGGTAGTCGAGGCGTTTCGTTCTTATCGGGGGATTGCTGCCGAGATCGAAGAGCACCGCGAACTTTTGAGCGGTGCTGACGACGATCTTAAAGAGCTTGCTAATGAGGAGCTTCCCTTTCTCGAAAAGCGTCTCGTGGAGCTGGAGAAAAAGATTCAGCTCTTATTGCTGCCTAAAGACCCTAATGATGAAAAGAATGTTATCTTAGAGATTCGGGCCGGGACCGGTGGCGATGAAGCGGCTCTTTTTGCGGCTGACCTCTTTCGCATGTATGCCCGCTATGCCGAGCGTCAGCATTGGAAACTTGAGGAACTCGGACGTAACGAGACCGGGGTTGGTGGTTTAAAAGAGATTATTGTTTTGATCAAGGGTAAACGGGTTTACAGCCGTTTGAAATATGAGAGCGGTGTGCATCGGGTTCAGCGTGTGCCGACGACCGAATCACAGGGCCGTATTCATACTTCAGCGGTGACCGTGGCCGTGCTACCGGAAGCCGAAGAGGTCGATGTCGATATCAACCCCCAGGATCTGCGGATCGATATATATCGAGCTTCCGGGCCCGGGGGCCAAAGTGTTAATACGACGGACTCGGCCGTGCGCATTACC
>Ga0307991_1002949_pt1 | contig 11274 bp, 10 predicted proteins | sample EllFjometagen131_FD_203146 | JGI IMG/M metagenome (GOLD analysis project Ga0307991, IMG submission 203146) | Marine microbial communities from Ellis Fjord, Antarctic Ocean - #131 | ecosystem: Environmental > Aquatic > Marine > Unclassified | place: Southern Ocean | collected 2014-10-08 | reverse complement strand
ACCGGATGATTGGTTAAAAGATGGCTATGTTTGGGAAGTAAGAAGAGATGAAGAAAGTTTAGATATTCCTTTTGGTGGATATGTCGTTTTTGAAAACTCTGAAGCAGTATATTATCCAAATGAAATAATTAGTGCTGTTCCATATGATGTTCCTATTGTTGGAAATAAAAATGGTGTTGTTACTAGTTTAAGATTATGGAACGCAGAACCTACAAACACATATCCAAAAGATACTGATGCATTTGAATACGATTCTTCAATTAGAAACATTAGTGGTTTCTTATATCCAGATGACGCAACTAAAGAAGGAAAAATACTTAGACTTAAACAACAATACTTTTTTAGTGCAGCTGGAGTTAGAAGTATCCTAGAAAAACATTATAAAAGATATTCTACATTTACTAATTTACCAGATAAATTAGTCTTTCAAATAAACGATACTCATCCATCTTTAGTAGTTCCAGAATTAATGAGATTACTTGTTGATGACTATAAATTACCATGGGATGAAGCCTGGGATATTACAAACAGATCTTGTGCTTATACAAACCATACGATTTTAGCAGAAGCCTTAGAAAAATGGCATGTTGATATATTCAAACCAGTACTTCCAAGAATTTACCAAATAATTGAAGAAATCAATAGTCGTTTTTGCGCTATGTTAATAGAAAAAAACTACAGTCAAGATAAAATTAACACTCTTGCAATTATAGCTTACGATAGAGTAAGAATGGCACACCTTGCAATAGTAGGATCATTTAGTGTGAACGGTGTAGCTGCTCTTCATACTAATATCTTAAAGAATATTGAAATGAAAGATTTCAATACACTTTATCCTACTAAATTTAATAATAAAACAAATGGAATAACACATCGTAGATGGTTACTCCATTCAAATCCTGAGTTATCTGAAATTATAAACTTAGTATCTGATAATTGGGAAATCAATCCTAATGAGCTAGAGAAATTACTTCCAAAAGCCAAAACTAAAAAATATCAAAAGCTAATAAAAGATATGAAGCTTAAGAAGAAAAAATCTTTAGCACAAAGAATATTTGATGAGCAAAATATTGAACTTGATCCTAATTCAATATTTGATATACAAGTAAAGAGAATGCATGAATATAAACGTCAGTTAATGAATGTCCTTCATATAATGCATGTATATAATAAACTTAAAAACGACGAAGCATACAAAGCTAATTATTACCCTCATAGTTTTATCTTTGGAGCAAAAGCCGCATCAGGGTATTACTATGCTAAACTTATAATTAAGTTAATAAACTCAATAGCTTCTATTGTAAATAATGACTCAGATACAAAGCATTTACTAAAAGTTGTTTTTGTTGAAAATTACAATGTAACTTATGCGGAATTAATCATGCCAGCATGTGATATCTCAGAACAAATTTCAACTGCTTCAAAAGAAGCAAGTGGAACAGGAAATATGAAATTCATGATGAATGGCGGGCTTACGCTTGGTACGATGGACGGGGCTAATGTTGAGATTGCGGAATTAGTTGGTGATGAAAATATCTTTATCTTTGGTTTAACAAGTGATGAAGTTAATAAAAAGACTATTGACAATAATTATAATCCAAGAGCAATATATAGAAACAACGAGGATTTAAAACTAGTAATTGATCAATTAACTAATGGTTTCTTTAAAGACGCAGACGAGTCTGAGTTCTTAGAGATACGAGAAAAACTACTATCCCAAGATAAATACTTTGTTTTAGAAGATTTTAATGGCTATTTGCTTGCCCATGAAAGAGCTAATAATTATTATAAGGATCAAGCAAAATGGAATGAGTCTTGTATTATCAATATCGCAAAAAGTGGATACTTTTCAAGCGATAGAACTATTGCACAATACGCAAAGGAAATCTGGAATATTAAACCAATGAAATAACAAAAAAGTGCCTAGGCACTTTTTTTTGTTATTGGTTGACTAAATTTTAAAACTAAACTATAATACAATTGAATTAATCTTCAGGGCAGGGTGAAATTCCCGACCGGCGGTAAAGTCCGCGAGCGTTTTATTACGCATGAATAGGTTTAACTCCTATACCGATAGTATAGTCTAGATGAAAGAAGACATTTTTATATCCTTTTTGAATTGCTGCCTAACGATGATTAAATTCGTTAGTTTTTTTATTTCATAAGGAGGAATAATAATGAAAAACAATCGAATTTTACAAATAACCGTCGTAGCAAATTTAACTGCATTATCATTTTTACTTTACTATATTAAATTCCCATTACCATTTATTTTTCCAAGTTTTCTAGATATTCAGTTATCAAATTTACCAGCAATAATAGGAGGGTTTGCACTCGGTCCTGTTGCTGGAGGATCAATTGTTGTTTTCAGAACATTGTTAAAATTACTAGGGACAACTACTGCAGGAGTTGGCGAGTTGATTGATATGATTGTTGGACTATCTACGGTACTTACATCATCTATAATTTATATGAAAATGAAAACAAAAAAAGGTGCAATAATAGCTATGCTATTTGGAATGTTAGTTTGGATTTTTGTAGCTGTAATGACAAACTGGTTATTTGTTCTTGATTTCTACATTGAATTTTATTTTAATGGAGCAATTGAACCTTTACTTGGTATGTTGTCTGTTATTCCAGGAGTGACTGCGGAAAACTATATGAGTAAGTATATTTTCTTTGCTATAATACCATTCAATATTTTATTATCGGGATTAGTTTATTTTGTAACATTCTTGGTCTACAAGAGAATATCACATCTAATTGATTCATTTAGTAAAAAAATTGATAAATAATTATTTTAGTCTATAAGTTAAAGCACTTCTCTTGAGGTGCTTTTTTTGTTATACTATAAAAGAGGTGACGATATGTATAATAAAGCGTTAGATGCAAAGAAATATATTGAATCAAAATATAAAGGTAACCCAAAAACAGCCATAATTCTTGGGAGTGGACTTACAAGTATTATGGATGAATTATCAGATAAGATTGAGATGTTATATGAAGATATACCTAATTTCCAAGTAAGCACAGTAAAAGGGCATGTCTCAAAGCTAGTTTATGGGAAATTAGAAGGAAAAGAAGTTTTATTAATGAGTGGAAGATTTCATTATTATGAAGGGTATTCAATGAAACAAATTACTTTTCCGATTTACGTGTTTAAGTTATTAGGAATTGAGAATTTAATTCTAACTAATTCATGTGGAGGAATTAATGAAGATAAAGTGAAACCAGGAAGTATTATGGTTGTAAATGATTTTATTAATTTAATGCCAACAAATCCTTTAATTGGAGAAAATGATGAAAGATTTGGAATAAGATTTCCAGATATGACAGAACCATATTCACTTGAATTAAGAAAAATCGCAAATGCAGCAGCAAATAGACTTGGTATTGAGTATGTTGAGGGAGTATATGCATCGTTTATTGGACCGTACTATGAAACAAAAGCAGAAGTAAGAATGATAAAATCAATTGGGAGCGATGCTGTTGGAATGTCTACTGTTCCTGAATCTATTGTTAGTAATTATCTAGGAATAAAAACTTTAGCATTCGCAACGATAACTAATATGGCAACAGGAATACAAAAAATGAAACATTCACATGATAATGTTGTAAAGGTAGCTAATTTGGCTAGTAAAAAACTAGCTTCATGGATAAAAGAAGTTGTTAAAGAATTATGAGACAAAAAATCTTGATTGCTGGGAAAGTATACTTAATACTCATCGGAGCTTTCATAGTTTTAATGTCAATTGATGTATTTGAAATGGACGGGACTACTTTAGAATTAATTGGAGGATTCTTAATTAGCATTTCTCCTGGAGTGGTCTTAATTATATTGGTTTGGTTATTTTGGAAAAAAGAATTGTATTTAGGAATTATAACTTTAGTAATAAACACAGCTTTTCTAGTTATATTCAAATTTCTTGTTGATATACCAGAAAATTTACCGATGATTTTTATAATGACAGTCCCACTATATGTTTTTGGTGTTCTATTCATACTTGAAGACAAGAAAAAGATTGCTAAATAGGTAATCTTTTTCTTTTTTCTTGACATAATGACACCCTGTCAGTTATAATTGGTGACAGGGTGTCATTAGAATGGTATTTCTCCCCCTTTTTATTAGGGTAAGAGAATATTATATGACTGAGACTACTAAAATTATATATGGAGGAAATACATGAAAAAGTATACAAATTTTATAATAAAACAAAAAAAATTATTGATTGGATTATTTCTTTTACTAAATGTAGTTGCTATTATAGGGATTACTAGAATAGAATTGAACACAGATTTTTCTATCTTCTCACCAGATGAATCTATTTACGAAGATAGAATGAACGAAGTAGAAGAAGTTTTTGGTGAATTAAACCAAATTATAGTATTAGTAGAACATAATGATTTTACTGATGATGATGTTGCTGAATTAAGAAGTATTCAAGAAGCACTTGAAGTAATGGAAAATGTTACTTATGTACAAGGAGTTGCACCAGCAACTTTCCAAATGAACGGAATGACTGTTCCGATTGAGGGACTTTCTGCTGCCCAAATAGAAATGTTTTATAGTAATTTTGGAGAATTTGCGCCATTAAACCTTCAAGAAGATGTTTATTATTCAACATTTACAGTTTTTATTTCTGAGGATTTTAATCAGGATGATATTGCTACAATAGAAGGAGTATTAGATGACGCAACATATGCATCATATATTTCTGGAGATATTTATAATCAACTAAAAGTAGGAGATTATATTGTTGATATTTTAAGACTATTACCACCGTTATCTCTTTTAGTTATTTTGTTAGTATTTTTATTGCAAATGGGATCAATTAAACCAACCTTACTTAGTGTATTACCTGCTGGTATTGCTTCGTTATGGACGTTTGGTATTATTGGATGGCTTGGAAATGAAGTATCAATATTAACTGCCATTGTTCCTATTTTCATAATTGTTATCGGAAGTGCATATGGTCTTCATTTTGTATCTCATTTTTTAGATAATAAAAAAGAAGATAAAGACAATATTGACTCTGTTAGTGGAACTTTAAAACTTGTAGGAGTTCCAATGACAGTAACGACACTTACTTCCATGGTGGGATTCTTATCACTATTATCAATGAATACAAGTAGTATCAATGATCTTGCGATATTCTCAGCAGTTGGTATTTTACTTGCTGGAGTAGCTACTTGGTATGTATTACCATTAGTTATGGTTGGTAAAGGTAAATATAAGGTTAAAACAAAAGAGAATTCAAAATTTGATATTTCAATATATTTAAGAAAATTATGGGGTATTCCATCAGCTGTACTAGTTTTAGTTATTATTGTTGTTTCATTATTCACATATGGTAAAATCAATAATGAATTTAATATGTTGATGATCTATAAAGATTCAACAATTGTTACTACGAATGCTGAAAAAATAAATGAAGTAAACGGAGGAGCTATTCCAATCTTTGTTTCAGTTGAATTAAATGAATCTCCATTAACACTTGACGCTATGAATGACATTAATGAGTATACTGCTAATCTAATGGAATTAGATGAAGTAAACAAAGTTGTAAATCCGTACGCTTTATTAAATATCGCTTACCAAGCTATGGGAACTGGAGATATTCCAAACGATCCAACGCTAGGAATGATTTATACTAATATAGCACAAGATGAGAATAGTGTAATCCACAGTTTAATTAGTGTTACAGATACTACAGTAAGACTATTAGTATTCCCAAGAGATTTAGACAATGACACATTAGTTGCTATTGAAGAAGATGTAGATACATATAATGGAGATGTAAGTGTAACTGGAGTACAGTATTTAATGAAAGATTTAAATGTTAACATCAGTGATCAACAAGTTATTAGTATTGCAATAGCACTATCTGCAGTATTCATAATGTTGATATTTACATTAAAAAGCATTAAAGTAGCATTTTATAGTATACTACCAATCATAATAACAGTTATAGCGTTGTATGGATTCTTAGGTATTAGCGGAATTCCACTAAACATAACAACCTTAATTATTTTTAGTATTACTATAGGTGTAGGAGTAGATTATGCAGTGCATTTCAGTAGTATTTATAAGCATTACTTGCATGAAGGATTTAGTAACAAAGAAGCAATTGATAATGCATACAAGTATACATCAAAACCTATTATTACTAATGCTTTAGGTATTTCATTAGGACTCAGTATCTTAATGATTTCACCACTAACAATACATTTTAATATATCAGCACTTATGTGGGTATCAATGATTGTGAGTGTAGTAATTACTCTTACTTTATTACCATTATTATTTTCAATTAAATTAAAGAAAAAGAATTAGTAAGTTTTTTGAGAACTGTATAAAGTGTTATGCAGTTCTCGAAATTCAAAAATATTAAAGGAGGTATTTTATGCCTAAACCAACATTTTTTAATATATCTGATGATAAGCAAAAAAGAATAATTGATATTGCAATTGAAGAATTTACAAGCAATTCTTTTGAAGAAGTACATGTTAAATCAATTGCTAAAAAAGCAAATATTTCAAGAGGTTCATTTTACACATATTTTGAAGATTTAGATGAACTATTTAACTACATCATTATTCAGGTAAGAGAAGATAGACTAAAATATGCTAAAGGACTATTTAAAAAATCAAAAGGAGATTACTTCCACTTTATAAAAAAACTCTTTTCACATGATTTTGATGCCTTTAGAAGCACTAAAAAGTATTCTCTTTTTAGAAATTATATTCAGTACGTTCAGACAGTTAAAAGAGGATCATTAAAAGAAGTGTTCTTTAATCAATTATTTGTATCTTTTAAAAAAGAAAAAGACATGGAATTTGAAAATCTCTTTAATCTTGAGCAATATAGAATAAGTAGTGAAAAAGAATTATTAGATTTGCTTGAAATGACTTTCTTAATAATGATAGACACATATTTTAAATCAGAAACAGAAAACTTAAATAAAGAAGAAATTATATCGTTATTTGAGAAAAGAATTAGTATTATCGAACATGGAGTAAAAAAATAGACAGGAGATGTAATACATGATTGTAGTACCGTTTGTAATTGTATTTGCTTTACTAGCAATTTACCAAGGAAAATTTATTAGGAAGCATAATGTAAAAATCTATATTGTTATCTCAATAATAAGTATAGTTGCTTTCTTTTTAGCAGACAAAGTAAAATTAATGGAACCATTTGTTCAAGGGTATTTAGGGCTTAGTCTTTTATACATCGTAATGTTTACAGGAGCACTTAAGAAAAAATCTAAACTAATTATTAAGTTATCTTCAGTAAGAAGAGAATATTCAATAATTGGATTTATATTTTTAACTCCTCATGCAACAAAGTATTTTATTGAATTCCTAAGTGATATAACAGAAATTGAACAATGGATAGGAATTGTTGCTTACGCAATAATGTTACCTTTATTTGTTACTTCATTTATGGTGTTTAGAAAGAAATTTAGTTTTGAAGGATGGAAAAAATTACAAAAATGGGCATACTTAGCATACATCTTAATATTTATTCATCTTATACTAGTTGCTGAAATGCCTAACTTATTAGTATATATTGTTTTATTTGTACCTTACATAATTCTTAAACTTATTAAAGAATATAAACTATATAAAATAAAAAAAGAATTGGCGAATGCTTAATGCATTCCCAATTCTTTTTAACTATCTAATAAAGATTCACGCTTTAATAACTTTACACTGTATATCTCAATAAGTAACAATTCAATTGGTGCGGTTAGTATTATGGACAAGACACTTAAACTTAAGATTATATCACTCCTGGAATAACAGACAGCATACCAAGTAGAGGTTCAATTGCTCCATTAAAATAAAATGTTGCATAATTTAGACAATAAGGTATAATTATTTCTAGGGAATGATGTTCTCCCTTAGTATCTTTACTAAAACCGCTATTATAGCTGATGACTTCTACGTTCTTTTTTGACGTAGCCATCAGCTTTTACTAATTTAGGAGGAAATTTTATGTTGCTAAGTTTGGGATTAATATTCACAATTGGATTAGTATTAGGAGAAATCTTTGGAAAAGTGAAATTACCAAGATTTTTAGGGATGATTGTAACAGGGATTTTACTTGGCCCTTTTGTCTTTAATCTTATTAGTAACGAGATATTAAATGTGTCTACTGAGTTACGAACAATTGCATTGGTCGTTATATTACTAAGAGCTGGATTAAGTCTAGATGTTAGTGATTTGAAACAGATTGGGAGACCTGCAATATTAATGTCTTTTATACCAGCAACTTTGGAGATAATTGCAGTTGTTATATTTGCACCAATGTTATTTGGAATAAGTTATTTAGAGGCTGCAATTTTAGGTAGCGTGTTGTCTGCTGTTAGTCCAGCAGTTGTTGTTCCTAAAATGATTAAATTAATTAGTGAAAAATACGGATATAAAAAACGCATTCCCCATTTAGTAATGGCGGGGGCTAGTGTTGATGATATTTATGTTATTGTTTTATTTACTTCATTCTTAGCAATGTATAAAACGGGTAATACTAGTTTGGGATCAATTCTTTTGGTTCCTGTGGCTATCGTTACAGGTATTATAGTTGGGATAATTATCGGATATTTATTAAGTGTCTTTTTTGCAAAATTTAAAGTGAGAGATACTATTAAAGTATTAATTATTTTAGCTGCGTCTTTCTTTGTGTTGTCATTTGAAGAATGGATTAATGTTTATATTCCTATGAGTGCTTTATTAAGTGTCATGGTTATTGGGATTACCTTCTTAAATCAAAGTGAAGAAAGAGCGTTACGATTGCGAGACAAATTTGATAAAGTCTGGGTATTTGCAGAACTTGTACTATTTGTTTTAGTTGGAGCAGCCGTTGACATTAGTGTGGCATTAAATGCGGGGTTACTTGCATTAGCATTACTTGCTATAGAATTAATCTTTAGATTTACTGGTGTTCAGCTATGCTTAATCAAAACGAATTTAAACAAAAAAGAAAGAATGTTCACAGGAATTAGTTATTTGCCAAAAGCAACAGTTCAAGCGGCTATTGGGGCGATACCACTTGCTGCTGGAGTTGAATCTGGTGAACTAATTTTAGCACTTGCAGTCCTTGTGATTATCATTACCGCACCACTTGGTGCTATTGGAATAGATCTTACCTATAAGAAGTTCTTACAGCTGGATGAATAGAGGAAAGAAAATAATCGAAATTTAATAAAATAATCAAACAAAAATAATAATTCATTATATTTGTAAAAATTCTAAAATTGTACTAAAATTAAGTAGTAAAAAAACAAAGGAGGAATGTTTTTTATGACTTATGAAAATGATTTTTATGTTACAGGAGCCAAAGTAGGGAAACCAGCTCCGAAATTTGAAATGGATGCAGTTATGCCTGATGGTGAATATTTAGACCGTTTTGGCAAAGTAAACTTAGATGATTTATTAAAACAAGGTAAATGGGTAGTATTATATTTTTACCCATTAGATTTTACATTTGTTTGTCCAACTGAAATAAAAAGATTTAATGCACTTACTTCTAAATTTGAAGAGAAAAATGCTGTATTAATAGCTTGTTCTACAGATTCAGTATTTAGTCATCTTGCATGGCAAGAAAGAAAAGACTTAGAAAGACTAAAACACATTCATGCATCTGATAATAATCACGTTGTAAGTGAAGCTTACGGAATATTAGATGATGAAAAAGGTATTGCATGGAGAGGAACATTCTTTATTGCACCTGATGGTATGTTGAAAGCTGCTCACGTTAATCATGGTGAGGGTGGACGAAACGTTGATGAAGTATTAAGAACATTAGAAGTTTTCCAAAACGAAGTAGAAGGTAAAATGGTACCTTGTGGTTGGAGCCCTGGAGAAGAGTTCTTATAAAATAACATAAAAAGATTTGAGTTATCTCAAATCTTTTTTTATGTTATACTAAATTAGTAGGTTAAGGAGTGATGGATATGTTGAAGAAAATGTTATTAGTTTTAAGAATAGTACTTGCTGTTGGGTTAAACATAGTTTTATTTTTAGTGATTTACCAAAATGTAAATTCTGATTACATCTTATCAGACACACTGTTTTATCTAGGGATAATTAATCTTGTGTATGGCCTTGGATCATTATTCTTTGTCTCAAAATCAAGTAATTCATATATAAACCGTACGAAGGCAGGGCCCGTAAATTTAGCTCTTGCTGATCAACATATTAAAAAGTATCATGCAGGTGAAAATGAAAGAGATAATAGATTATCATTATTATCTAAGTATTTGAGGATTGCTCATATTATTTTTGGTGTTTTATTGTGCATTTCGTCAGTAATCGTTAATATAATTTAATTTTTCCTGGTTGGTTATTATTTCTTATTTTACTGTTAAATAACGCTTAATATAACTAGAAAAGAGACATTTGTCTCTTTTTTTTCGTGCAGTTTTGGATTGGGAATCTATATTTAGACAGTTTGATTCCGTCCTGAGCTACCATTTACATATATCTAAACCCTTATATTTTTTTGATTAGGATGTATAATCAGTATTTATATAGATTCTATAAAAAGATATTATATTCCTTTTTATGACCAAAAGAAAAGCCTTTATCAAGGATAAAGACCTATTTAATCTTTCTAAGAAATCTTCTTTTAACTGTTATTGCTTTTTCTGGGCAAAACTCATGACAGCAGAAGCAACTAATGCAATTATCGAAATTAATGATAGCTTTTCTATCAACTATCTCGATAGTTTTAGCAGGACATACTTCAGCACAAACCCCGCAACCAATACAATTTTTTTTGATTATTTTAGGATATCTTTTAAAGTATTTCCAAATGCTAAATTTACCAACATTTTTTATTTCATTAGTTTTGGCTTTAACGAAATTCATTTTCTTAAAGTCATCAATATTACCAATTGTTTCAATATCACTAAAATCTTTTTTTACAATTCCTCTTTCAATAGACTTAACTATTGTTGGAACTTTCATTGGATCAACATTTACTATCTTAGTAGCAACAACATCTAAATGATGAGGGCTATCAGATGTTAGAATAACATTCATGCTAACTGGATCTCCACTTCCAGGACCTTCACCCTCCATTGCGACGATACCATCCATAAATGAAAGTGTTGGATTTGCGCAATTACAAACATCTAGAAGCATATCTGCAAAGTCAAGCATATCTGGATATTGTAAGTGAAGATTAGCTTTTGATAAACCAGGTACAACACCAAACATATTTTTAACAGCACCTGTAAATGTCATAAACGAATGTGTTTTCATTTT
>Ga0307991_1002947_pt1 | contig 11275 bp, 12 predicted proteins | sample EllFjometagen131_FD_203146 | JGI IMG/M metagenome (GOLD analysis project Ga0307991, IMG submission 203146) | Marine microbial communities from Ellis Fjord, Antarctic Ocean - #131 | ecosystem: Environmental > Aquatic > Marine > Unclassified | place: Southern Ocean | collected 2014-10-08 | reverse complement strand
TAAAGCCAGCTTTTCCGGTTTTGTCTTGACAACAGGTCGCTCCTCCGGTACGAGTGTCCACAATAATTTGGCTTGTAGTACTACAATTACACAGCGTACAAGAAGGCAGGGCGGATACCCCCCCTGCCTTCTTCGTTGGAAATGACGGGTACACTTATGAGCAGATTTATACGAAAGGAATTTCTATGACACAGAGCAAGGACAGAACACCCGTCGCACAGAGCGTTGCCACCCTCTGTACAAAATGTAAGCTGGAGCTTAACCATATCGTCATTTGCCACACCATGGAGGGGATTGTCGCTCGGGTCAAGTGCCTCACGTGCGGAAGTGAACACAAGTATCACCCCGAGAAGAAGAAGACGCCCCGGAAGACCGCGCGAGTTCCCGGGAAGACAGCAGTGTCCAAAAAGGCACAGACCGTGCCAGATTTTGCGCAGCTTTCAGAGAAATTAAGGGACAGGGAACCTGTCCTCTACAACAGGTCGGAATCATTTAAAGTTGATGATGCGATCAATCATAAGACCTTCGGGATGGGACTTGTAACGAAGGTCTCTCGTCAGAGGATCGAGGTATTGTTTTTCGATGGCTCGCGGACCCTTGCGCGCGACAGTAGATAATTACCGTGAAGGAGGCAGCCCGCGCTGGAACTATAGAAAAACATAAAATATAGAGGTACTTCCCGTATTAAATTCGGAGAGCAGTATACTTAATTCATTGTGTGTAATCTGGAACAGCCACTCATTTCTATAATCTCCAATTATCAAAAGGAACGAGCCCTTTCCCTTTTTCCGATCATGAAAGAACGGGAAAAACAGCTTTCGAGGACGCTTTCGGGTGGTGAAGGTGGAAAAGAATAAAAAAACGTTCGGGGAATCGTATCAGGCTTCATCCACTCTGACACCCCTCCCCATAGCCTTAAAGGCAGAGGCGTCAAGTCCTCCCTTGGAATCATGCTGCAAAGATAAGTAAGAAAATGTATGGCTGTAAACAGTGATTTGAAATATATGAATAAGCAAAACGGTAGAAATCACCCAGGAGGGTATAATGAACAGTTTTCAGGATCGTATTATTCGCGCCGCCAAGTTGGATGTCAACCTGTATGAAGAGGTTGAAGCTGACAAGGGGGCAATGCGTCAGGCAATGACGGTTGTTGTCCTTTCCAGTCTGGCAGCCGGGGTAGGAGCGATTGGAACAGGCGGGTTCGGCGGGATTGTGGTTGGGACGATCGGGGCCCTTGCAGGGTGGTATGTCTGGGCCTATCTCACGTACTTTATCGGCACGAAACTCCTTCCAGAACCGCAGACCCAGTCTGATCCAGGCGAACTGCTGCGCACAATCGGCTTTTCGAGTTCCCCCGGGTTGATTCGCATATTAGGTATTATTCCGGGGCTGGGAGGAGTGATTTTCCTGGTGGCGTCGCTCTGGATGCTGGTGGCAATGGTGATCGCGGTCAGGCAGGCCCTTGACTATACAAGCACACTGAGGGCTGTCGGTGTATGTATCATCGGCTGGGCCATTCAACTATTGATCGTTGTTGTGTTGTTTTCTATCTTCGGCGGAGGCATGCAACCGGTTTAGGAAATACAGGAAATAATGAGTGCAAGACAATATGGCAATCTATTATGATTATAAGGGTTAGAGATTGCTTCGCTTCGCTCGCAATGACAATGTGGGTATTATGCAAACATTTTCATTTATTCCCACCAACCGCTGAAAGTGGCGGCTGAAGCACGCTAATATGGATGCATTGAAGAAATTTCAAATAATCCCTGGGGTTGGGAAGAGTCTGGCCCAGAATTTAGTGGATCTGGGGTATCGGGAAGTAACAGAGTTAAAGAAAGAAGATCCGGAGGCAATGTATCAGAATCTCATGGTCTTGCGGGGGCAGCATATTGATCGTTGCGTATTGTACATTTTCAGGTGCGCGGTGTACTACGCCGGCAATTCTGTTCATGAACCAGAGCTGTTAAAATGGTGGAGCTGGAAAGATTGACAGTAATTAACTGGAGGTTATTGTTATGATTATTGACTGTCACGTACATTGCGGAGAGCTGGATGATTCAGCACCGCAGGCTTATGAGGAGATCGCGCCGGAATTCGATAAAGCAGGGGTAGATGGCGCCGTCTGTTTTTCCCCGGTCATGGAAATTTATGACCGGTACAATTTGGACTCTCGCGACGATGAATGCTGGCAAAACAGGCGCAGACATTCTCGTGAATATCTGTGCTCCCTCAGGAACAAAGCCCACCGCATATATCCTTTCCATTTCGTCTGGAATGATTTTGACACGTCAGATCTCGAACAATACTGCGGGATCAAATGGCATCGCCACGGAAATGAACCGGAATACAATTATGACAATCCGAAATGTGCCAAAATGATAGATGCTATCAGAGAGCAGGGATTCGCCATATTGCTCGAGGAAACGTATGAGAATACACTTCGGCTTGTTGATGGAATGGGCAAGGGAATACCCTTCATCATTCCACACCTAGGTCACATGAACGGCGGATTCCACCGGTTTCTGGATGAGGGTTTCTGGGAAAGGGAGAATACCTATGCCGACATGTCTTCAGAAATCCCCGATTTGAATGAAATCAGGGAATTTATTGACAGGTATGGTCCACACAGACTGCTGTATGGAAGCGATTATCCCTTCTCAACACCACTGGCACGCAAGAAGAAAATTATGGAGTTAAACCTGCCGGTGGAGGACGAAGAGCTCATCTTCTCCGGCAACATTATGAGGCTCCTGAAGAATGTCGAGGGAGAGGGCGTTGGGTGATATCATGGATTATAAGAAATATGAAAAAGAGAGCAGAGAGATAAAAGAAAACAATGAAGGCATGAAGAACGATATATCCCGGCCGGTTTTACCGGCAGTTCAATCGCGCCTCGGGTGGCTTAAGCTTCTTGGAATCGTAGTGATTGCGACCACCTTTACAACAGTAGCTACAGTATGGGTGATTACAGTTTATCTCTTTCCCACCGAACTGAAACCGGTGACGCTGAGCTCCCGGGAAGAACAAACCCTTACTGCAAAGATAGAGCGACTGGATCCCTCGCAAAAAACAAATGTTACGCGTAAAGGGCAGTCACAATCAACCGGGGAAATACCCCTGAAACCCGAACGTTATAGTGAAGATGCGTCCAGGCGGGATATTGTATTAAGCGAAAGGGAACTCAATGCCCTGTTGGCGAAGAATACCGACCTTGCGAAGAGGCTAGCAATCGATCTCTCTGGTGATCTAGCCAGCATGAAGCTGCTCATACCCCTGGCTGAGGATATCCCCGTTTTTGGAGGCAAGACGCTTAAAGTTACAGCGGGCCTGGAACTTGCTTATGCCAGCGGTGAGCCTGTCGTGGCGTTAAAGGGGGTCAGTGTCTGGGGTGTCCCCCTCCCCAATGCCTGGCTGGGTAATCTCAAGAATGTGGATCTGGTGAAAGAGTTCGGGGGCGGAGAAGGGTTTTGGAGTGCCTTCGCAGCCGGTATCGACAATATCACGATAGAAGACGGATACTTGCGGGTCAAATTAAGGGAATGAAGATCGGGAATAATGGAGCGGCACGTAGAACAATCACCATTCCACATATCACCCCATATTCCCCATAGAGCTTGTTACGTCAACCGTTTGTCCCTGCTTTTTTTGAATATTATATAGATACCCAGTAATATCATGAGCGCCGGCAGTATGTACTTTCCAAGGTCTTCAATATCCGGGAAAAAATTCTTCATTACAAAAAATCCCACCCCGACGATACCGATGAGCCACGCTCCGACATCTCTGGTACGCTGGACAAGCATGGAGATAGATATAACAACGAGGAGTATGGGCCAGCTTTTATCGAATCCATAGGTACTGGTGTTGCTTAAGATTATGAGTATTCCAAGGGTAATAAGTATCGCGGCTCCTACAAAACCCCTTGCTTTTCCATCTATTTTCATACAAGCCTCCTTCGGTTTCTTTGGATTTCATTAATTGATGCATTCGTAAAAAGTCGTCACTCCGGTGAAAACCAGAGTCCAGTGCCCTCATAAGTAGTTGAATAGACTGGATTCCGGCTTTCTCCGGAATGACGAAAAGTGGTACTTTTCGACTTTTTACGGATGCATCTTAATTTATTTGTTCTTCTTTTTCGCAAATTCTATAAATGGTTCGAACAGGTCAATTGGTATGGGGAAGAGTGTCGTCGAATTATTTTCCGCGGCCACGACCGCCAGTGTCTGGAGGTAGCGAAGTTGCAATGATATTGGCTGCTCCGCCATCATTTTACCTGCTTCAGTAAGCTTCGTCGCGGCCTGGAATTCGCCCTCTGCGGCGATGACCTTCGCCCTTCTCTCCCGTTCTGCCTCGGCCTGTTTCGCCATCGCACGCTGCATCTCCTGCGGCAGATCGATATGCTTCACCTCGACGGTCGATATCTTTATCCCCCACGGATCGGTGCTTCGATCGAGTATCTCCTGGAGTTGCGCGTTGATCTTTTCCCGTTCGGCGAGGATTTCATCCAGTTCAACCTGCCCGCAGACACTCCTCAGGGTGGTCTGCGCGAGTTGGGAGGTGGCGTAGAGAAAGTTCTCGACCTCGACAACGGCGCTGTTGGCCTCCATGACCCTGAAGTAGATCACCGCATTTACCTTGATGGAGACATTGTCCCTCGTTATCACATCCTGCGGGGGGACATCCATCGTGATGATTCTCATATCCACCTTAACCATCCGGTCTATGACAGGTATCAGGATGATGAGGCCGGGTCCCTTGGTAGCGATGATCCTTCCCAGGCGGAAGATCACCCCTCTCTCGTACTCGTTGAGAATCCGTATCGAGGCCGCCAGGAACATCACCACCAGAACAACGACTGCTATAATTGTGTACATATTTCTTCCTCCTCTATATCTCTTTTATTTTTTCCACTTCGAGTATTAATTCCTTGACGCCGATTACCCGTACACCCGTTCCTTCTTCTACGGGCTTCCCGCTGGAGGCATTCCAGTACTCTCCCCTGACAAGAACTTTCCCATCGGTGTGGACGGCGGTTATCGCCGTGCCTTCCCGACCGATCATTCCCTCCACTCCGGTGAAAGGTTTTCCTCTCTGCGCCTTGACGGCGAGTGATACAATGGCGATAAAGAAAAGTGATACGATCACTATGGTGGGTATCATCACGCCAAACGACACTCTGAGAGCCGATACCGAAGAGTCAAACAGCATCACCGAACCCAGGACAAGGGAGATTACCCCCGCCACGCTGAGCATGCCGTGGCTTACGATCTTTATCTCAGCGATAAAGAGGACGATAGCGAACAGTATCAGCGCAATACCGGCATAGCTCACCGGAAGGGTCTGCATGGCGAAGAAGGCAAGTATGAGTGAAATCCCCCCGACGACACCGGGCAGGATCGCCCCGGGATTGGCAAATTCAAAGTAGAGGCCGGCCAGTCCTATCATCATCAGGAGATAGGCTATATTGGGATTGCTCAGGGTTATAAGAACCTTCTCCCGCAATCCCATCTCTATTTTGTTTATAACGGCACCCTTTGTCTTAAAAATCACATCCCCGGAGGGGAGTGATATTTTCTTCCCGTCTATCTTTTTCAGTAGGTTCTCTACATCGGGTGCAATTAGATCAATGACATTCTGTTTGAGCGCTTCTTCAGCTGGAATGGAGACACTTTCCTTTACGGCCTTCTCGGCCCAGTCGGCGTTGCGCAACCTCGTATTTGCTATTCCTCTGGCGTAGGCAATCGCGTCATTTTCCACCTTTTTCGCCATTGTCTCGTCCATTTTGCCCCCGAGACCGATTGCTACGGGGTGAGCGGCACCGATATTTGTGCCCGGGGCCATGGCGGCCACCGAAGCGGCCATCGTTATCATGACCCCTGCCGACGCCGCGCGGGCGCCGGACGGATAAACAAAAACGATGACCGGAAGGGGGGAGTTCAGAAGCTCCTTGACGATATCCCGCATCGCCAGGTCCAGTCCCCCGGGGGTATCCAGAAGTATAATTATCCCGGAGGATCCCTCTGCCCGAGATCGGTCAATACCCTTGGTAACATAATCCGCAACGGCGGGGGTGATGGCCGAATCGATTGTGATTACGTCAAAGACACTTTTTGCATCTTCTCCAAAGGATTGTATCGCTCCACCAACGACAAGGAGCAAAACCGTCATCGATAAGACTATGTATACCCGTATTCTATGTTTCATGGAGTTCTCCCGATTCTGTCCGGATTCCCGCTTTTACCGGCATGGCATATGGTGGGAATCTTCTGTTCCCTGATCCCTGCCCTACGCCTCCTGCTTTAACTCTTCCATTATCATCTGCACATCCTGCCATACCTGTTTCTTTGCGCCCTGATTCCTCAAAAGATAGGCTGGATGGTATGTGGGCATTAGTTTTATCCCGTGATAGGAGTGGAATCTTCCACGCAGCGTGGAGATGGCTGTACCTGTTTCGAGAAGAGTCTGAGCTGCAAATTTACCCATCGCGCAAATAACACGCGGTTGTATAGCCTCAAGCTGCTTGATCAGAAAGGGCTCACACGCGGCGATTTCGTCAGGCTCAGGATTGCGATTTTCGGGGGGACGACATTTTAATATATTGCATATATAAACATCTTTTCTCTCCAACCCCATGGCCTTTATAATGTCAGTGAGCAACTTTCCCGCCCGGCCCACAAAGGGTTTCCCCTGCATGTCTTCGTCTCTTCCCGGGGCCTCACCAACAAATACAAGGTCGGATGTGGGACTGCCCTCTCCAAAGACAATGTGGTGTCTCTTTTTGTGCAATTTGCACCTTTTGCAGTCCCCTAATTCTTTCCCTATATCCTCCAGCGTAATGGATGGAACGCGAACCATCCTGTTGTTCGCTGCGGCATTAACAGGCAATGATGATAATACATCCGAATTTTTCTTTATGTACAACTTGCTGTAAAGACCATTTCTTGATTCTTTTTCGAATATTATCTGATTTTTCAAGGCGCTTGTCAGTTCCAGGAGTTCATCTCTCATTTTTCACCCCTTCTGCAGAAGATTTCCAGAACTCTGTCCAGAACCCTGTCCGCCACATCTTTTTTGTCCATAAGGGGCAATTCTTCAATTCCGCCTGACCTGTCTATTATTTTCACAATATTTGTGTCGTGCTGAAATCCGGAACCGGGACGGCCAAGCTCGTTCGCCACTATCAGGTCCATATCCCTAGCAATCATCTTGCCTTTCGCATTTTCAACAAGATCTTCCGTCTCCATGGCGAATCCCACAAGTATGCGACTTCCTTTTGTGTTGCTGACTTCGGATATTATATCGGGCGTCCTCTCAAGGCTAATATCCAGTCGGCCAGCACTTTTCTTTATCTTGGAATCCGAGGCAGTGGATGGACGGTAATCGGCTACCGCGGCAGCCTTGATAATGACTGTCGAATCTTCCAAGTGCTCCATTACGGCATCCCTCATCTCCTTAGAACTCGACACCCCAACGAATTTTACACCAATCGGCACGGAAAGCGATGTGGGCCCACTGACCAGTGTGACATCCGCACCCCTCCTCCTCGCCATTATGGCCAGGGCATACCCCATTTTCCCGGATGAGTGATTAGATATATATCTCACAGGATCAAATGATTCTCTGGTAGGCCCTGCTGTTATTAATATTCTGTATCCTTCCAGATCTTTCGCTGTAAGAACTGCCTCCACCTCTTCAGCAATATCTCCGGGATCCGGCAATCTTCCGGGGCCCTCTCCCTTGCAGGCAAGTTCTCCATATCCGGCGTCTATAAAGAGATAGCCCAGCGAGGAAAGTTTGTCAATATTGGATCTCAGGATGGGGTTGTCATACATGTTTGAATTCATAGCGGGACATATCAGCACGGGGGCCTTTGTGGCTATTATTGTCGTAGAGAGGAGATCATCGGCAATACCTGACGCAATCTTGCCGATTATATTGGCTGTTGCAGGAGCTACTACGATTATGTCGGCCGTCTGTGCCAGAGATATATGAGGTATTTCGCAGTCACCGGCAAGAGAAAACATATCACTATAAACCGGATTGCCGGAGAGCGTCTGCAGGGTAAGCGGAGCTATGAATCTGACCGCGTTTTCTGTCATGATGACCTTCACCCGCGCCCCTCGTTTCACCAGTTCCCTTGTTAGTTCCGCAGCCTTGTAAGCGGCGATACCGCCTGTTATCCCGAGAACGACATTTTTGTTTTTCAGCATGGCAATGTCCCTGTATCTGCGTATTGTACGGGAAAATAATTTATACTGTCAGCTCTTTTTTTAAAAATCCAAAGCACTGTCAAAATAGATTGAAAAACATAACAGTTATTATATATAAGGTCAACTGTGAAAGGGTCGGATGAAATTGAAGCTCCCCTCAACAAATTGCGGGGAATCTCCGATTGTTTAGTAAATTGGATATTATTTTCTACCAGAAAATAATATCGTTAATGCACTTATCCCGTTTATCGGGGTAAGGATAATGTTTATTTTTTATTCGCTCGCTTAGCCCGCCGCAAGCAGCGGGAAATGCGCTCGCTGTTCAGTTCAGAAGATCTGGTGAAATCGTGAAAGAGAGGATTGTATGAAGAAGTATCTGCAGTATCTGTTTTTTATTGTGTTGATCGCGCTGGTAGGTGTGGGAACCTGGTCTTTCATGGTCTATTTCGAGGGAGAAAAACCAGCAATAATATTAGATCAGGATGTCAAAATGATAGGACAGGAAACTACTTTGGGTATTACCTGCATCGACAGAAAGAGCGGTCTTCGCAATGTTTACGTCGATATATCGCAGGATGGAAAGAAATATACATTAAGTTCTCTGAATCTGCCCCAAAAGGGGATAGAGAAAGAAACCCTTACAGTCAATGTATTTCCAGAAGAGATGAAGCTCCACGACGGAGCTGCTACGATCGACATATCAGTTACCGATTATTCCCTCAGAAAAAACACAACGGTCAGTACATTCAAAGTCGTTATAGACACCATACCACCGAGGATATCCACTGCAGGTTTTTCCAACTATATAAATCCCGGGGGGTCGTGCGTCGTAACCTACAGCATTTCAGATGATGTGTCTCGAAGCGGGGTGCAGGTCGGCAACAATTACTTTCCTTCGTATCTGGAGACCGCAACGGAGGGGATACGCCATATATCTTATTTTGCCATACCCATGAATACGGCAAAGAAAAACCTGAAGATAAGTATTCTTGCTGAAGACAATGCCGGAAACAGTTCAATCTGTCCGGTCTCTTTTCATATAAGAAACAAGAAGTTCCGCGGGGACAGGATGAATATCAGTCAGCGTTTCCTGGAAATGAAGATGCCGGAGTTTCAGCGCAGATACAAAGATTTGAGAGAAACAACCCTTCTCGAAGCCTTCTCTCGTATAAACACGGAGATGAGAGCGCAAAATTTAGAAACGATTGAAACGATCTGCGAAAAGACACATCCGGAGCAACTCTGGGAAGGAACCTTTCTCCGAATGAAAAATGCCGCTACCATGGCAACCTTCGGCGACAGGAGAACCTATTATCATGATGGCAGGGAAATAAGCAAAAGCGTGCATATGGGAGTTGATCTGGCCTCTACGAGAAACGCGCCGATAGAGGCATCAAATGGGGGCATTGTCGTCTTTGCAGGATATCTCGGAATCTACGGCAATACAGTAATCATAGATCACGGCATGGGGATTTTCAGCCTCTATGGTCATCTTTCGTCGGTAAGCGTAAATAAGGAACAAGCGGTCACGAAAGGCGAGATGATAGGCCGCACAGGCAACACCGGCATGGCAGGCGGCGATCATCTCCACTTCAGTATGATAGTGGGAGGAAAATTTGTAAACCCGGTGGAATGGTGGGACCCACACTGGATAAAGGATAATATAACGAGAAAGCTGGCGTCCCCGCAGGCGAAACAATCCTGAACTGTGAACCTGAGTAGTTTCACGCCCTGTCTACATCTCGGTGGCTTATATTTGTCGTATAGTTCCTGTCCGAAAAATATTTGGCCAACTGGTTGAGTATGACCACGGACCGGTGTCTTCCTCCTGTACACCCAATTGCGATATTCAGGTATGATTTCCCCTCTTTTTCGTACAATGGCGTAAGGAATGTTATCATCTTGAAAAGGTTCAGAAGAAATTGCTCTGTGTCATCCCACTGCATAACATAATCTTCCACGACTTTTTCATTGCCGTTATACTCCCTGAGATCACTAACAAAATAGGGATTGGGAAGAAATCTGACATCCATTACAATATCCGCGTCCGCAGGCAAGCCAAACCGGTATCCGAAGGATATAAGATTTACAAGGAGTTTTTTGACCTTGCCGGGAGCAAGACAGAGTCTCTGGACATGTTCCTTCAGCTGATGAACACTGTAATGCGACGTGTCAATGACATTGCCGGACATCGCCTTTAATTCGTGCAGTTTATCCCGTTCCAGCTTTATACTTTCAAGAATGGTCTTGCCCTCTGACAGGGGGTGCATCCTTCTCGTTTCGCTGAACCTTCGCAGAAGGAGATCATCGTTTGTATCAAGGAAAAGTATCTCAATATTGTACTTCTTTTTCTTCAATTTGGAGAGGATATCTATATGTTTTTCAAGAAAATGTTTCTCACGCAAGTCCATAACCAGAGCTATCTTCGAAACTTCGGATGAGGTTCCGGTCTGCAGGTCCAGAAATTTGGGAAGAAGCATGATCGGAAGGTTATCCACACAAAAAAAACCTATATCTTCCAAGGCCTTCAACGCCGTACTCTTCCCGGAACCCGACAGGCCTGTTATAATGACGACACGAAGATTTTCCATCACTTTTCTGTCTTTCTTATCCTATCGGAAACTTTTTTTATCAGGTCCATCGAAGCATTATAGCCCCTTTTTTTTAGTATATGATTTCTAGCTACTATTTCAATGACAGTAGCCATATTCCCCCCCGACCTTACGGGCAGTCTGACCATTGGTAGGTCAACAGCAAGAATGTGGCAGTATTGTTCTTCTAAACCCAGCCTGTCCCGATCCGCCCAGTCTTCCCATCTGATCAGTTCGACAATGATATCCACCGATACGCCGTCGCTTACGGCACCCGCGCCAAAGAGGCTTTTCACGTTGACAACGCCGATTCCCCTGATCTCCATGAAATGTCTCGTCACATCAGGACATTCCCCGTAGAGTGTATCGTCAGGAGCTTTTCTTATATCCACTGAATCGTCAGCAACGAGCCTGTGGCCCCTTGTTACCAACTCTAGGCCGCATTCGCTCTTGCCTATTCCGCTCCCGCCG
>Ga0307991_1002945_pt1 | contig 11276 bp, 8 predicted proteins | sample EllFjometagen131_FD_203146 | JGI IMG/M metagenome (GOLD analysis project Ga0307991, IMG submission 203146) | Marine microbial communities from Ellis Fjord, Antarctic Ocean - #131 | ecosystem: Environmental > Aquatic > Marine > Unclassified | place: Southern Ocean | collected 2014-10-08 | reverse complement strand
CTGGTCCCATGCTCTCGCTCGGCCGTTTCTGGGCTGTTGTCCCCTGGCCGTACAAAGACAAGAAAAAGGCCCTTAGATTTTACCGGGAGTACCAAAAAACCAAGTATTTCAATGAAAAAGCAGAAGGAAAAATATACCTAGCTGAAGTACTCTTGGCATTAAAGGGAAAAGAAAACAAAGAAGAAGCAAAGTCCCTGCTGCAAAAGGCTTCGCAGTCTGATGAAAAATACTTCATAGAATGGGCTGAAAGACTTCTGAGAAAAATCGAAAATACAGTAGATGAAACAAAAGCTATTTCTCATTAGAAACAGTAATCATAGGGCTTGCAAAGGAGCACGCTCTCCGTATTGCACATAGGATCATCACTTCACTGTAAATTTAGCGATAAATGGAGGTAGTCATGGATTATGCAAAGATGACAGCACCCTGTGGACTGGATTGTTTTAATTGTCCAATGTATTTGGCAAATGAAAATGAAAAATTACGAAATGTGATAGCCGAAAGATTAAATATTACACCTGAAAAGGCAGTATGTGGAGGATGTCGAAATGAAAATGGGACAATAGCATTTCTCAATATGACTGAGCCATGTAGTGTTTATAAGTGTAGCGAGAATAGGGGAATTAATTTTTGCTATGATTGTTCTGAATTTCCATGCGACCATCTTCACCCTTATGCTGACAAGGCCTCCCAATTTCCGCACAACACGAAGGTTTTTAACTTATGTTTGATTAAGAAAATGGGATTAGAAGCATGGGCGAAAGAAAAGGCAAAAGCTGTTAAGGATACGTATTTCAAAGGAAAGTTTACACTATAAAAAAAGGATAGCTTCTTTTATCTCCTCTTTTTTACATCTCGGTGTATCTGTTGATGCAACAGATGGGAATCAGAGGTTCTGGAATAGCCGACCTTGAAAGTCCGGGGACCACAATATGCACCCACTCCAAAGGGCCCTATCTTTATATCAAAAAGATCATTCAGCTCTTCCTCAAACTTCATTAGTATGGCGCTCTATATTTGAATCATTTCAACCTCCTCGGAGAGCTTCTTAATATCACCACAGGCGATAAACTGTGTTGAACCGGTCTAATACATGTGCAACCGCAACTGAGACACCTCTGTGCCTCTTGAACGGCCATTTCTTCCGTAAACCACTGCTGGACTTCATCGAAGTTCTTCGCTCGCTCCTCGGCCTGCCCATCCATATTAGGAATTCGAAGTGAAGAAGTATATCTCTGTTAGCAGTGTAATGGGAAAGATGAAATTGAAATAGTGAGTAGCCGAAAAATAAGAAAAAATGTTAGAAAAATGGCAACGGAAACTCATAAGAGCCAAGAGCAGAATTGATTTATATTGAAAGCTCTCGATATCTCAACTCCTAAACTTGTCATGGGGCTTCAAAAACTTTAAAAACCATCCCCTGAAGTGTAGGTACATGCCGATTTTCCACAAATCGGGAAAAGGTCTGACAGGAACCACTTTCCTTTATTACCTTAACGTATAGATCCCAAACCGGGGTCATCGGTTTTAGAAAGCCTGTGTGAAAGCCACTGTAAAAAATAACATTGACGAGAATTAGTGAGTATGGTGATATATAAATCAAGGAGCTCAAAAACATTTATAGGGCGGTGACATGGCTGCGTATCTTGAATCAGGCATAGGAAAGGCGACTACTGGAAGCAGTATTGAGATGGGTCGCTCTGCAGCAAGAGAAGCACTTTCCCAGCTTAAAAAATTCAAGCCGGTCTTGGCCCTTGTATTTGTTTGCCCTGAGCTGGATATAGGTGCCGTCAATCGGGGCGTGGTGCAAATAATCGGAGACTGCCCGATTATTGGTACAAGCACGGCAGGGGAAATTGCCAACGGGCTTGTCAAGCGCGGAGTCGTAGTGAACGTTATCGCCTCCCCCCACCTTAAGGTGCGCGTAGGAATGGGCAGAGGAGTGAGTAAGGATTATCGGAAGGCTTTCAATAAGGCGCTTGTTGAGGCAGGGGCCTCGGACTATTTTTCTTCTCAACATCCTCTTCACCAAATGCTTCATATTTCAGCATCCGGTATGCCGGGCATGTCCCCTGTCCTGCTGATCGTCTTTTCCCCAGGGGCTACCAAGGCACAGCCATCCTTGAGCCATGAGATACAGACCTCACTCCGAAAGCTGTCCTCAAACCGCATTCCCATATTTGGAGGGAGTTCAGGAGATTACCTTCATTTTGAATCAAATTACCAAATCGTCAATGACGATGTTTCTGAGGATGCCGTTGCTCTTGCCTTTGTAGAGTCGGAGATTCTCTTCGGGCTGGGTATGGCTCACGGCTTTTCTCCTACTACAAAACAAGCACTGGTTACAAGAGCCTCAGGGCACATTGTCCATGAGCTAGATCGCCGACCTGCAGCGGAAGTGTGCGCTGACCTCTTGGAAATGTCCATTGAGGAACTCGGAGAGGGTGCAATCTGGTTCAGCAGGTTTCCATTTGGAGCGACGGATCTTTACGGCAATTCGATCCTCCAGGTACCGGAGCGTATCCTTGATGATGGGTCAATACAATTCGGTCCCTTGATGAAGAAAGACCAGGTCATCACCCTGATGCGTGGCACCCAGGGGGAGATTGTCCATGCCGGGGTATCGGCTTATAAGAAAGCCATTCGACAGGGAGGTTTGAATAAGCCTGCGTTAATTCTCATGTTTTCCTGCGCTCTTCGGCCAAGACTGATGGGTGATAATGGGGAAAAGGAGATCGATTTGGTTTACAAGCAGGCCGGGGTACCTGTTTGTGGATATCACACCTTTGGGGAAAAGGGTATCGCGGACGACGGCCTTCCCGTGTATGCAAACCAGTCGGTTTCCATGTTGGTCTTCTCGGATGAACTCAACCCAGTTGCCTCACTCATTCATAAGGGTAAAACCATTTACCAGGAATTCACCTCTCAATTAAACAGGAAAGTATCCCAAATAAAATCCATCAGCAAAATCAATCAAATTATACAGGATGGTAACGATGTGAACAGACTGCTCACAGCATTGACGACAGAACTTTCCGCTCTTTTTCCCTGGGCTTATGGCGCATTTTACTTGCTAACAGATAAATCACAAACCTTCACTCTGGCCAGTGCCTCTGATTTCAGGCAATTTCCAGAGCGGATAAAGTCTAACGAGGAGAGATCCGGTTATATGTTGATCAGGCTGGATAGCCACGGAAAGAGTTTTGGGCTTCTGGTCCTTAGAGGGAAGGATGGCACATCTGCTCCGGAAGAAGAAAATGTGGTTTTGGCCGAAACCATTGGAAAGCTCACCGCGAGCGGTCTTCACAGAATAGAACTGGATGGCAGGTTGGATATGAAGTTACAGCAGCTAGAGATCCTGAATCAAATCGGGACTGAATTATCAAAGGCTATAAGTACAAGTTCACAATCGCAGGGCATTGTGAGACACATGAGGCGGATTTTGAAACTTTCATTCGCGAGCCTCTGGCTCGTTGACCAAACCAATCACCTCCTGGTAAAGGAGACAATGGACGAGGATCCTCGCATCGAAATCGGCAAGGTTGAAAAAGAAAACGATGAGAGAATAGCAAGGTGGCAAATTGAGCATCAACAACCGTTTTTTTTCACGAAAGCAACAAAGGATCAATGGCCGACCAATTTGATTCCCCCCTTTCATTTCAGTTTTGTTTCCCTCCCCGTGATGTCCAAGGGTCAGATGCAGGGAATCCTCAATCTATATTCCACTCAACACTACAGATGGTCCGTACAGCATGATCCTGTTTTTGAGAACATGGAATTCCTACAAAGCTTGTCGAACCAAATCGCCGTTTTCCTCGAGAACCGATCACTTCACAAGCATGCCATCTTTTACAGAGAAATGCACCATCGTGTGAAAAATAACCTTCAAAACATTGCAAGCCTCCTCCGTATGCAGCTGCGCCGACTGGATCGTGTGTCGGCAGAGCAGGCACTGAGCGACAGTATCTCCCGTATCATGAGTATTGCCCTGGTTCATGAAACCCTCTCTCAGGGGGAGATTGGCATGGTGGATGTGGGAAGACTGATTGGGAGACTCAGCAAACTCCCTGAATCGGATTCTCTTGAAAGACCATTGATCACTCTCGATGTCTCCGGATCTCCCGTTTTCATCCCTTCCAGGGAGGCGACCTCACTCGCAATGGTGATCAATGAACTCGTACAGAACGCTGTTCAGCACGGCTTTAGAGAAAGGGGAAAGGGAAAACTCTCAATCAAGCTTGAGAAAATGGACGGCGAGGTGTCCGTCATTATTCAGGATGACGGTCCGGGTTTGCCGAAGGACTTTAATCCGGATAGGGATGGCGATCTGGGGCTGACCATCATTCGTACCCTTGTGAAGGATGAACTCAAAGGCCAATTTGAAATTGATAGTTCGAAAGGCACTCACGCAAAGGTCACATTTCCTTATCCACAGGGTTATTGCCAAATTGAGTGAAGGGTATACCATGAGTTTCAGGATTCTTATTGCCGATGATGAACCCCTAATACGGGTCGACCTGAGAGAATTGCTTGAAGAGCTGGGCTATGAGGTGGTCGCTGAGGCCGGAGATGGTCATGAGGCCCTCAACCTGGTGGATCAGGTCAATCCTGACCTGGCCATACTGGATATCAAGATGCCGAAAATGGATGGTATTAGCGTGGCCAGAAAAATATCGGGACAATTCCCGGTGATTATCCTTACCGCCTATACGGAGCGTCATCTGATTGAAAAGGCTCGGGATGCCGGAGTGATGGCCTATCTTTCAAAACCATTTCGTGAGGGCGACCTCTCACCTGCCATCGAACTGGCGGTGAACCATTTCCTGAGAACCTCTGCACTCACAGACCATGTAACGCGGCTAAAGGAGCAATTGGAGGCCCGGAAAGTTATTGATCAGGCCAAGGGGCTGCTCATGAGCAAGGAGGGGCTTAATGAGGCCCAGGCCTATCGTCATTTACAGAAGATCAGCATGGACAAAAATAAGCCGATGAAAGAGGTTGCCGAAGCGATAATTCTCATGCTCGGATAATTTCAAGGAGCGATCCAAATACGGTTTTTTTGAATACACAATTTTTTACTTGACATTATGAAAATTATGAAATATTAGAATAATTAAATAAAGAATTACATTCTGCGGGAGGTAATGAAGCCTCCTTTCCCTGTGGATGGGGAAAGGAGGCTTTTTAATTTTTTGGCCTGTCTGTTTATAAATCGTTCTTTTAGCCATTAGTAACGCCTATGATTATCTCATTTTGGAGTTCCTCTTCGTACCTCGCGTTTATGAAGATCGTGGCACCCTATTTCCAAGATGGACAGGTTGCGGTCTTCAATATCAGTTACTGGTCTTCTTGGGCACATGCTCCTTGATGATCTCAATGTCCAAGCTTTTGTAAATTTCGAATATCGCCTCAAGTAATGTACAGCCATGTCTCAAAGCAGCAACGGCTTGCTGTATTTCTTAATCCACAATGGTATTTGATGTCATAAATCGAATGTGAGGCCTTGCGGTAGTATTCCATAATGGCGCAAACATACTAAGGTCTTCGCCTGAAGGCGAGAGATTTTTTGTCATTCCCAGAATGGGACATAAACTGTGCGAAAGAGGCTTGATAGGTTTCAGGGACAATGGTTCATAGAAAGATAATGACTTCACACAGGAAACTTTTAAGCAATACAGAAGGAGATGAAGAGATGAAGATTTTTATCCTGGGCTGTGGAGGTGTCGGCGCATGCGCGGCCGCACTTTTTGCAAGGGAAAGAGATGTAGAAAAAATTTTAGTAGGCGATATGAACTTGGCACGTGCCAACAAACTAGTACAGGCTTTGAAAGGATTAAATGTATCTGTAGAAACCGAGGCCATTGAGGTGGATGGAACACGTCAGGACGATGTCGCTCGTGCGGCGGAAGGGGTGGATTTCATTTACAACGCGACAGTTCCCAAATGCAATATACCTATCTTAAAAGCTTGCATTAAAGTTGGAGCTTCATATGTTGACGCGGCTGCATTTCCTCCTTTCGTGCCCAGCATTCCTGAAGAGGAAACCATTCCGGCATTAATGGCGCTGGATGGTGATGCCAAGTCTGCGGGAATTACTGCCATTACCTGTCTGGGAATTGCTCCCGGTTGGTCGAATATCGCAGCCAATTACATAATCAGCCAGATGGATTCGGCCGAAAAGGCGAGATTTAAATGGTTTAATTATGTCGAGGCAAATGATCTGGTTGGAACATGGTGGCCTGCTGCCCTGATGGAAGAATTCCTGGGGGGCCCACATCCTATTATTTGGGAAAATGGTGAATTCAAAGCGGTTGACCTACTAAAAGGGGCAGAAATATATGAATATCCAGAACCGATAGGTAAGAGAACGGCCTACACCGCCATCTTTCATCCGGAGCTATGGATGTTGCCCACCTTTTTGCCAGATGGCAGAGGAAAGTCGCTCAAATATATTGACATGATGGGCGGCATGGACATCGGTGATCTTAAAATGAAAGACGTATGGATTGAAGCGATTCACAGGCAAACAGTAAAGCCTGCTTTTGAAAAAGCGATCAGAGGTCCTGAAGATATGTTCGAAGCTTTGGGATCTTCTTTCAATGCGCCGTCTGATTTCAAAGAAGCATTTGACAATGGGATTATAAAAAATGATCATAACACTACTGTTGTCGAAGTGACTGGTTTAAAGAATGGCAAAAAGATAAAACATACCATGGGTAACACTTCGAGTTTTTCAGATTCAAGGAAAATTGCGCCTTGGAGCAGCTCAGTATCATATGCAACATCGCAGCCGGGGGTGACCATAGGCTTGATGGTTCTGCGGGGAGAAATAAATAGAAAAGGTGTCATAGTTCCAGATCAGCTGGAACAGCCTGAGCTTATCCTGAGGAAGCTTGCGTCAGAGATCGTTATTCTGACAGAAAAAATCGAAAGAGAATTTTCGGGCTGACGAAGCTATCTAGATATTTAATTCTTTCAGGAGTGCAAAATAAAAATGTGTTTGCAGACAGAGTCAGGAAGGCGATCAAAATTAAATTAAAGGGAGATACTATATGAAAATTTTTGTATTAGGTTGTGGTGGCGTCGGCACTGCAGCGGCCACACTTTTCGCAAAAGAGAAAGAGGTTGAGAAAATCATCGTCGGCGATATGAACCTGGCAAATGCTGTTAAGCTGGCAGAGGCTCTAAAGGAACTGGGTATAGCTTTAAAAATAGAGGCCATTGAGGTGGATGGGAGCAGGCAAGATGATGTCACCCGGGCAGCGAAAGGGATGGATTTCGTTTATAACGCGACATTTCCCAAATGCAATGTACCGATTTTGAAAGCTTGCATAGAAGACGGCGCTTCATATCTTGACGCGCTCGCGCTTCCTCCCTTGCCTGAGATTCCTGAAGAGGAAACCATACCGGCGTTGTTGGCACTGGATGGTGATGCCAAGTCTGCAGGAATTACCGCGATAACCGGTGTGGGAATTGCCCCCGGGTATTCAAACATCGCTGCCAATTACATAATCAATCAGATGGATTCGGCCGAAAAGGTGAGATTTAAATGGTTTAACTATGTCGAAGCAGATGATCTGGTTGCAACATGGTGGCCGGCTGCCCTGATGGAAGAATTTCTGGGGGGACCGCATCCTGTAAAATGGGAAAATGGTGAGTTTAAAGCGGTTGATTTGTTAAGAGGGGCGGAAGCATATAAATTCCCCGAACCAATAGGCAAGAGAACGGTATACACCGCCACCTTTCATCCAGAGCTATACATGGTGCCCACCTTCCTGCCCGCTGGCAAGGGAAAGTCAATAAAACATATCGATATGATGGGCGGTATGGATATAGGTGACCTTACAATGAAGGATGTCATAATTGAGGCATTGCATCGGCAAACAGTAAAACCCGCCTTTGAAAAAGCGATCAGAGGCCCTAAAGATATGTTCGAAGCTTTGGGGTCTTCTTTTAATGCGCCGTCTAATTTCAAAGAAGCATTTGACAAGGGGATTATAAAAAATGATTACAACACCACGTGTGTTGAAGTGACAGGTCAGAAGAATGGGAAAAAGATAAAACATACTATGTGTTACACTACTATTTTTTCCAACTCAAGAAAACTTGCGCCTCTGAGCAGTGTAGTCTCATATGCTACGGCGCAACCGGGGGTGATCGTGGCCCTTATGATCTTGCGAGGGGAGATAAACAGAAAGGGCTTCATGACCCCGGATCAATTGGAGCAACCGGAGGTTTTCTTAAAAAAGCTTAGGTCAGAAGTAAATCTTATTACGGAAAAAATTGAGCGGGAACTTTTGTGTTGATGAAGCTGTTTGGGCATCCTATTTTCGATATTAAAGTAGGTTCAAAGGCAGAGGGAGGAGGTAAATATAAACTATATTAAATGGAGGGGAAAAAATGAAAAAGAATATGTTTTTGGTTTTTGTAATGATTATTTTGATTGGTTTTGTGGCAAATACGGCTTCCGGAAAAGAAGGAAAGGTATTCAAGTGGCGAATTCAGGATATTGGCGGTGAGGCTGACGGTAGTCAATGGATTCTTTTAAAGAATTTAAAAAAGTTGATTGAGGAAGCAAGTGAAGGGCAGGTTCAGGTTGAGTACTTCCCGGCGGGAACCCTTTGTGAACCCGATTCCATCCTGGATGCTGTAGCCAAAGGCGCTATCGAAGGTGGAAACATCATCGCCGGGATGGCCGCTCACAGAGTGCCATCTTCTTTAGGTTCCGAGATGCCTTTTGGTGTCAGGGATAGATATCAGCTTCATGAACTCCACAGCGTATGGGGGCTAGATGACATAATTAGGGAGGAGTACGCAAAAAACAATATTTACTTACTGTCTACGACCTATGCCGGGACCATTGCTTTTCAGAGTTCTTTCCCTGTTAATACGCTCAATGATTTCAAGGGTAAGAAGGTATGGTGTACACCAAACTCGTTATGGTTAACCAATTTTGGGGCGGCCAGTACTGATGTCCCCGGCTTTGATATGTATATGGCGCTTAAGCTTGGAACCATTGATGGTTTTGTTTGGACCGTACTGGAGTTGGAGTATTTTAAATTTAAGGAAGTCGTGAAATATATCATGGAGCCGTCGCTTTTGGTCCCTGCCATGCATTTTATTGTGAATATGAAAGATTGGAATGCTTTGGGGCCGGAATTGCAACGAAAAATTCAGGATCATGTCGATGCTCACAAATTTAATGTTATCACTAAGGAGGCAGTTAAATATGATGCTATAGCGCTAGAAGAAGCTAAGAAATATGGTGTAAAGACGATTACTTTGTCCCCAAGCGATGTAGATAAAATGAAGAAAGAAGTGAAAAAGTACTGGGACGAAGTGGCCGGCATGAGCCCTCACAGTGCTAAAATGATAGAAGTATACCGATCTTGGATGAAATATAGAGGATTAGACTGGTGATCTAATGAATGTGGTTGCAGGGGATCCGCAACCACATTCATTAATCCTCTAATGGAGCAAAAACCATGAAGATGATAGTGACTTTATTGGATGGAATTGACAGGGTTAATGAATGGATCGGGAAAATTTTTGCCTTCCTACTTTTTCCTCTATTGGCTGTCAGCATGTATGAAGTTATTGCAAGGTATGTGTTCAATAGCCCCACAATATGGGCTGCCCAGATCCTTTCCATGCTCTTTGTTACATTGGTAGTGATCGGCGGTGGACATGTCTTACGTCATGACGGTCACATAAGAATGGATGTATTTTATGGCCGTTGGGGACGCAGAGGGCAGGCAATTTCAGATATATCCACTTTTGTAGTATTCCTGCTTTTTACCAGTCTGCTTGCCTGGCAAACAATTGACATGGCTTGGACTTCTGTATCGATTAAGGAAACAAGTTGGGCCGCATTTAAAGGTCCTATTTATCCAAAAAAAATTGCTATCGCGCTGGGAGCGATTTTGTTGTTACTTCAGGGTATAGTTAAGCTCAGAGGAGACATACGCTTCATAACCGGCCAAGTATCGGAAAGAGACGATAATGAGCATTGAAATTGTGACCCTAATACTATTCGCTTGTATCTTTATTCTTTTGGCTTCAGGGCTTCCCATAGCCTTTGCTATCGGTGGTGTCAGTGTCGCTTTTGCCCTTATCTTTTGGGGTTTTGACAATATTTATTTATTGGCGTCATCTGCGTATAGCAATTTACAAAATCTTAATTTGGTTGCCATACCACTTTTCGTTCTGATGGGGTGGATATTACAGGAGTCGGGCATTGCCGATGATCTTTTTGAGGCCATGTATGTGTGGGTAGGTAATATCAGAGGTGGCCTGGCAATGGGCTCGATACTCGTATCCATGTTATTTGCCGCCATATGCGGCGAACTCGTTGCCGCTATTTTCACAATAACTGCCATCGCCTTACCTTCCATGCTGAAACGCGGTTATGACAAAAAGTTGGCTGTTGGCTGCGTAATGGCCGGCGCCCTGTTAGGTTTGATTATTCCGCCCAGCATCATCTTAATCGTGTATTCCTCCGTTACAGGAGAATCTTTAGGCAGGATGTATCTCGGCGCATTTATACCCGGTGTTATACTGGCATGTCTTTACATACTATACATCGGGATAAGATGTTATCTGAATCCTACACTGGGACCGCCGGCGCCTCCGGAGGCAAGAGTTGGCTGGCGCATAAAGTTTATTAAACTGAAAGGTGTTGTGGCGCCATTGGCGCTTCTTTTGGCAATATTGGGTGGTATTTATTCGGGCGCGGTTTCACCCATGGAGGCTTCCGCAGTAGGGGCTACAGGTGCCTTAGTATGTGCTGCGCTACACCGCCGCCTTACCTGGAAAGTTGTCAAGGAAGCCACCTCCATGACTTTCCGCATCAGTTCGATGATCGCTTGGGCGTTGATTGCTTTGGGTCTCTTCACATCCGTTTACAGCGGTATTGGCGGCCAACAAATAGCGAGAAATATTGCGGAGTCAAACGCTTTTGGACCGTGGGGTATGATAATCATAATGCAAATCGCTCTCATCATATTCGGTATGTTTATGGATGATTTTGCGGTGATAATGATATTTGGGCCCATTTTTTCCCATATTGTTCGAGGGCTGGGATTTGACACATTATGGTTTGGAATTGTATTCATGGTTAACATCCAGTTGGCCTTCATGACACCTCCTTACGGTTTTTCACTATTTTGTATGCGTGCTGCCGTTCCAAAAGATCTTGATATTACGATGGGCGAAATTTATCGTGCTGCTTTGCCTTTTATTGGTCTTCAGGCACTTTGTCTCATCATAGTTATGAT
>Ga0307991_1002944_pt1 | contig 11277 bp, 11 predicted proteins | sample EllFjometagen131_FD_203146 | JGI IMG/M metagenome (GOLD analysis project Ga0307991, IMG submission 203146) | Marine microbial communities from Ellis Fjord, Antarctic Ocean - #131 | ecosystem: Environmental > Aquatic > Marine > Unclassified | place: Southern Ocean | collected 2014-10-08 | reverse complement strand
TTTCTTGTACTTGAAGTATATGCACTCCATAATATGTATCCTCTAATTCAAATACGACTATCTGTAACTCATCACCTTTTTGATTTTCTTGCATTTGTCCCCCTCCTTTTGATCTTATACTCTCTCTAATTTTTTATTAATTTTTTTATCATTTCTAATTTTGTTCCATCTTTTAAATGGATATATTTTATTTCATCCATTGCATTTTTAATCAAAAAAATTCCCAATCCTCCTTCTTTATATTCATCTAATTCTCTTGATTTAATTTTTTCTTTTTCCACTTTTTTTCCATAATCAATTAATATGAATTTAATTTCATTTTCCAATTTCAATATTTTATAATTAATCTCTTTTTCTTTTTCATAATTATAAGAATGCTCTATTATATTTGCTATTGCTTCTGATATTGCCAAATTCAGCATATATTTTTCCTTTGAACGAAAACCTATTTGTTTTAGTATATTATTAGTAATACTTTTTATCAAGCTTACATATTTCATATCTGATAATATTTTTAATTCTAATAAAATTTCCATTGGCGTCATTCCTTTACATTTTTTCTAATACATTTACACCTACAATATTCAAAATATTTCTTAAAACTATTCTAATACTTTCAATTAATGAAAGTCTAGCTATCATTAATTCCTCATTATTATCTATCAATACTTTATGTTTGTTATAATAGCTATGTAATAATGCTGCTAATTCAGTTGCATAATTTATTAGTCTATGAACTTCATAATTTTGAGATATTGTTTCTAGCACTTCTTTAAATTCATCCATTTTTTTAATCAAACCAATTTCTTCTGGCTCTATAAGCAAGTTTAACTTATAATCTTCTAATTTGTCAAGATTTATTTTACTTTTTCTTAATATTGAAGAACTTCTTGCATAAGCATATTGAATGTAATAAGCTGGATTATCACTTGACTCTTTTTTGGCAACGTCTAAATCAAAATCAAATTGACTATCACTACTTCTCATTATAAAAAATATTCTTGATGCATCTCTTCCTATTTCACTAATCAAATCTTCCATTGTTATAAAGTTACCAGTTCTTTTTGACATTACAAATGGCTGTCCATCTTTAAATAAATTCACTATTTGAACTAATATTACATCCAATGTATCTTTTCCATATCCTAATGCTTCTATTGCCGATTCCACTCTTTTTACATATCCATGATGGTCTGCTCCCCATACATTTATTAATTTTTTATACCCTCTCATTAACTTATTTTCATGATATGCAATATCAGAAGCATAATAAGTTGGAGATTGATTCGCTCTTATTACAACTCTATCTTTATCATCTCCAAATTTAGTTGTTTCAAACCATTTAGCCCCATCTTTTGTATAAATAAATTTCTTTTCTTCTAATTCTTTTACTGTCTTTTCCACCAATTTTTCAGAATACAAACTTTTTTCGCTAAACCAATTATCAAATTCAATTCCAAATTTTTTCAAATCAGATTTTATCGCATCAATACACCAGTTTAATGAATATTCTTTAAAAAACTCTTCTACTTCTAAAAATTTTTTATTTTTTTCTTCATTATATTTTTCTTTTATTCCTTCTGCTATTTCATATATATATTCTCCTTTATAACCATCAGAAATAAATTCTATTTTCTCTCCTAATAATTCTTTATATCTTAAATAAACTGATTTTGACAATTTATCTATTTGACTTCCTGCATCATTTAGATAATATTCTTTTAATACATCATATCCTACATAAGATAATACTTTTGATAATACATCTCCAACTACAGCTCCTCTTCCATGACCTACATGTAAATGACCTGTTGGATTTGCACTAACATACTCCACCATCACTTTTTCTTGATTCCCTATATTTATTTTTCCAAAATCTTCTTTTTTATTTAATATTTCTTTTAATATTTCTTCAAATATTTCATCTGTAAAATAAAAATTTATAAATCCTGGACTAGCTATTTCAACTTTTTTGAAACATTCTTCTTTCTCTAATTCTATTTTAAATTCTTCCGCTATTTTAAATGGTGCCTTTTTTAAAATTTTTGCTGATTTCATTGCTATATTAGTCGAATAATCTCCAAATTTAGAATTTTTAGGTCTTTCTATTTCAATTTGAATATTTTCCATTCCTTTTCCTTTTAAAATTTTTCCAATTGCTTCTAAAACTATATTTTTTAATTGCATTTTTTCCTCCATATTTTTATTTAAATTAAAAATAAACATTTATGTCTATTTTATTCAAAAGTATTATCTGTAAAATACCCACTTCTTAACTCGGTAAAGAGCATTAAAGTGGGTGCTTATTAATATTACAGAATACATAAGCCTTCAGTTTTTAGAAAAAATCTAAAAATTCTGATTTAACTCATATATCTAATTCATTTTTAGATATTTTATTATATATTCAATATTTTTTAAAAAAAAATTTAATTTATAATAAAATATCTATATTTTTTAAAACCCAGGTTGCCGTCCTAATTAAGTGGATTTGGTCTTAAAATGACCAAGTGGTAATTAGATTATTAAAGTATATGGAGTCCGTATAAGTTCAATAGTCCTATCGTGACTAATCCAAATTACTTTTAATAAGAGCCAACTCCTTTAATTTAGTGTTAGGCCAAATTCTCATATAAAAAAGCGAACAACCCAGGCTTTATTTCTTTATTTCTTTATTTCTTTTAAATTTAATTCTCTCAATTGACTTAATTCTATTCTCGACGGTGCTTCAGTCATTAAACATTGACCTTTTTGTGTTTTTGGAAATGGAATCACTTCTCTTATTGATTTTTCATTCAATAAAACCATTAAAAATCTATCCAGTCCAAAAGCTATCCCACCATGAGGAGGAGCTCCATATTTAAATGCTTCTAAAAAGAATCCGAATTTTTCTTCTGCTTCTTCTTCAGTTAATCCTAATAATTTAAATACTTCTTTTTGAAGTTCTGCTTGATGTATTCTCAAGCTTCCTCCACCTATCTCATTACCATTTAAAACCATATCATAACTTACAGTTCTAACTTTTTCAGGACTTTTTTCTAATAATTTCACATCTTCTTCTTTTATTGCTGTAAAAGGATGATGTTGAGCTTTATATCTTTTCTCTTCTTCGTTGTATTCTAATAATGGGAAATCTACTACCCATTCAAATTTATATTCTGATTCGTCTATTAAACCTAAATCTTTTCCTAATTTCAATCTTAATGCTCCTAATGAATCATATACTACTTTTGCTCTATCTGCTACAAAAAATAATATATCTCCACTTTCACCATTCATTCTTTTGACTATTGATTTAATTTCATCTTCTGAGAAAAATTTAGTTATTGGTGAAGTATATGAACCATCTTCATTAATTCTAATCCAAGCTAATCCCTTAGCTCCATAAACTCCGACATATTTAGTCAAATCATCCAAGTATTTTCTTGAAAACTTAGCTGCTCCTTTTCCATTTATACCTCTAACTAATCCACCTTTTTCTGCAACTGTTCTAAATACTTTAAATCCACACTCTTTTGCTATATCTGTCAATTCTGCCAGCTTTAAATCAAATCTTAAATCTGGTTTATCTGAACCATATTTATTCATTGCATCTTCATATGTTATTTTTTCAAAGTCATAATCAATTTTCTTTCCTATTATCTTTTCAGTTATTTTTTTTGCCAATTCTTCCATCATATTCATTATTTCTTCGTCTGTTACAAAAGACATCTCTATATCAACTTGAGTAAATTCTGGTTGTCTATCTGCTCTCAAGTCTTCATCTCTAAAGCATTTTGCTATTTGATAATATCTTTCTACTCCAGATATCATCATTATCTGTTTAAATAATTGCGGAGATTGTGGTAATGCATAAAATTCACCTTTGTTTAATCTACTTGGAGTCAAAAAATCTCTTGCTCCTTCTGGAGTTGATTTTGTTAAAATCGGAGTATCTATATCTAAAAATTCATTCAAATCTAAATAATCTCTAATTTCTTTTATCATCTTACTTCTTTTAAATAAATTATTATACATTTTTTTTCTTCTTAAATCTAAGTATCTATATTTTAATCTTAAATTTTCATTTACAGATATTTCATCAGAAATTTCAAAAGGTAATGTTTTAGATTCATTTAAAACTTCTAATTCATCCACAAAAATTTCTACTTCTCCAGTCTTCATTTTAGAATTTATATTTGTTTCTTCTCTTCCTGTAACAATTCCATTTACTTTTATTACATATTCACTTCTTAATTTATGTGCTCTATTATGTACTTCTTCATTATTTTCTGGATTAAAAACAACCTGTGTTATTCCTTTTCTATCTCTTAAATCAATAAATATAACTCCACCGTGATCTCTTCTCGTATCAACCCAACCAGTTAAAGTTACTCTTTCACCTATATTTTTTTTGGATAATTCACATAGATTGTGCGTCTTATAATACATAGTTATTTTTTTTCCTCCTTTATTTTTACTATTATTTCATTTATTGAATATTTACTTTGCTCTCCTGTGTCATAATCTTTGAATGATAAAACACCACTTTTTTTTTCATCTTCTCCTATTATTATAACATATTTTGCTTTTAATTTCGATGCTTTTTTCATTTGAGCTCTCAAACTTTTTTCTTCAAATAAAATAATTGTATTTATATCATTTTTTCTTAGTTGATTACTTATATTTAAACTAAACGATTTGCTTTCATTTCCCAACCAAGCAATAAAAACTTCTACTTTTTCTTCTACTTCTTTTTCTTCTAATAATAGCATAAGTCTTTCTACTCCTGCAGCAAAACCTATCGCAGGAATACTTTCATTTCCAATTTCTTCTAATAATTTATTATATCTTCCACCTGCAAGAACAGTTCCTTGAGATCCTAATTTTTTAGTCACAATTTCAAATACTGTATCTGTATAATAATCTAACCCTCTAACTAATCTTGGATTTTCTGTATATGGTATTTCTAATTCATCCAAATACATTTTCAAAGCTACATAATGCTTTTTTGATTCTCCATCCAAAAAATCAATTATTAATGGTGCTCCTTTTAATTCATTTTTGCATTTTTCATTTTTACAATCCAATACTCTTAATGGATTTTTCAAATATCTTCTTTTACAATCATTACATAAACCATCATATTTCAATTCTATATATTTTTTCAATTCTTTTTGATAATTTTCTCTATTTTCAGAATTACCCAAAGAATTTATTTGTATTTCTAAATCATTAATTCCTAATTTGTTTGCAAACATATATCCCATTGATATAATTTCTGCATCTAACGCTGGATCGTTTTCGCCAAATGTTTCCACTCCAACTTGATAAAACTCTCTATATCTTCCAGCTTGTGGTCTTTCATATCTAAACATTGGTCCATAATAAAAATATTTCGTTAAATTTTCTTTTCCATATATTTTATGTTCTAAATAAGACCTTACAACTGATGCTGTTCCTTCTGGTCTTAAAGTTATACTTCTTCCTCCTTTATCTTCAAAAGTGTACATTTCTTTTTCAACAACATCTGTTTCTTCTCCTATACCCCTCTGAAAAAGTTCAGTTTTTTCAAAAATAGGTGTTATAATATTTTCATATCCAAAATTCAAAAATACTTTTTTGGCTGTATTTATAATTTTATCAAATTTAAAAATATCACTCCCAAAAATATCTTTAGTTCCTCTTACTGCTTTTAATTTCATTAATTTCTACTCCTTTAACTCTCAATTTATACATTTTTTTATTTAAAATATCTAATGTAATAAATTTAAAATCTATTATATTTATTTGTTTCATTTTAATAATTTTTTTTAATAATTACATTTTTTTACTATTATACTCTCTTCTAATATTTTTTTAAAATTCTTTTTTTATAACTTCATTTTTTTTCCCCAAATTACCTAAGTCTTTATCATTATATTTAATTTTAACTTTACTTGCATCTCCTATCTTCAAAAAAATCTTTTTAGCACTTTCTATTTTTTTTGTTTCACCAGTTTCAATATAACCTAGAAATACTATTTCTTCATTTTGATGAATTTCCAACCATGACTTACCTGTAGCAGTTATTTCTATCTTTTTTATTTTGGATATTTCTTCTGAAATAACATTTTTTTTATCCCTACTTAATTCACTCTCTTTATTTTCTTTATTCTCTATTTTTTCTATTTTCTTACTTTGTTCTGTTTTAACTTTTATTGTTTTTTTAGTTTTATTTTGTATTAAAGGCATTATTATAGCTGTTATCAAATAAAATATCCCTAAAATCAAAAAAGCTAAAATTATATTTTTTTTTCTTGAATTTATTTTTTTTCCTTTTTTGGTATGTTTTCCTTCTTCTACTTTTTCAACTATTTTCTCTTTCTGTTCTTTCAAAGAGCAATATTCTTCATATCCATTTAATATTTCTTCTGGATTTTCTTTTAATGTTACTGCATAACTTTTTAAAAAACCTCTAATATATGTTCTCCCTGGTAAATCTGACAAGTTTCCCTCTTCAATATCAACTAAATATCTTTTTTGTATTTTTGTCTCTTGGACTATTTCTTCAATTGTTATCCCTTGTTTTTCTCTACTTTCTTTCAATTTTTCTCCGAAAAACATTTGCTTTTCACCCCCTCAATTTATTTAATTTTTCTTTTATTAAATTTTCGTTCTTATTTTCACCAGGTTTATAGTATTCTTTTTCTTCTGGAATATATTTCTGTTTTACATAATTTCCTATATAATTATGAGGATATAAATACCCATTATTCTTTATGTTTTTTATATTATTTGGAACTTCATATTCTACTCCTTCTTTTATTTCTTCTAATGCTTTATTTATCGCTAAATAAGATGAATTACTTTTTGAAGAAATAGACAAATAGATTACTACTTCCGATAATATTATTCTTATTTCTGGCATTCCAATTTCATTACTTGCATTCAAAGCTACATTCGCCATCTGTAATGCCTCTGGATTAGCTAGCCCTATATCTTCTGCAGCAGATATTACTAATCTTCTTGCAATATAACGTGGATCCTCTCCACCTTCCAATAATTTTGCTAACCAATAAATCGCAGCATCTGGTGCAGTTCCTCTAATACTTTTTATTAATGCAGATATAATATTTGCTTTATCTTCTTTTTTATCATAAAAGAAATGTTTTTCCCCTAGTATAGTTTTTATTTTTTCTAATTCTAATTCTAATTCTGCTTCTATTATTATTTCTAAATAATTCAAAGCTTTCCTTGCATCTCCAGAAGATATTTTAACAATATAGTTTTTTATATCTAAATTTATTTTTTTATTACTTTTTATTAATGCATTTTCTATAATTTCATTCAATTCTTCTTCTTTTAATTTTTCAAATTCAAAAACCATAACTCGAGAAAGCAAACTATTATTTAAGGAATAATAAGGATTTGTTGTTGTAGCTCCAATTAAAATAATCGTTCCTTTTTCTGTTGCCGGTAATAATGAATCTTGTTGTAATTTATTAAACCTATGGATTTCATCTAAAAATAGTATCGTCTTTTCTCCTCTAGTTCTTAAATTTATTTCTGCATTTTCCACTATTATTTTTATATCTTTAACTGATGCTGTTGTAGCATTCAAATTTTTAAAATTAACATTTAACTCTTTGGATATTAATTTTGCTAATGATGTTTTTCCTGTTCCAGATGGTCCAAAAAAGATCAAATTCATCATTTTATTTTTTTTTAACATTTTATAAAGTATCGTTTCTTGTCCAATTATTTTTGTTTGTCCAATATATTCAGAAATTTTTTTTGGTCGCATTCTATAAGCCAAAGGCATTTTATCATTGCTATTATTGTAAAATAAATTATTCATACTTCATCTCCCATTATATCATAAGTAATATTTTTTAACAACTATTTTTCAAATTGAAATTAGCTTTTTAATGTTATTTATTGATCAAAATATAAGTTTTATTCCTATCTTATAACCTGGTATTTTACAATTATAAATTTTTATAAAATTAAATATTACTTTTTTTATCAATCAAAAAAAGCCTTTTAATTATTATATAATTCATATTTACTACAAAACTATATTTATAAAGAAAATAGATATGTCATAATGACATATCTATTTTCTTTATAAGATACTTTATTTATTATTTTGTGCTAATCACATATAAAATAAATGCTACTACTACAAATAAGCCTGCCACAAATTCTGTGATTTTGGCTAAAGTTCCTCCATCATTTGATACTCCAAATATACTTGACGAAGCTCCTCCTCCTCCAAATGAACTACCCATTCCATGGCTTCTATCTGGTTGTATTAATACTAACGTTATCAAAGATACTGCCAGTACAAATAATATTATTGTTAAAAACATTACCATTTTAGCCCTCCTTTTCTATTTTTTTATTAAGACTTTTCCAGTCATTTCAGAAGGAATTTCTATTCCCATTAAATTTAATATTGTTGGTGCAATGTCAGCTAATCTTCCTCCATTTTCCAACTCTACATTTTTATAATCATTTGATATTAAAATCAAAGGTACTGGATTAGTTGTGTGTGCAGTAAATGGAATTTTTGTTTCTGGATCTTCCATCAAATCAACATTACCATGATCTGCGGTAACTAAAACTACTCCATTTTTTTCCAAAACCTTCTCTATAACTTTTTTGATATTTTTATCTACTGCTAATACTGCTTTTTGGGCAGCTTCAAAATCACCTGTATGACCAACCATATCAGGGTTAGCATAATTCACTATTATATTATCGTATTTTTCTTTATCCAATTCTTCTAATAATCCTGCTGTTACCTCATTTGCACTCATTTCTGGTTGCAAATCATAAGTCGCTACATTTGGCGAAGAAACTAATCTTCTATCTTCTCCCTCAAAAGGATTTTCTTCTCCTCCATTAAAAAAGAAAGTTACATGTGCATATTTTTCAGTTTCAGCAGTTCTCAACTGTTTCTTCCCATTATTACTTATTACTTCTCCCAATATATTTTTTACTTTTAATGCAGGATAAGCTATTGGTGCATCAATTGTTGCATCATACTTAGTCATACATACAAAATCTACCTTTGGATGGTCTTCTCTTATAAATTTATCAAATTTTTCATCATTTATAGCTCTTGTTATTTCTCTAGCTCTATCTGGTCTAAAATTAAAGAAAAGAACCCCATCTCCATTTTTTATAATTCCTTTTGGATTTCCAGCATTATCTATTATTGTAGTTGGTTTTATAAATTCATCTGTTAATTCTTCACTATATGAAATTTCAATAGCTTTTTTGGCAGTTAAATTTTTATCTCCTTCTCCATCTACTATAGTTGCGTAGGCTTTTTCAATTCTATCCCATCTATTATCTCTATCCATTGTATAATATCTACCTGAAATAGTTGCTATTTCTCCTATCCCAATTTCTTTCATTTTATTTTCTAATTGTTCAATATAATTCAAAGCTGATTTTGGTGGAGTATCTCTTCCATCCAATATTGCATGCACAAATACCTTCTTTAAACCTTTTTTCTTTGCCATTTCTAGCAATCCAAAAAGATGTTGTATATGCGAATGTACTCCTCCATCAGATAATAATCCCATAAGATGAAAGCCTTTATCTTTATTTTTTGTTCTTTCCATCAATGATTTTATTGCTTCATTTTCTAAAATTGTACCTTCTTTTATAGCTTTTGATATTTTAACTAATGGTTGATAAATAACTCTTCCTGCTCCAATATTTAAATGTCCTACTTCCGAGTTTCCCATTTGTCCATCAGGAAGCCCTACCGCTTCTCCAGAAGCTAGTAAAGTTGTATGAGGATACTCGTTCCAATATTTGTTGAAGTTCTCCGGATTTGCTGCCGTTATTGCATTTTTTTCATTTCTATGATCATTTAATCCCCAACCATCTAGTATCATTAACATTACTGGTTTCTTCATATTTTCACTCCTCCTATAATGCGTTTTTTATTATTCCGGTAAAATCAATTGCTTGTAAACTTGCTCCTCCTATTAATCCTCCATCAATGTTTTCTTTTGATAAAAGCTCTTTTGCATTATTTGGTTTCATACTTCCACCATATTGAATTGTTATTTCTTGAGCTGTTTTCTCATCATACATTCCAACTAATAAATTTCTAATGAATTTATGCACTTCTTCTGCTTGTTCTGGACTTGCTGTCTTTCCTGTTCCAATTGCCCATACTGGCTCATATGCTATTACTGTATTTAATACTTCAGTTGCTGTTAAATCTTTTAATGCTCCTCTTATATGATCTTCAACAACTTTTTCTGTATTTCCAGCTTCTCTGTCTTCTAATTGTTCTCCTACACAAACTATAGCTTTTATATTATGATTTAATGCTGATTTAACTTTTTTATTTACTATTTCATTAGTTTCTCCAAAATATGCTCTTCTTTCAGAATGTCCTAATATAACATATTCCAAACCTAAATCTTTTAACATTAAAGGTGAAATCTCACCTGTAAAAGCTCCACTTTCTTCCCAATGCATATTTTCTGCTGCAATTTTAACATTACTTCCTTTTACCTCTTTTTGTAAATCTGATAATGCTGTGAATGGTGCTCCTATCACTATCTCAATATCTTTTATATCTTTTACTAATCCTTTTAATTCTGATACCATTTTTACTGCTTCTGCATTTGTTTTATTCATTTTCCAATTTCCTGCTATTATTGTTTTTCTCATTGTACCCTCCTATTTTTATGCTCTTTTTTGCTAATTCTTTCTCATATTCTAACATAATTTACTGTTTTTTTCAAATAAATATTTTTTTTTCTATTTCATTAAGTTTGTTTTTTAATACTATTAAATCTACTTCTTTACTCGAAATTTCATTATTATTATAATACATTTCTAAAATATTATCTTTTGAATGATATTTCAAATTATTTATATTTTCTAATGGTATTTTCACAAAAAATGCCTTTATTGTGTAATTTTTCATATTCAAATCAGGTTTACTTAATTTCAATTTCCTTGATATTTTTAATAATTCTGATTTAGGATAAAAATATATTTTTTCCCCTTTTACCTTTTTTGGTATTTTATTTATTTTACTGCAATCTTTTTTGACTTCCAACTTTATTTTTAAATTTATCTCTTTCACTTGATTTTTTTTCAATTTATCTATTTCTATTTTACTTATTAATATTTTGCCTAATATCGTATCCAATTTTTTTATTTTAGTTTTTTGATTTTTTTTTATGATTAGTTCTTTATTTCCCAAACTAAATTTATCTTTTAATAATTTAGTTTTTAATATTTCCCCTTTAATAGTCATTTCTTTTATATTTAAAT
>Ga0307991_1002943_pt1 | contig 11277 bp, 9 predicted proteins | sample EllFjometagen131_FD_203146 | JGI IMG/M metagenome (GOLD analysis project Ga0307991, IMG submission 203146) | Marine microbial communities from Ellis Fjord, Antarctic Ocean - #131 | ecosystem: Environmental > Aquatic > Marine > Unclassified | place: Southern Ocean | collected 2014-10-08 | reverse complement strand
CCGGCGGGGCCTTGGCTCTGATAGCCACCGAATTGCCGACATTTTCCCCGGCCGCCGAGCTTACGGGCTGGCGTCCCTGCAGCCGCCTGGTCTTAAATCAGGATACCGGCGGCGCTCTCAAGGGCCCGCACCGGGTCGACCTCTACTGTGGTGACGATAAACCGGCCGAGCTTATGGCTGGCATCATGAAACAACCCGGACGGCTCTTTTTTTTCGTGCCGCGATAAATTTCGGCCCCCAAAAAAGACCACGAAGTTGTTTTCTGACTTTCGTGGTCTTGTCGTAATAGGAAAAATTCCGGATGGCTATTGCTATTTTTAATTTAGCCGCGTTTAAGCAGCGGGAAGCCCATCTCTTCTCTCTGCTTAAGGTAGTTTGTCGCCGAGAGTTTGGCCAGGTTACGAACCTTGCCGATATAGTTTGTCCGTTCAGTAACCGAAATCGCACCCCGGGCATCAAGGAGATTGAAGACGTGCGAGCATTTCAGACAACAGTCATATAAGGGCAGGACAAAATCTTTTTCGGCCAGGCGGAGGCCCTCTTTTTCAAACATGTTGAAAAGGCTAAGGAGCATTTCGACATCGGCCTCTTCGAAGTTGTATCTTGACCACTCGACTTCGCTCTGGTGGTGGACGTCACCATAGAGTAATTTATCATTCCACTTGAGGTCGTAGACGTTGTCAACCCCCTGCAGATACATGGCGATGCGCTCAATGCCATAAGTTATCTCACCTGAAATCGGTTTCAGATCAAAACCCCCGACCTGTTGGAAATAGGTGAATTGAGTGATCTCCATACCGTCGAGCCAGACCTCCCAGCCCAGTCCCCAGGCGCCCAAGGTTGGTGATTCCCAATCATCTTCAACAAAGCGGATATCGTGATCAAGAGGATCGATACCTAAAGATTTCAAACTGTCGAGGTAGAGATCCTGAATCTCAAGCGGCGATGGTTTGAGAATGACCTGGTATTGATAGTAGTGTTGCAGGCGGTTGGGATTCTCACCGTAACGACCGTCACTCGGTCTTCTCGAGGGTTCGACATAGGCGACACTGTAGGGTTCCGGCCCTAAAGCCCTTAAAAAGGTCGCTGGATTAAAGGTCCCGGCTCCGACTTCGAGATCGTAGGGTTGCTGGATGATGCAGCCCTGACCGGCCCAGTAGTGCTCCAGATTAAGAATAACATCCTGAAAATTCATTGTTTGACTCCGTGGTCTAATTATCAATTTTAAAAAATATATTAAAGTTTTTTACTCTATTGCAGTCAACTTAACAAGGTTGTTGCTGATCATTTTTTCGTCGGGGGTGTTGGTCGCTCCGGGGAATGCAACCGGTAGATCATTCTCGGCGTAACGTTCCATGATTTTCAGGCTTTTGAAGTTGCAGCCGCTGTGCCAGCGTAAGAGGGCGCGGCAAAGTTGGGCACTTTCGCGCTCGACCTGAGGGGTAAAGTTTAATTTGTTACGAAGTTCATTGTCAAGTCGGTGAGCCTCGTTAAGCATATTGATGGTTCCCCGGCTAACGGTAAATGATGCCGGGTGACAGGGTTGGCAGGATCCGCAGACCAGGCCGCCGGTCTGTGGAGAAAAATGAAAAAATTTACCTGTGTCAAGTTTTCTCCCGCAGTCAAGGCAGAATGAGAGTTGAGGTTTGAAGCCCAGCAAAGTAATGATCTGGAGTTCGAAAAGACGAATTCGGCAGTTGAAATTGCGGTTGTGCGGAACCGTTGCGAGGAAGGTGAAGATGTCATTAAGTAGGGCAAAGAGAGCTTTATTGGCCTGACGTTCGGCACAGCAACGGTTGATTATCTCCAGGAAATAGCAGCCGCAGAAATAGCTGCGTAACTCTTCCTGTATAGCGGTGAATGGTTCGATTAGTTGGCACTCATCTATTCTGGTCAAAGCCAGAGGATGTTTTATGAAACCATTGAAATTGACTAGAGAAAAGAGCTCCAGGGAGCCGGGGAAACGGCGGCGACTGCGTTTTGCACCTTTACCGATGGTGCTGATTTTGCCGCGGCCGGCACTGAAGAGGGTGATAATCAGGTCGCTTTCACCAAAATCAGTCTTGTTGATAATGAAAGCGTGATCCTTGACGCGAGGCATTTTTTATTCCTGTAACTGTCGCCGAAAATGCTCTTTTTTCAACTCATCGCTATTTGAAAAAATTGCGGTTTCCGGGGCGCTTTCTAAAAAAAGTATTTCAGGAAGAGGGTGGCCGTGCCCATATAGATGAGGATGCCGATAATATCATTGCTGGTGGTGACGAAGGGGCCCGAAGCGATGGCCGGATCAATCTCGAGTTTATGGAAAAAAGTGGGTGCAAAAGCTCCCATCGTAGCTGCTACCGTCATCGAGGCTGACATAGCAACGGCGACAACGACTCCGACCATTACTTCCTGATGCCACAAAAGGGCGATAATACCGACCGTTATCCCGCAGATGAGACCCATCAGAATACCGATTCGGGCTTCTCGCCAGATAACTTTAGCGATGGTGTCCATGGTGACCCGGCCAGTAGCCAGGCCGCGGACAATGATTAAGGAAGATTGGGTGCCGACGTTGCCGCCCATGCCGGTAATGACCGGGATAAAAGTAACCAGGGTCAGGGTTGTCTGCAGGGTCGCCTTAAAGAGCCACATGAAGTAACCGGTGGCAATACCACCCATTAAGGTGATGAGCAGCCAGGGTAGACGGATGCGGGCAATTTTCCAGATATTGTCGGCGTAAACAATTTCCATCGAATCGGTACCCGCCATCCGGAAGATATCTTCGGTAGCTTCCTGGCGGATAACATCGATAATATCGTCAACCGTTATGATACCAACTAGAATGTCGCCTTCATCAACAACCGGAATGGCCAGAATATTGTAACGCTCAACCTGTTGGGCAACCAGTTCCTGATCGGTATGAATGTCGACCTTGACGACATTCGTGCTCATAATATCTTTTAATTGCGTGTCCGGTTGAGTAAGAATCAATTTGCGCAGGGAGACTATGCCGGTCAAACGGCCGAGGGGATCGGTGACATAGATATAGAAAACGGTTTCCGCTTCTTCTCCGCGTCGTCGAATGATCTCAATGGCTTCGGTTGCGGTGGTTGCATCTCTGAGCGCAAAAAACTCAGTTGTCATGATGCGTCCGGCACTGTCTTCCGGATAGCTCAGGAGAGTTTCAACATCCTGGGATTCAACGGTGCTGAGTTGGTCGAGAATCTGGCGGGCGAAGTCATCTGGCAATTGCGCGATGATTTCAGCCCGGTCATCATCCGACATCTCCTTGAAGATCTCTCCGATTTGTTCTCCCGGCAGGGTTTTGATCAGCGGAACTGCGATATCTATATCAAGTTCGCTTAAGGTCTCCGCCGCCTTGGAGATATTCTTGATCTGCTTGAAAAGGGTCAGGCGTATTTCTGAGTCAAGCTCACGCATGACCAGGGCGATGTCGGCGGGGTAGAGTTTCTCTATGACTTTCTGGATATTATGCCAAGCTTCGCGTTGGAGAAGTCGCCGGATGGTGCCGGTCATCAGATTTTGGCGGTTGGGAGTTTTGTGCATTAGTGAAGACTTTATGTTTAAAAGGTCGATGGATTCAAAAACGGAGTATACTTTATTGAAGGTAGACTCGTCTAGACTAGCAGATAAACCTGCATTTGACAAGTTTTTGTGCTGAAATGCCGGAAAGAAAAAAGTGATTTGGAGATGAGAAATTTGAGTTAGGTTTCGCCGGTTATTTGGTTGAGTAGTTTATCAAGGTCGAGATGAGCGGTAAGCTTTTCCCAAGCCTTAGGCTCGGTTGGGGGATTTTTTAGGAAGGGGAACTCTCCTAAAATGGTAACCGGGTCAAATTCGGTGAGTTGTTTAATGAAAGTTTCTTCAGCTGTGCCGGTTGTGGCCATTAAGTGGTTGGCAATAATTCCGGCTGGTTGGATACCTTCCCGGCGGAGCCGATCGAGGGTGAGAAGCGTGTGGTTGACAGCTCCCAATGATGTTCGACAGACGACTAGAACCGGGAGTTGTAAGTCCTTGATCAGGTCAATAACCAAATACTTGGGACAAAGTGGAGCCAGAAGTCCGCCGGCGCCTTCCACCAGAGTTAATCCGGAAGGTTTTATGCGAGCTCTGATACATTCTCTTAGTGTTTTTCCTGAAAGTGTGACCCCTTCCCGGCGGGCTGCCAAGAGTGGGGCCAAAGGTTCGCGGAAAGTAAAAGGAACTATTTCATCAAGGGGTTCGGGCAAAAAACCGGCCCTTTTTACCAGGGCGGCATCGGAGGCTTTTTCAAGATAATCATGGTTGATTATGCCACTTTCCACCGGTTTAATATAGTTGAAACGGATATGGCGTTGATGAAGGGCATAAGCCAGAGTGGCAGCGACCACGGTTTTGCCGACCCCGGTGTCCGTGCCGGTAATAAAAAGGCCTTTATTCAAACGTAATTCCCTCCGCTTGGTCGCCGGGGCGTTCAAGGTTGAAAGGTTAATAAGGTAAAAGTGTCGAAAGTATTTTCTTCAACACTTCTACTCTTTGACTTCCCGGCTTGATTTTCAGGAATTAACAATTTCAAGTTCAGGAAAGAAATAGCCAATTTCTTGGCGGGCGGTCTCCGGGGCATCGGAACCATGGACGGCATTTTTTTCGATATCAGTGGCAAAACGTTTACGTAGAGTGCCTTCAGTTGCCTCGGCCGGGTTGGTGGCACCCATCAGCTCACGGTTTTTGCTGATTGCATTTTCACCGCTCAAAACCATGACGACGGCCGGGCCCGAAGACATGAAATCGGTCAAACTGTTAAAAAATGGACGTTCACTGTGGACGGCATAGAAGCCTTGAGCCTCACGTTTACTCAGGTGAATCATCTTCAGGGCGGCAATTTTAAGGTCATTACTGGCAAAACAGTCAATAATCTGGCCAATTACCCCTTTTGCTACGGCGTCAGGTTTGATAATGGACAAAGTTTTTTCACTCATGCTATACTTCCTCTTGGTTTTTGGTTAGGATGGCTTCGTAAAGAATCCATTTGTAAACCTCGCATATGGATATTTTACTTTGCTATTCCAATTCTGACTTCTTTTGATTTTGTCAGAGGGTTGGCAGAAATGTTAAATTATAAAAATGCTTATCCGGGTCGGAAAAGTCGGGGCTGGTTTACGTGATCGTTTATTCTTTGTCAATCTTTTTTGCTGGGAGACTCTCAACGAATGCCCTTTTTCCAAATTCTGGGTTATCCGAAAATTATAATTTTCTAAAGGGGGGTGGATTTGAGGTCTACCCCCTTTACTTTTTTTAAGGTTTTGATTAGGTTATGCTTGAAAGTTTGCGATGGTCAGGTTTGAAAAACGAAGGCCGGTGATGGACTTTGGAGGTTTTTGGGCATGAAAGTACTAGTTATCGAAGATGAACAGAAAGTGGCCAATTTTTTACAAAAAGGATTGAAAGAGGAGCAGTTTGTAGTCGATGTCGCCTCCGACGGCCTTGAAGGTGAGAGCTTGGCGCTAAGTAATGAGTATGATCTGATTCTTCTTGATGTTATGTTGCCTGGGAAAGATGGGGTCATGGTTCTGGAGACCTTGCGGGCTCGTAAGATAGAGACCCCGGTTATAATGCTTACCGCCAAGGATATGGTTGTCGATAGGCTCAAAGGTTTTGAGGCTGGTTGTGATGATTATATCCCCAAGCCCTTCTCTTTTGAAGAGTTGCTGGCTCGGGTTCGTGCGGTTTTACGGCGTCAAAGCGGAGCCAGTAGTAATGTGCTCAATTTTGCTGACCTGACCCTGGATCTGATTTCGCATAAGGTGATTCGTGGTGGCAAAGAGATTGAGTTGACCGCCAAAGAGTATGCCTTGATGGAGTACTTAATGCGCAATCCGAATCGGGTTTTGACTCGTACTATGATTACCCAGCAGGTCTGGGACTACAATTTTGATAGTTTTACCAATGTTATCGATGTCTATGTCAACTATTTGCGCAACAAGGTTGATCGCAGTTTTCCGCAGAAGTTGATTCATACCGTCCGTGGAGTTGGTTATATCCTTAAAGAGGGCGACAAGAAGTGAGGCCGGCCAGTATCCGGGTTAAGCTGACGGCCTGGTATGTATTTGTTTTTGGTGCGGTTTTGGCCTGTTTCTGCATTAGTATCTATGTGATGATGGAGCGCAAACTCTCGCACTCTGTTGACCGGCGTCTGCAGACCATGGCTGAGCTGATCTCCAAAACTGAGCTCTGTGCGGTTCCTAATTTCCTTCCCCCCGATTTTGAACGGCGTTTGAACCGAATCTTTGGTATCCGGCCGGTAGGTAAATTTGTTCGGGTGCTTGATCTTTCCGGTGAGATTGGTTCGCGTACCGACAATCTTGACGAAAATAAGATCCCGGTCAATAAAGATCTCGTTCGGGAGGTGGTCACTAAAGGTGAAGTTATTTTTGAAACCCAGTACCCTCTGGGTCCCGATATGCCGATTCGCTTCATTAATTTTCCGGTAAAAAATTTTAATGGTAAGAAAGTTCTCGGGGTGGTTCAGGTGGGAACCTCGCTTGAATTTGTCCGTGAATCGATGCGCAATCTGCTGGTTGTATTTTTTGTCTTGGTGCCCAGCCTTCTCTTTGTCGCGGCGGTTGTTGGTTTCTTTTTGGCTGGTAAGGCCTTAAAACCGATTCGCGATATTGCCCGAACCACCCGCCATATTACCGTCAACAATCTCGAAGAGCGGATTACCGTGCCGGTGGCCCGGGATGATGTTGGTCAATTGGCGGCTACGATTAATGGCATGCTGGACCGGCTCTCGCTCTCTTTTCAAAAAATTACTCAATTTACCGCTGATGCTTCACATGAGCTCAGAACGCCGTTGACGATAATGCGGGGCGAACTTGAGATTGCTCTTCGGGGTAAGCGTTCCGCAGAAGATTATCTTGAGACTCTGGGCAGCAGTCTTGAAGAGGTCGAACGAATGTCAAAGATCGTTAATGATCTTCTGCTTCTTTCAAAGAGTGATATGGGGCAGGAGGTATTGAAACATGATCCGATCGATTTGCGTGTTTTGTTAACCAATCTGCTTTCTAATTTCAAGATCCTTGCAGATGAACACCAGATTCAACTGGGTAGCAACCTGGAGGAGGTCGAAACGGTTTTTGGTGATCTGCTCAGGTTGCGGCAGTTGATGGTCAATCTTTTAACTAACGCGATTCGCTACACCTCGGTTGGAGGTGAGATCAACCTGACTTTGAGAGGGGTTGAGTCCGGGGTCGAGATTGCCGTTGCCGATACCGGAATCGGTATTCCAGTTGAAGATATCCCGCGTATTTTCGACCGCTTTTATCGTACCGATAAGGCCCGAAGCCGTCAATATGGGGGTAGTGGTTTGGGGTTGAGTATTGTTAAATGGATAGTCGATGCCCATCATGGTACAATCAAGGTGGACAGCGTGGTTGGCAAGGGTAGTGTCTTCAGGGTTATGCTTCCGACTGAGAAACCTGAAAGCAAAGTGAAAGTTTCAGATTAGAGGTGCCTTGAATAGTGCGAGAAAGTGTCTTTGGGGTGTGAAGTAGGCGGAGTTTTTTCTTTGTTGTCAGAGATTAAGGAAAAATAATTTCTATCTAATGCTCATATAATCTTTACTTGTTATCTTTGTTTACAAGAAGCTCCTTTTCTTCCTTGTTAGTCGGCTGGCCCCTCCTCCTCCTTGTTTAATTTGCTTTTCAAGTAAATTTTGGGATCAGCCAACCACCCCTTGACCATTTAGGTTGGTCAAGGGGTGTTTTTTTTCATTATGTTTGATAGTTTTGTAAAAAGGTTTGGGATCCAGTGATTTTGGTGTGATTTGGAGGCTGGATCATATTTCTATTACGGGATTGGTTTTAACTCTTTTAATGATTATGATGGAGGTTTTTTTATGATGTCTTTGCGACAGATCTCTTGGTCACGCTTCAAATTCTTATCATGTTTGTCTATGTTATTAATCTCCAGCATTTTAGTGTTGCTTACTAACCCGGTTGTCGCAGCGCCAATGCCGCCGACCTTTGCCCCTCTGGTTGCCGAACTGACTCCGGCAGTTGTCAATATTAATACTGAAAAGCGGGTTGCCTCTCGCGGAAGCCGCGGTTTTGATTTCCCCGGACATGGTTCGCGGGACTCTTTTGAGGACTTCTTTGGTCGTTTCTTTGATCAGTTTGATCGACAACAGCGGCGTACCAAGCCGCGGGCTGTGAAAAGTCTCGGTTCTGGTTTTATTATCAGCAAGGATGGTTATATCCTGACTAATAATCATGTTGTCGCCGATGCTGATGAGATCAAGGTAACCCTTTCCGACAAGAAAGCTTATGATGCTCATCTGATTGGCCGAGATGAAAAAACCGATCTCGCGGTTTTGAAAATTGATGCCGATCACGACCTGCCGTTTGTAAAGCTGGGTGATTCGAGCAAACTTGAAGTTGGCGACTGGTTGATCGCTATCGGTAACCCTTTCGGACTGGCTCGTACCGTAACTGCCGGTATCGTCAGTGCCCGTGGTCGGGTTATCGGTTCCGGACCCTATGATGATTTTATCCAGACCGATGCTTCAATCAATCCCGGTAACAGTGGTGGGCCACTTTTTAATGTTCAGGGTGAAGTGGTTGGTATCAACACGGCAATCGTTGCCAGTGGACAGGGTATCGGTTTTGCGATTCCGGTTAATATGGCCAAAGATCTTCTACCGCAACTCAAAACCGGTAAAGTCTCACGTGGTCGTCTCGGGGTTCATATTCAGGAAGTGACCCCTGAACTGGCCGCCTCTTTTGGACTTGATGAAAAACATGGTGCGGTTATTTCTGAAGTTATCGATGACAGTCCGGCGGCTCGTGCCGGTTTAAAGGTTGGTGACATCATTTTGGCGGTTGATAACCACAAAGTGGAAGAGATGCGTCGTCTACCGCGAATGGTGGCGGCCAAAAAACCGGGCACCAAAGTAAAACTTAAAGTTTTGCGCATGGGTAAAGTTCTAAAAATCAACGTTGTGCTTGATGATCTTGAAGGAGAAAATGGCGAGGAATATTCACAATCTGCCGATGATCACCTCGATGATTTGGGTCTGACTGTACGTCAGTTAACGCCTGAACTGGCCGCTCGCCAGCGTTTATCCCTTGACCGGGGAGTTATTATCAGTCGGCTTGATCCTGACGGTCGGGCTGCCGATGCCGGGCTTCAGGTTGGTGATGTTGTATTGATGGTTAATAATGCAACTGTTGAAATCGTCAGAGACTTCAAGAAAGCTCTGCAAGAGGGGAAAGCCCAGCCCTATCTCCGTTTTTTGGTGCAGCGTCAGCAGAGGCGTCTCTTTATTGTCGTAAAGTTGGGTGACTAGTGGTGACAACAGATGTTACCTGGTGGTCTTTGGCTTGTACGCCGGTGCCGGGTTCGGAAGTGCGGCTGCGGTTGGAGGAGATTCTCTACTCTGCCGGCTGCGGCGGTATTTGGGATCATACTCTGAATAATGGTTGGCAAGGCGCTGGGCCGGAGAGCTTCGAGCCCTTGCTCTTGACGGCCTACTTTCCCGTCGCGATGGAGCCGCTTTTGTCGCAACTGGCCGGGCAGCTTGAGGCCCAGAAACTAGTTTCAGACCGACCCCGGCTTCAAGCTGTCAAAAATGAGGATTGGCTTGATGGCTGGCGCAAAAACTTTAGCCTTACTCCTCTGACCAAACAAACAGTGGTCGTGCCGTCTTGGCAGGAGTTGCCTGCTACAGAAAGTCGTCTCGGACTCAGAATCTATCCCGGGCAGGGTTTCGGCACCGGAACCCATGAAACCACTCGTCTGGCGGCGGTCTTCCTGGAGGAAGAGTTAGGGAGTGAAGCGGGATCGGTGAATGTTCTCGATGTTGGTACCGGCAGTGGCATTCTTGCCATCCTGGCAGCCAAAAGAGGGGCGGCCCGAGTTCTTGCCCTTGATATTGATGAAGATGCCTTGACCAATGCCCGCGAAAACTGCGCCCATAACCAGGTCTGCGATCAGGTATTGCTGGAGAACCATCCACTAACCCAGGTGCCGGAAACCTTTACTCTGGTTGTTGCCAACATTATCGCACCAGTACTTTTGCAACTGGCACCTGAATTTTCGCGCCTTTTAAAACCCGGCGGCCGGTTGATTCTTTCTGGAATTCTGGTTGACCAGATCCCTGAGGTGACAAAAACTTACGCTGGTTTGGGTTTTCTTGTCAAACCAACTGAAACTATGGGCGAGTGGGCGGCTTTTGTCTGTCAGAAGAGAGACTCATAGTTTTTTCGTTTCGCAATTTTTGCGGTTGACAAGGCCGTAAAATTAGGTTAAAAGACGCCTCCGTTTCGTATTGGATAATCGGTCTTTTGCGATTCGCTATATGCGTCCCCATCGTCTAGCCTGGCCCAGGACACCGCCCTTTCACGGCGGCGACAGGGGTTCAAATCCCCTTGGGGACGCCATTTAAAATAAAACACCCGGCAAACACTTAACACTTATAAAAGTGTTAAGTGTTTGCCGGGTGTTTTTGTTTGCAGCCCGGGTAAAGGTTTCAATACTGGATGGATTGAATCTAGCCTTTTAATGTACTTCACTTGCTATAAATTTCTGCAAGTAACTTTGCTCTACTTTGTTCGATAATTTGTAGGACACCCTTGAGGATCATTGTTTTTTAAATAAGCAGAAGCAAGATTTTGGTAAGTTTTAATTCGAGTAGCTAGATAGTCACGTCTTGCATCGCCAGTTGCTGTTTTGCGTAGTGATTCTATCATCTTAATAGAATCACTGTTGTTCTTGATAGCCTTGTCGTACTGACCCAAAGAGTAATATTCAACGCCAATGTTGCTGAGAACTCCGGTAATACCAACTTTATTTCCTGATTTCCTATCAATCTCCAGTGCTTGACGAAAGTTTTCAATGGCTGGTTGTCAAACTGACTTACAGCATTAAACATAAACACATCCCATTTTTAAGAGCGTTTAGACTTTTATTTAAAAGACGCCGGTTAGAGAAAATTATTACTGATAAAGGTGAAAAAAAAACTGTAAATTGGCCTATTTTGTGGGTTGGTTTACGGTTTCGGTTCTCCTTTTTACAAAAAATTTACCGAGATGGTTTTCTGTTTTTTAAAATGGTTTTTTGTGGCATCAAGATCCATTTTATGCTACCAGATACGCGGATTGTACCAGTAAATAAACTATTGAAACCTCAGGGTATATTGGAGGAACTGAGAGTGCTACCAGCCATTCCCGTTTTAAGACTCGTTGCCTAAAGAGAGCTGAGCCAATAACTTAATTTTCACGAAAACGATATCTT
>Ga0307991_1002941_pt1 | contig 11285 bp, 7 predicted proteins | sample EllFjometagen131_FD_203146 | JGI IMG/M metagenome (GOLD analysis project Ga0307991, IMG submission 203146) | Marine microbial communities from Ellis Fjord, Antarctic Ocean - #131 | ecosystem: Environmental > Aquatic > Marine > Unclassified | place: Southern Ocean | collected 2014-10-08 | reverse complement strand
GAGGTCTATATCCGATCGAGCCTGAATACAACAGAGTCAGACATCAAATCCGAGACGGATGTGATCATCGAGGAAGGATATCTGTCAGTCAAACCATCCTCCAGTTTCAACATCAGTATAGGCAAAAAAGCTCTGAAGTGGGGGAAGGGTTACGCGTGGAATCCCGTGGCATTTGTCGGCCGTCCTAAGAATCCAGATGATCCTGATCTTTCCCTTGAAGGATATATCATGGCCTCGGCGGATTACATAAAAACCTTCTCCGGACCGTTGCAGGCCATATCCATCACTCCCGTTGTAATTCCCGTTTATGAGCATGTAAACACTGAATTCGGAGTGCGAAACAACACAAATTATGCATGCAAACTCTATCTTCTCCTCTATGATACGGACATCGATTTCATGTTTTTAAAGGGAAGCAGCAGGCCGGATCGTTTCGGAGCGGACTTTTCCAGAAATATAACCCCAAATTTTGAAATCCACGGTGAATTCGCGTATATCGATGACATCACAAAAAAGACCGTTGACACTGCCGGCAAGACAACTCAAACAAGCTATGACGCAAAAAGTTATCTTCTCGGTATCAGGTACCTCACGGAATCCGATACGACGTTTATAGGGGAATATTACCGGAACGGGACGGGGTTCACCGGTGAAGACATGGAGGGCTTTTTCGGACTCGTGGACAACGGCTATAATGCGTATATTTCGTCAGGCAATGAGACACTCCTGAACAAGGCAAAAACAATGACCGAAGGCATTTACGGAAGACCGAATCCCATGAGGGACTATCTATACCTTAGGATTTCACAGAAAGAGCCATTCGATATACTCTATTTAACCCCGTCGGTCACATGCATATACAACATTAACGATAGAAGTTATTCCCTTTCTCCCGAGATTCTCTATACTGGGATTACAAACCTCGAGTTGCGGCTGAAGGCCGGTTTCCTCGCAGGTCCTGACAACTCCGAATTCGGTGAAAAGCAGAATGACTGGCGCATCGAGATGAGGGCGCGTTATTATTTTGACGCGGCAAGGCTGTTTGATTAAATCCTTTTCCAGCCTATCTCAAACGTTTTATTGGACTCAGCTCCTTCTAATTCCGTTGAGATAACCGATTATCATTAAGGAGCAAGATAATGGCGATATCGAACATAGCAAAAAGAGAAATCCCCCCGACACATCCCGGCGAAATGCTCAGGAAAGATTTCATGCCGGATTATGGTTTGACTACCGCATCATTGGCGGATGCTTTGGGAGTCTCCCGTCAAACGGTCAATGAACTTTTGAGAGAAAGACGGGCCATCACTCCCATCATGGCGTTGCGATTGTCTCGTCTCTTCGGAAATTCTCCGGAATTATGGCTGAACGCACAGCACGCACGGGATTTGTGGGAATCGGAGCAACGTTTTCAGAAGGAGCTAAAACAAATCCAACCACTCAATGCGGCATAAAGTAGACTGCATTCCCTCATTACCCGCGCAAATTACCCTAGAAATTACCCCCACCGGCATTCCGCAAGACTGGTTGCAATGATATTAAGTATTCCGCAGAGGACTTGATCCGATCATTTAGCCAAAATGGCAGTATTGCCATTTTGGCTAAATGCTGACTTATCAATAGGCTTCACCATTGCATAGGAAAATGAAAAGCCTTGACGACTTCGCAAAAAGTGGCACCGCCACCCTTTCCGTCATTCCCTCGAAGGAGGGAATCCAGTTCTTTCTTTTACTTATTGGAAAATGTGAACCCGTACCAATTTATTCTATTTGTCGAAAATGGCAATGCTGCCAAATTCGACAAAAGCCGATCTGTTAAATGGATTTACAGTCTCTCAGGTCGGTAAATTGCACGGCTGGACAATTTAAATGTGAACCCGTCCCTCCTATTACCCGAAGAATCAGAATGATATAAGTGATGTCCCCCGAATTCGAATTCCCAGCGAGAGACTGCCACTCATTATCCCGGTTCCCCAGATAAAGTGAAAGGTTAGATGATTATTTATGCAAAGGCTAATCGACGTCCTTTAGGTGCCGGGATAGGATCATTATATTCCCTGGCCGTTTCGATCCATAGATCCATTGCGGATTTAATGTTAGCCAAAGCGGATTCATAGGTCTCTCCATGCGTCATACATCCTGGAAGTTCCGGGACATCGGCCAGGAATGCCCGATCTTCTTCACTCCAGTGAATTATGATTTCATATTTATTTGTCAACCTTTATCTCCCAATCCATATTTAAGAATAATGTTACGGACCTGTTTGACTTGATATGGTTTTGCCTTATTCCCTTCTTCCTGTAAATTTGGTTTCTCCTCAATGCCTTTTTTCCGGAAAATGTGGTGACTACCCTTGACACGCATTTCAAACCAAAATATTGTGACAAGCTAATCAGATCAGAGAAAGATATATTCGCATCGCTGGTGCCACGGAGTATCTGAAAAATAAGTTTTTCATATTTTCCCGTTTCCCTATCAATAAACGACAATTAATCAGACCATACCATTAACCGAACCATCGATTATCAGGTCGATTTGTCTTGATATGATGGTATTGAGGGTATTTTGGGGCAAACTCGCCTTCCTCTATTATATTCAATTTGTTTTATATTTTAGCGGAAAGGAATAGCTAGCAAACGTCAACAATCAAAAACGAATCCAACAACTTGATCCGACCATTTATTAGAAATGGCAGTACTGCCAAAATCAACAAATAAAATACGGGAAGTGTCCCCCTATTTTCTTGTTGCTTCCACCATTGATTGTCGCCAGTACAGGACAAAATGCCAATAATAAATTTGATTTGTATTTTCGGGCAGGAATTCCGCATGAATTGCATTGGTATCCCCCAAGACTGAATTGCAAAGAGATTGGGGGGCAAATCAGGCACCAATTCATAAGCTATTTATTGAAAATGCTGGTATTGGCAAATCCAATAAATGGCGATTTCACCTCGTATAATGGAAGCTTGGAGTCAAATCTTTATTCTTTAATATTCTCACCGCGAATCTTAGCATAAATGCCAAATCTCCATAAATTCAATGATAAAGATTCCTCCCCCTGTTCTAATCTTGATCTGTGACTAAAGTGAATGATCCAGAAAGAAGATTCTTTTGAGATAAATGCAACGCTAATAAACTTTGATAGCCTTCGTTAGTTTTTTCTCGTATGAATTCCATACCTCCTTTTCCATCTGGATAGGCTATTCCTGCAATATTTATCACCTCAAATTCCTTATAAGTCCACCCAGCGCTTAGTTCTGTACCCAATATCTTATCAATATCATTTAAGACAAATCCTGTGCAAAAGCTTATTGCCCTTAAGATTTTCATCAAATGTTCTTTGCTATCAAACGAAGCCGGCCCATATAAAGCAACTCCTTGGTCAGAAAGAAAATATGTGGAAGAAACATTGGCATGACTCTTTACCGACAAAGCGGCATAAACATCATCTCTTTGTTTTTTATCTGAATCGCTTCTTGAGATTTGCTTTCGAACCCAGGATGGACTCCCTAATTGATTCTGGTATTTTTGGGTAGCTGTCTCCATCTGATTTTCTTGATTTTTAATTGCATATAAGTGATTAGGATGAGGGATTGAGGTCAACCACTCATGCGCCAAATGATTTTTCTTTTCAAATAGAATGGATAACCAGCCAGATTCAAGGCCAACGCGCATAGAATTATATGAGTCAACATAAAACCCATTTTGAGCTAAGACTATGCTTGATGAAAATGAATTGAATGACTTAGTATAAAGCATAAACCTTGCAAGATTAAGGATGGATGAGTAGTGTTTAATTGATAGAATAAACTCCTTGTATTTTCCTAATAGAGAATTGAGATCATTGTTTAAATCAACAATTGCTTTGTCGAGTTTGTTTTCCATCTTTCCCTCTTAAAAGAAGCGTTAAAATTCTTGGAGCAAAAAAATTAATTCGGGTATGGCCCTATTTTTCACCCTTTGCTCAGTAAGCCAGATACCAACTGGTAATGGTGGGATTTGTAGATAGCTCCGCAGAAAATTTTCTTAACGTCATCATAACAGCATCTTTTCGTTTATTCCTTCGATTCAAAATTCTTACTTTCCAACGCCTCTCTCTATGCGATTTGATTCCTTAGTTTATGACCAGTTTCATTAATCAATTCCCACGGATAAAATCCTCTGGAACCTCCGTCCCGTCTAACTACGAAAATGTCAATCAGGGACATTTTCCATTTTCACTCACTTATGTCTCCCTATATTTCAATGCTGGACAGTATTTGGCGATCTTCACGCCATTCCTTATATGGGATCATGTTTATTGAGAGAAACCTTTCAGACACTTTGGAATTGGCGACATCCCAACCCAAAATGCAAAGTATTGAACGTTCGACAATCCATCTCAGATGTTCACTTGCGCACATTAACGCGCGGCGTTGGAGTTGAGTAAACGTATCACCGTGCACCAACTTGTGCCTGATGCCTGATAGTGATATTCCCTCACTTCGCTCAACGACTGGCCAAAGATTATGGAGGTCAATATTGTAATGTTTACAAAAATCATTGAAGGCGGTACCAAACGATATACGATTAAGTTCCGGTATTTTCTCGTATATCAATTTCCTTCTGTCTTTGTCTCCAGTGAATCGTGGATCCGCCTTAATAAAATCTTCAACGTCTTTACTGAAAGCATCCCACCCATCATAAAGTATTAACTCAGCTTCAGAGGTTCGGCAATAATATAAAATTAAACCCTCAAAAGCAGCATATAAAGTGAGATATGTGCTTTCTATCGTTCGGCCTTCTCGACTGATTGCCCTATGAATTGCTTACCTGATTAGATCCGTACTTTTAATTTCAATAAAGTTATTATATGCGACAGTCATGAAATCCTTAAAATCCCTTAAATCAATGAGCACTTCATTGTAACTATGGTCTCTTTTTATTTCTGGGATTGCCATATCTCTTCTAAAAAACCTGGTGATCTTAGAGGAATCGTCTGAATCCCAACCCAAGCATACACACCGCTGCCTGGCTGCAAATGAAGTGAGCATCAGAAAGTCATCAACTGCATCCAGCAATAAATTTATGTCTTCTTTTTCTGGTGAAACCTCAAATCCTGCAACGAGTTCAGCAAATGAGACTGTCTCAGCATTTTCGTTTTGCAAGTATTTATAATAGTGGTCAAACGTTAAATGGATTCCATTAAAAAGGGTAAAAGTAAAATCCCTTATTTTCTCAACCCTGGTTTCACCTGTAACATAAGGTATTCTAATCTTCTCTGGTGATAGCATTATGCTCGGAGTAAGCCAGAAAGTACCCTTTATCGTGTTTTGATTATTAGAGTCTTCCTCACTTTTGCTCAAAAAATTAACTATCTTAAGATCAACCGGTTCACCAACCAATAGGGCACCTGTAAGCTCTGGTCCCCAATACTTTGTCGAAGCTTTTTTATAATAAACTTTATCCGCTTTGATTATTGTATTTAAATTTTCAGAAGAGTCTTTTATTTCACCAAAAACCGAAAATTCAAAGGGGAAACCCAGCAGTTGAGTCTGCTCTTTTGAGAGCTGAAAAATCAGTTCAACAGGCTGAGTTAATCTTTTTGGAAGGTATACTTCACATAGTATTTCTTCCACCGTGCGTTTTTCAGTGGTGACTGATAGCTTTAGTCTGTAATCTTCTTCTCTCGGCTTGGACATATTATTTCCCGTGTAAAGTCATAAAAGTTGGCTATCACCCGGTTATCCCAGTGTTATGTGCCCCGGGATCAATTCCAAAACGGTAATTTTCAAAAACCTATTAAATCCTTTTCCGCTTCATTGTATATTTCATCAATGCTTTTCTGAATGTTGATTGTGTGCTTGATGGCTGTTGCTATCTTGCAGTAATGTTTAATATCATCTAAGGACGGAACTTTGCCTTTTCTGTCTTTCAGCCATTTATTGCAAACCTGGTAGCCGCCGATCCGGTATTGCCAAGCGTTTTCTTCTAATCCCTCAAAGTACTGATCGTTGTTGATGTAGACGCGCTCACCCTCTTTGTCATATTTGATTTTATCAATCCTCTTGTCTCCTGTTCCCTGGAATTTTACAACCGGGGAATCAAGTTTGGGTGACTGCATAAGATGCAGATCCGCGAGGCGCTTGCCGTATTCGGCCAGTTTTTTAAAAAGGCGTTCATCTTTTGTAAAGGGTACCCTCGGAAAATCGGTTTTCAGGAATTCGGCGTATTTAGTGCGGTAAGTGTTGGAGTAAAGAACAGCGTATATGTAGTAGAAAATATCTTCAGGACTCGGCTTTGTTTTGTAAGTTTCAGATAAAGCGGAGAATATCTTTTCGCTGATATTCGGTTTTCTTTCTTTTGATTCTTCCAAGTGGCTGAGGAGGTCTTTTTGGTCGGAGTCGGGGTAGAGATAGAGGGGGAATAAGTATCCACTTCCATATTTGCCGGCCGTCCCTGTTAGATTAAATTCAACAAGCTTATTTGTTATGAAAATATGCCTAAATTCACTTTGAGTTTGCCTTGAAGTTACTAACCCCAAATTTTCCTGCATCATATGCCGCATGACGTTTCTTCGAGACCTTTCAACCAGCACGTCATTATAAAAAATCCATTGAATATCAAAGGGCCTGTATAAAATCTGAGCAAATGAATTTTCCCAGTCCCCGTCATTTCTTACCTTTTCCCGTGCTGTCTTTAGCTTCCAGTTGGATTTATCCTTAAGTTTATATGTCTCGCCAATCAACTCATCCGGTACTTTTTCATCGCAAAACATCCTGATGCGCCGCTCAAGGGCTTTTTTGTTCGCATCAATCACAAATTTGTCTCTTGCAGTAATGATCCCAACGCTGTTTACCGGAAAGATATCGGTTATTTTCGGTGACCCTTCATACAGTTCCAGAAGTCTTTCATCCCTTGGAACAAAAAGATAAAATTCGGATTTGGGAGCTATTTCCTGCCATTTAGTTGTCGCAATATCATTATTGATAAGCCAGTCGTATTTTTCCTTTCTCAGCCCCCATATTTCAGAATGAAAGATCTTCCTGCCGTTTTCGCTGTTCCTGCCTGGCTGTGCGTTGCTCGCAGACAGGTCTTTTGTCTTGATGAATAACGTTATGGCCGTTCCCTGACGAATGTCGAATACATTTTCATCCTTTGAACCGTCAGGACATTTCTCCTTTTTCAGACTGTTACCGTGAAGATCGAGCAGATAGATTTCATCGAAACTGTTCATCAGCGACCGGCGCATCCCTCTGAAAGTAGGATTGTCCAGATAGCTGTGATTGGTGATAAAACCCAGTACCCCTTCCCCTGCCTGATCTATCTTCCACTGGCCGAAACGGATAAATTTCACATAATCGTCCTGCAGCCATTTCGGATTCTTTTCTCCAAGCGGTTTTCCATCTACACTGTAATATCCGTCATCTTTTATGCCGTTTTCATGCGTGTAGCCTTCTTTCAGCAATTGGTCTATCCATTCTCCCTTGTTTGCCGAATGCCCGGAATACGGGGGATTACCCATTATCGCCAGAACAGGCTGTTCTTTTTTGACTTTTCCTGCCAAACGCGATTCTTCGGAAAGGGATACCATGCCGGGCAGGCTGGTCTGTTCGAGTTCTTCCATCTCAAGGGTGTTGGTCAGGTAGAGTTTAAACCTGTCATCCTTTCTGAGGCTGCATCCAAGTTCTTCAAGGAGAAAAGACATCTTCAAATGGCCCACCGCGTAAGGCGCCATCATAAGTTCAAAGGCGTAGAAGTTTTTGAGGATATGCTCCCTGATGAATCCCTCTTTATCGCCATCCCCGTATTTGGCTGTAAATTCATCGACCGCAAGCTTTGCCGCCTCCGCCAAAAATGTGAGCGTTCCCGAAGCAGGGTCTAACACAGTAACTGTATCACTTGCCATGCCGTCAACTCTGCCGAAACGATTCTTTAGAATATGGTGAAGCGAACGCACGATATATGAGACAACCGGTTCAGGCGTGTAATACACGCCCCGTCTTTCCCGGGTTTTGGGATCATATTCGGCAAGAAAGGTTTCATAAAAATGAACAACCGGATCTTTTCCTTTGCCTTCTCTAAAATAGTCCTGAAGCAGTTTATTCACATCCGCCACTAATAACACCTCGGCGATATCATCAATAATCCATTCCATTTGCGCGGGAACGTCTTCAAGTGAAATAAACCGGAAAACATCTCTTAATATACCAATGGTGCTGGGGATGTTGTCATAGGCGAGTTTTCTGTTGAAACCATTTTTTGACCGCATTCTGGCGGCAAACAGGCCGTAGGTGATTGTCTGGGAATAGAGATCGGCGAACTCCTCTTTTGAGAGACCGCTGATTAGAAACTGCCTGAACGCTTCATAAAATCCAAGGATAAAGCCTTTGCCGGTTTTTTCTTCCTCCGCCAGTTCCTCGGCGATCACCTCGTCCTTTAAAAACCTCGTGCGTTTAGCCAGCTCTATTGCCAGATTTTTTGCATTGTAGACTTTAGGCAGGGAAAATGAATAAAATTCTTCAATCAGCTTAAGAAAATCAGGTTCTTTCTCAACCGGCGGCATCGTTTTTAGTTGATGCACGATAAAAGGTCTTGCTATCGATGCCTTATTGACCAGTATGCCGCTACGATAAAGCCTGAATTCAAAAAAATTGGTCAATATCAGGTTCGGGAAGGTGTTCCTGTACCGCTTTAACTGTTCTGTCTCCTCTATCGAATCTAAATTTTCAATGGTCGGAGCTTTGGCTTCAATATATCCTACAATATGCTGCCTGCCGTCCCAGATCCGGAAATCAGGGTTGCCCGCCTCGGTGCTTTTGGGAAGTGTTGTGATGTGAATTTTGCCCTTGCCAAAAGATTCGGCCAGTTTATTCATCAGTGCCGCAAGGGTTGCATAATAGCTTTCTTCCCTGGCATCACCCTGATTTGTAATTTCAAATATGTTTTCAAGATATGATTTCAGCATTGAGATTACCTGAATTTAACGTGTCGTTATCATTTATCATATAAGGTAAATGGTGTTGGGCTGAGAGGTGCGAGTGAATCGCGCATTCTGCTCTCGCCCGTGTCTAAGAGTCATCCCCTTTAGCCTTCTTGCTTTCAGTTATAGCGGTTGCTTCATACTCCTCCCATTCCTGTCTTTCGCTTTCTCTGTCTTCGCTATCAAAGATGTCTGCCTTTATTCGCTTGAAACCGGTAGCTATATTATGAAAGTCTTTCTGCATCTTTTCAAGGTTTTGGGCAATAGCATAGAGATGCGGTTTGCCAAGTTGACTACGGCCTTTGAACTCGGAAAAATCAATTCTAAAGCTCTCCTCAAATGACCTCCGTGTGGCGCTTCGATACTTAACGTCAAATATCAACACAGATTCGATTTTCTTATCAAACTTTTCAGTCATTTGAGAGTACCCAGAGACAAGCTCTTGCCCAGGCCCCATATATCTCAGACCGGCTCTGAGGAATTGCGCTTTTGTAAAATCGTCGATCAATATTCGGAACCCTTCGCCACCTGATTCTGCTGTAATTTTAAACGAAATGTCGTAAGCTGGGCCAAGACCAATGTTTCTCACATGAACACGGACGATATTAATCCATTCCTCACGGGCCTTTAGCAAGATTTCCATTTTAGGTTCCGTCTGAACCTGTCGCATTCTCCGCGTTTCTGCAACAAGCATAGCGGTTAGAACCGCGTATACAACCGTTGAAAGTGTGACGACCCCGGCAAATATTACAGTTAGCGATCCGACATTTTGATTAAGGAAGTCGAACATTGTTTCCCCTTTTCGATATTTCTAATGCCATGGCTTACCAAGCCGATCTGCTCTGATAAGTTGATGTTGGATCAATTTTCCGGCAAATTTGCCCTATCCCTGTTATCAACAAGACACCATCGCATTAACAGGGAACAGATGTCAAGAGCAAATTGCTGGATGAAACAAGTAAAATTACGCGGTTACGCCACTACCCGATTCACACGGAACAGACATACTGGTCACTATTCCCTTTACAAAAATATAATCAAAAAAATTGCCCTTACTTAACATAAGTCAAGGCAGGGATTCCTGAGATGACATAGAGTTTCGATACGATAAAGTGTGAACACTATATACCTATAAAGCAGGGGGAGAACTTTATGAAAAAGAACAGCCCACCATTGAAACCTTCAGCCCTTGTCAATTTCAGGAAAACTGACAGCCAACTCTCAAATATCATCGGTAATTTCTGGAAACTTGTGTGGGGGAATGACAATCCGGCCATTGATCAGAAAACAAAGTACCTGCTTTCTCTTTCGAATGCTGTGGGTGGCGGTCGATACAGACAGGCAACAAGAGAACTGGTTAAGGCATACGCGGCAGGCACGACAGTTGGTGAATTCGATGAGCTTTTTTCTCTCTTTGTCTGGAATCAGGGTGCGGGCCACTTCGCGTCAGAAATCGGACCCTCACAGCTCTTTGCCGCCTATCAATTGATTAAATCACAGGAGGAACAGGGCATCTCCTGGGAAAATGTTATGGGGAGTCTCTTGAAAAACTTTGGTGAAGATAACCCGGATGTCGGAACACGGGGGCAAACAGTATAAAATCTTTGACAATATATATACATATGTTATTCTATTATTTTAGAACATTATGGGTAGTTCTTTAACTCTTGAAGCCTGAAGGAGGCACAACCATGAAAGCAAGAAAGATTAAAGACCGTATTTACTGGATGGGTTCTGTTGACTGGGACAGGCGTCTGTTTGATTCTCTTGTCCCCCTCCCCGACGGAACTAGTTATAACGCCTATCTCATTGAAGGGAGCGAGAAGACCGTTTTGCTGGATGCCGTTGATCCTGCTATGGGCGGGGAGCTTATGGGACAGCTTGAGGGTGTTACTAAGATCGATTATATCATTTCGCACCACGCCGAGCAGGATCACTCCGGAACAATCCCGCAGGTTCTTGAAAAATACCCCGACGCAAAACTGATATCAACCCCTAAAGCAAAGGGGATGCTCATTGATCTTCTGCGGATACCCGGAGAATCTTTCATAACCGTCGAAGATGGTGAAACACTGTCTCTCGGTGACAAGACACTCAAGTTTATCTATACCCCATGGGTTCACTGGCCTGAGACCATGGTAACATGGCTCGAAGAAGACAGGATTCTTTTCAGTTGTGACTTTTTCGGTTCCCACATCGCGACGACCGATCTTTTTGTTACCGATGAAGGCCGCATACATGAGGCCGCTAAGCGCTACTTTGCCGAGATCATGATGCCCTTCCGGAACATAATCGCAAAGAATCTGGAGAAGCTCGCGTCTT